>Ga0307517_10002390_pt1 | contig 30134 bp, 37 predicted proteins | sample 23_EM_MG_FD_194515 | JGI IMG/M metagenome (GOLD analysis project Ga0307517, IMG submission 194515) | Populus trichocarpa ectomycorrhiza microbial communities from riparian zone in the Pacific Northwest, United States - 23_EM | ecosystem: Host-associated > Plants > Roots > Unclassified | place... | reverse complement strand
ACGTGAGCACATAATGTCTTTACAATGGATGCTGTAATCTTATTTGAAATTATACCAGCTGCAGCACGTTCTACCAATTTTAGCGACCTTCTATGACATTGTCACACTCTCCACAATTTACTGATGACTACTTGACCGTGTCTTCACGGAGGTTCGTCTTCAGAATGTGTAAGCAAATTCTTCACACAGTGACACATTTATACAGCCCCGGATTTTCTTTTCAACCTTGAACGCAAAATCCAACATCCGTTAATAATGACATGGTATTTGTTATCAACTTGGGAATTATTCACCATACGACAGGTTGAAAGGTTTCTTGACATCCGATCGAGAGTGCACTGGGTGAATTGTACTACGGTTCGGGTGTCCTATCTTACGGCACAAAGTAGGTCTCGAATTTCGGAAACCCTCGAAATGGCCAAGCGATGGCTCGCATGCGTCGGTTATATAAACGACAGACAAGCGAGTCTTTCAGTGATGGAGGTTCCTAATCATTTAGTGCAGATTCATTTCTCTGCTCATCGCCGATTTGGTTCCTGCTCCCCAACGTCACTCACACCAACCACACCAGGCTTCCTGCACTCTCTTCTCTTCTGCGCAGTAAGACAAGATGGCTATGACACAACGGAGGACACCGCGAGGAATGGCCATGCCTAGGTTATGCTTACGAGGTGTGAAGGCAACATACTTTTCAAAATGCAAGAGTTCAGACATTTTGCTGAGGGCCTGGGGTGCTGCTTCCATGTGGCGTAGCATGTTGTGCCTTCCAAGTATTTTTGCTTCATTGAGATGTTGAATACATATTCATATTTATGTGATCCCATTTAGTGAAGAACGGCCGTTGATAATCACCCCATCCAACTGGGAGCCTCGATATATCTTCGTTGCAAGATAACACTTGCTGCGCCACACCAATGCTCGTGGAGCTGATTTTATTCGTCTTGCCCTTTCTTCATCTGGTATCGGCTATCACTAATGTCACTGCTGTGTTCGGTGATAGTCGTATTATGTATGGTCCTTCTATTTTGCTGTCTAAAATTACTAACTTGATTGTAGTACGACGGGAGTGTGGACTGAGACAGACACGGGTTGTGGATATTATACCTCAACGCAAAAAAGCATGGTGTCTCTCAAGTTCAATGGTATGCTTTACGGCACGATTGTAGGCATTGGTCTCACGGATTTGATTTAGGAGTGTCCATTCATGTCTTGGGCGATCTCAGCCTGCATGGAGGGAAACTGCGAGTTACGCTGGATGACCAGCCTGCACGATTTATTGATCTGTATGGCACCTCGAGCTGTGGGCAAGTGATCTTCTCCAGCACCGGCCTCGCGAATGGTCAACATTCCATTAATCTGGAACTCACTGAGGAGAAGAGTCCAAACGTAACTTCCACCGATGGTTCACCCAGATTTTTTTTCAATAGTTTCATGCACGTCTTCTTTCATCCATCGACCGCTGGCGTTTGACAGATTACATAGATGGATGGTGGCTCCGGATTCATCGTCGACGGGGATCATATCCAGAAGCTGGGTATGTCTGTGTATTGTATGTGTCTTGGTATTTATTAACCCATTGTAGGCGTCGATTTTATGGAAAAGACAATCATCATTGTTGCCACCAACTCTACCTCAGCCACCGCCCCAGCCGCCTCAGGGATCTTCTCCACCTCAACCGCCACCTCAACCGCCGCCGCCGCCGCCACCACCACCACCACCACCCACCGCGACACCTCTGCCTACACAGGCACCTCCGCCCACTCCCACTCAAGCACCTCCGCCCACTCAAGCATCTTCGCTCACTCGGGCATCTCCGCCACCGTCGTATTCCGAATCATCGTCGTCTCCATCTTCACCATTGACTTCATCTTTGACTTCATCGTCAACAACATCAACAACATCATCGACAACATCATCGACAACCTCATCAACAACATCATCGTCAACATCATCGCCGTCTTCATCATCGTCATTGTCTTCACCTCTGTCTTATTCGTCAACTTCATCACGGTTAACTGTTTCGTCTTCATCATCTCGTTCTTCGTCACCCTTGCCGTCTACTTCAACCAAGTCCGAGTCGTTATCTACCTTGCCTCCATCATTAACTCCATCGCCGCCTCCGTCATCAACTACACCGCCGTCTTCATCATTAACTGCGTTGTCACGTCCTCCATCTTATTCGTCCAAGCCGTCGGAACATCCCATCCCAAAATCCAGTACATTGCCTTCGGTCCCGACGGCAACGGCATTCCCATACGGACCTAAGCCAGACCTATCGAAGGTTATACGTCTTTGGACCTGCAAGCCGTTTGGCCCCAATGACTGCTTTTTTCATCCTCAAGTGATTTTATTAGCATTTTCACTAAACTGATGTCAACTCAAATCCCAAACTACAGGTTCCTGATGTCACTGAGTTCAACGTTCGTGATGACTCAAGACACAATTCATATTCGCTCATTGTTGGTACCCCTGCATACAATTGTGACGGGACGACCAATTCGGTTGTTGATATTGGCGGACAGCTGACTATCACTGACACATGGAGTCAAGATCAAACTGTCGGGCTGAGTTTGGGTGAAGAAGCGGAGAATTTAGTCCTAAACATTTCTGAGACGCAACTGTGGGCGACTACGCAAAGTCAGCTTCTGTCTAGAGTAGTCAAACTGTCTATTCCGCCTGAAAGCCAGGTGAGTTGTGTGACATTACTGAAGCTACCTCCCTGATACGCAGTTTTGAGGGAGCTCTTGTCGCCCAAGTGGCATACGATACAACAAATGGGGTCATGCAGATCGGAGACGAGTGAGTGTTTTCCCACATTTCACTTGTAGCTACGTACTTACCTTGGCCAAGAGCGCCCTTCCCCGTAAGAGCCAATCAGCCTCGCAATGATATAGCTATAGAATACCAGGCGAACATCATCCCCTGCAACGTCGAGTTCAACGGGAACTACACCCCACAATTCGAGACACTACCAATTTCCTCTGCTGCCACGAGTATGAAAACATACAGCCATGCGATATTGGTCATTGTGGCACTTGCTGTCCACATCTTGCTGTGACCTGCTCTCGTGCGGCACTCACAAACTTCACAAAATTACTTTTAATGAGGTCTAGTATGACTCTTTTTTTGACTCTTGTTTTTGGGCGAAAACTTAAAGGGCTTGTATCTTTTGTACTTGTGACTTCATACCTCCCCATTTCAAGGGCGAAACAACTTAGTGTTTACAGTGCCAGAGAGGGTTTCGACTGTATAGAGATAAGAATGGGGATATCAACGATGGTGAGGGGCTGCACGTCGGATTCCAATGGTTGCAGTGCCTAATCCTGGATGTTATTGAAGATTGTCCCTTGGTTCGTGTTGTTTTAGTTACCCGATCATATGCAACAAATATGTCTATCTTGAGATTATGATGAAGGTGGCTGGATCTCCTTTGTCGACGCCGAGACACCTTAGTGGTTTGCTCTCGGAATATTCTGTATACGCAGCACTACTGCGAGAACTTAGCGGTAAGGAACTGGCCCGGGGGTCAAGCTAACGTTCAAGTTCTACCAACCATTGGTCGACTGCAACTCGTGTGAGCTTGATTTATATTTTTTCATGAACAAAATCACTCATCCAATTATTATAAGCCACCCTTGATAGAAATAATCGTAAGCTCCTCAACGGCGATTCTGGTTGTTCGATCATCATGTGCATGATCCACTGTCGGAGGACTCGTCGACTACACAGATAATCCTTTCCAAACATGGTGCTAAGTTTCAAGATGGCCCAGAAGACATGCAGCCAGTTTTCAATATCATTTTTCACCCTCTTGTCCTTGATATTACAAGGGCATCTGGAATATTTTAGCATTTTGATTGACTTGTCATAAAATTTGCAGGCTGTGCAAATGAAGCCAAATTTTGGACACGAGGGATTTAACTCACGTCTTTTTTTGATGCGATCATTTTGTATTGCTCTTATCTCGACGATGAGGTGGACTTACCCTCAGTTGCCCTCAGGCTTTTCATCTTGTTCATATTTCTCTTTTTTACTCGTCATATCATATTTCAAATTCTAGCACAATAAAAGGGAAAGCCCCCTTGTGTTGTACCTCCCTTTAAATTTATTTTCCAATTCCATCCGATAAAGCGCCATGCCTTCCAAATTTTGCTGCGTCGACGTCACATACATTTTTATAATCCGAGTCCCATTTCAGTGAGGAGCGGCCGCTGATGATCATAGCTCCCAAGACGAAAACTAACCCCAACGCTGGAAACACGGGGTATCGTCGTGGCAAGTCCAAGCGAACTGCGCCACACCTCTCAAGAGTGCCCGTCATTGACAATGCTCGTGAAGCTGATTTTATTTGTCTTGCCCTTTCTTCGTCTCGTCTCGGCTCTCAGTAATGTCACTGCTGTGTTCGGTGATAGTCGCATTATGTATGGTCCTTCTATTTTGCTGTCTAAAACTACTGACTTGATTGTAGCACGACGGGAGTGTGGACTGAGACAGACACGGGTTGTGGATATTATACCTCAACGCAAAAAAGCATGGTGTCTCTCAAGTTCAATGGTATGCTTACGGCACGATTGAAGGCATTGGTCTCACGGATTTGATTCAGGGGTTTCCATTCATGTCTTGGGCGATCTCACTTTGTATGGAGGGAAAGTGCGAGTTACGCTGGATGATCAGCCCGTACGGTGGATTGATCTGTATGGCACCTCGAGCTGTGGGCAAGTGATCTTCTCCAGCACCGGCCTCGCGAATGGTCAACATTCCATTAATCTGGAACTCACTGAGGAGAAGAGTCCAAACGTAATTTCCATCGATGGTCCATCCAGATTTGTTCTCAACAGTTTCATGCACGTCTTCTTTCATACATCGACTGCTGGCATTTAACAGATTACATAGATGGACGGTGGCTCCGGATTCATCGTCGACGGGGATCATATCCAGAAGCTGGGTATGTCTATGTTTTGAATGTGTCTTGGTTTTTATCAACCTCTTTTAGGCCCCGATCTTTTGGAAACGACAATCATCATTGTTGCCACCTCCACCAACGATCGCACCGCCATCACCACCGTCACCACCAACACCACCGACGCTGCCTCCGCCAACGACGCCGCCAACACTACCGTCATCAACAATACCGCCGCCATCTCCTTCGGTGCCGTCACCATCACCTGCACCATCGTCTTCAACGTCGTTGACGACTTCATCATCGTCTTTATCAGGGTCATCTTCTCGGTCACCTTCCTCAACATCTTCTGGGTCACCTTCCTCAACATCTTCTAGGTCACTTTCCTCGACATCTTCTGGGTCACTTTCCTCAACATCTTCTAGGTCACTTTCCTCGACACCTTCTGGGTCGCTTTCCTCGACATCTGCTCGGTCACTTTCCTCGACATCTTCTCGGTCACTTTCCTCAACAGCTTCTCGGTCGTCTTCATTGCCTCGATCACCTCCGCCGTCTAAGTCAACCACGTCCGAGTCGTCGTTTAGGTTGTTTCTGACCACACCGTCGCCAGGTTCTCCAACTTCCTCGTCCAAGTCGATATACACCATCCCACCGACGAGTACATTACCTTCTGAATCTTGCCCAACGGTAACGGCAACTGCATCCGGACCTACACAAGACATATCGGGAGTTCGAGAGCTTTGGAACTGCAAGCCTTATGGCTCCGAAGACTGCGTCTTTAATCCTCAAGTGATTCTTCTCATCTATCTATCAGTCGCCTTTACACTAACTGATTTCAATCCAAAACTACAGGAAGATGCAGGACAAAACATATATTCGCTCATTATTGGCGCCCCAGCATCCAATTGTGGCGGGACGACCGATTCAGTTGTTGAGGTTGGCGGACAGGTGACTATCTCTGACACATGGAGTCAAGATGCTACTGCTGGGTTAAGTTTGGGCGAGTCAGCAGGCGGTTTAGTCCTTAACACTTCTGAGTCGCAACTATGGGGAAATACACAAAGTCAGAGTCTATCCAGAGTAGTCAAAATGACTATCCCGCCTGAAAGGCAGGTGAGTGAGCTATATTGGTTGTACCAGTGAACGAAATGCCTGACACGTAGTTTTGAGGGAGCACTTGTCGCCCAAGTAACATACAATTCGACGAACGGGACTTTGCAGATCGGAAAAGAGTGAGTTTTTCCTATATTTCACTAGGTGATACGTACTTAGGCCTAAAAGGACCCCCTTCCATGTGAGAGCCAACCAACCTCGGAACGATGTCGAATACATGGCGAACATCGTTCCATGCGACGCCCAGTTCAACGGAAATTACACTCCACAGTTTGAGATATCCTCCCCGTCCGCTGCCACGAAAAGTATAATACCATATTGTCGTGCGATAGTGGTCATTGTTGTCAGCATCTTGCTGTGAGTGCACCACTGACAAACTTTACTATCTCGAAGTGGTCCCATTTGAGATCAAATGTACACTCTAGTTTTATTTTGGACAAATGACTTTGTTTTTGTACAACTGTAATGAAAGTTACTACGTGTTTTCGACACTGTCGTTTCAACTCATTTGTGTGTGTGGCCCTCGAATTTATGTGGGGGTTCAACGTAAGTACAATCTACAGCCTGTGAATCGTGTGAATTTTTATTTGCCCATCTGGCGAAACCAACCTGGTCCAACCTCGATTCACACAGGCTGCTATATCTTCGAGAAATTGCCAATCCAAGAGAGGACCATAATGGCATATGTATGTCTCTTCTCTAAGAAATCTGAATAACTGTTTTTAAGGTGTGGCACCATTGCGCCACTGAAAATGTGTCAGGGAGTACCTTCGAGCAGCTATAGCAGATAGGCGTCCGTAGTCCTTATGGGGTCCCTTTCGAAGTCGGACGAACAAAATATGGTCTCAACATACCTTGATGTTACATTCAACTCAGACCTGAACACCATGCAGAAAGCCATGCTACACATATTTCGAGTCAATTGTTTTTCAAGGTGATTATTTAATCATAACCTCCACGTATGTACGTCAATGATGAATCACTTAAGGTTGGCAATACCATTTTCGCGTTCCGAAATTCGGGAGCGATTTTGAATCCATGCTCTGAGCTCTCGTTATCCAAGGTGGGGAGGGGAATATAAAAGGATCAAACAATAAAAACCCCATCCACGTCAAGAGAACTTCAGAGGATCCTATATACTCCTCGAGGTTGGTGTTACGTTATATAACCCATTTTAGAGAAGAACGGCCGCTGATAACCACCCCATCTAGATCTCCCAAGACTAGATAGACCCATTGCTGGAAGCACGAGGTATCGTCGTTGCAAGTCCAATGCGAAGGGACTTGCGGCGCCACACCTCTCAAGAGCGTCCGCCATTGACCAATGCTTGTGAAGCTGATTTTATTCGTCTTGCCCCTTCTTCGCTTCGTCTCGGCTCTCACTAACGACACTGTTGTGTTCGGTGATAGTCGCATTATGTATGGTCCTTCGACATTTTGCTGGCTAGAATTACTAATTTGACTGTTATAGTACGACGGGAGTGTGGACTGAGACAGACACGGGTTGTGGATATTATACCTCAACGCTGAAAAGCACAGTGTCTCTCAAGTTCAAAGGTATATTTACCGCATGATTGTAGGCATTGGTCTCACGGATTTGATTTAGGAGTGTCCATTCATGTTTTGGGGGATCTCAGCCTGTATGGAGGTATAGTGCGAGTTTTGCTGGATGACCAGCCTGCACAATTTATTGATCTGTATGGCACGACGAGCTGTGGCCAAGTGCTTTTCTCCAGCACCAGCCTCGCAAATGGTCCACATTCCATTACTTTGGAACTCGCTGGGGGGAGTCCGAACTTCGTAACTTCCACCGATGGTCCAGCCAAATTGTTTGTTCTTGAAAGCTTCATGTACGTCTTTATTCGTCCGTCAACTGCTGGTTTCTAACCGATTGCACAGATATTTGACCCCGAATCCATCGTTATCGTTGTCACCCTCACCGCCTTCTGGGCCACCACCGTCGCCGCCATCGACGAGAATTATATCCAGAAGCTTGGCATGTCTGTTTTATATGTTTCTTGATGTTTTCTGATCTATTGTAGGCGTCAATTTTATGGAAAAGACAATCATCACGGTTGCCCCCAACACCACCGACACCACCAGCGACGGTGCCATCTCAACCAACACCAACGCCAGCTTTACCCTCATCGTCGACGTCTTCGTCACCGTCTTCATCGTCATCGTCATCATCATCATCATCATCTTCTTCTTCTTCATCGTCATCCTCTTCATCGTCATCTTCTTCATCATCTTCATCTTCATCGTCATCGTCATCGTCTTTGTTTTTGTCTTCATCTTCATCTTCATCTTCATCTTCATCTTCACCTTCATCTTCATCTTCATCTTCATCTTCATCTTCATCTTCATCTTCATCGCCTTTGTCATCTTCTTTGACACGGACACCTTTGATATCAGTGTCGCCTGCATCATCTACTCAGACATCTTCCTCAACACCTTCTCGGTCACCTTTGACAACTACTCAATTGCCACCTTCAACACCTCCTCTGTTGCCTTCTTCAACACCTCTGTTGCCTTCAACACCTCTGCTGCCTTCAACACCCCGTCCACTTCTACCTTCTACTCCAACCACACCTGAGTCATCATTTCAGTTGCATATATCATTGACTACACCGTCGCCAGGTTCTCCTTCCTCGTCCAAGTCGAAATACACCATCCCACCGACGAGTACATTGCCTTCCGAATCTGTTCCAACGGTAACGGCAACTGCATCTGGACCCACGCAAGACATATCGGGAGTTCGAGACCTTTGGACCTGCAAGCCTTATGGCTCCAATGACTGTATCTTTAATCCTCAAGTGAATCCTCTCATCTATAAGTCACCCCTACACTAACTGATTTCAATCCAAAACTACAGGAAGATGCAGGACAAAACATATATTCACTCATTGTTGGTACCTCTGTGTCCAATTGTGGTGGGACGACCGATTCAGTTGTTGAGGTTGGCGGACAAGTGACTATCTCTGATACATGGAGTCAAGATGCTACTGCTGGGTTAAGTTTGGGCGGGTCAGCAGGCGGTTTAGTCCTTAACACTTCTGAGTCGCAACTATGGGGAAATACACAAAGTCAGAGTCTATCCAGAGTAGTCAAAATGACTATCCCGCCTGAGAGGCAGGTGAGTGAGCTATATTGGTTGTACCAGTGAACGAAATGCCTGACACGTAGTTTTGAGGGAGCACTTGTCGCCCAAGTAACATACAATTCGACGAACGGGACTTTGCAGATCGGAAAAGAGTGAGTTTTTCCTATATTTCACTAGGTGATACTTACTTACCTTGCCCAAAAGAATACCATTTCCCGTGAGAGCCAACCAACCTCGGAATGAAGTTGAATTCTTGGCGAACGTCGTTCCATGCGACGCCGAGTTCAACGGGAATTACACTCCGCAGGTTGATGTACCACCACCATCCTCCTCTGCCACGCAGAAACCATACCACCATAGGATGGTGGTCATTGTGGCACTCGCTGTCCACTTCTTGCTGTGACTACCGTCATGCGGCACCCTCAAATTTAACTTTCTATAGCGATCACAAAATTATATTATTTAAAGTGGTCTCGGATGAGATCAAATGTTAGTTTTGATTTGTTTCGGACCAAAAGGAGTTTTTTGGTACAGGGTCTGAGAGCCCTTGATTACCCCAGTCATCAGCTGGTGAAGTGGGCACTGGGAAGGGTCATCTATCAGCAGTATACACTTTCTCATAATGTTACATGAATGCTGGTGATTTGGTTGGTACGGCACAAATCAATTCCTTTTCCACATTGAGAAGTGAGTAGTTGGGAATTGTCGAAACCAATCTCAAGCGTCGAAAAACTAGACAATAGTGAAACAAGGCTGAAAGCGGTGTATCACCACCGAAACCACGACTTCTTCCGTCCCGTCCCTCTTTTTGATTCTTTTGAGCCAAGGAAGCATTTTTCTTTGCCTTCTCAGCGGCCTTGTAGTAGTACTACTTCTTCCTTCGCGGCTGCTTCTGTCATTTTCTTCAGTTACAATGGCCTAAAAGGTGAGATGGGCAGGTGGATATCCTAAAGTTTTTCAATCGCTATTCTGCCATCACCTGCTCTTTCACCCCTGACTGATCATGATGTGATTGAATCAATGAATGGTAAACTGATGGGATGCTGAGATTGTAATAAATTGGGGCCTTATAAACCCTGACCATGAATTGCGGTACCGTCCCAACAACATGGATTTGACATTACGAGGCGAAGATTCCAGAGCAGCCTGTAAGGAAACTCTTTATCCTTTCAGCCTTGTTCTCCATTCAGCTGTTACACTTCAGTGGTAGCATATGACATGCTCACGCATGCGCTACTAGGACTATATTTGTCAGTTCAATAACCGAACCTACCATGGTTTCGCGACTCCTGAATTATTGCATAGATGGGAATGGTTTATCTCGCTTGATTTCGATTGGCAATTCATCTCACGGGAAAAAAAATTTCATTGGCCCATGGTGCGCCCTCTGCTTGTCCGGGCCTCACTCGTGCTCAACCCTCAGTAGATATTTTATTTCCTCAACAGATATACTATGCTGTTCTCGATCATTGGCGTGTGGGTTCTTCCTTCCTTTCAATTTCTTCAAACTGTGTTTATGGGTGAGCATAGTGTTGTTGGGGTGGACGTGACATCGTAAGATCGTGTACGCTAGAGTACTTTTTATTCTGACACTGTTTTAATAGCCCAATTAATTGCCAGTCATTGTATACCTACGATATTGTGAGTATCATTCACCCAAAAATCCTACCTACGTTCCGATTATAATTTCCAGGTCCTCGGAGCTTCCGCCATCGGGTTGGCGAGTATCAACTTATCTATCAGAACGTAATGCAAGTGTTCGACACATCTATATTACTGACTGACTGTGTTCAGAATGGCTGTTTGGTCCATGCAATATTACGTTGTCGTTCCTCTTATCATCATCATCCTCGGCCAATTCATTGTTCTTCTGCAAGGTAATTTAAGGCACTTAAACCCAAATATATTTCCTTACTTGGCTAACACCCGTGAAATGCAGTCATGACTCTCAAGGCCGCTTGGGTTACAGGAGTGGGCTGCGTTATTACGCACGCTGATGGTCCCGTGCTCATGGCCGGGTTCATCTACACCATGATTTTCGATTTCATTATCTTGTCGCTGATGGCAATAAAGCTTTTAAGGATGAGTAACGGATCCCCTTCCGACCTGAAAACGCGCATCTTTAAGGACGGATTGATTTACTTCGTCATTGTGTGAGTTTTTTTGCCTAGTTCTATCTTAGAAGTCCCCTATAATCACGGACTTTTCAGTTTCCTGACAAATACTGTAGCAGCGGTCAGAGATTCCATTACCTGTCATGAAATCTAGTGACACAGCATTCACCAGACCGTTATCTCCCTCAATGTTAGTCCGATAACATCTGTCATTGCCAATGTTCCAGCTGCCGTCCTGTCAAGTGTAAGTTCAATCATTCATTTTTTTGGTGGCATTCATCTCTTCATACTTGCCATTCCATGTAGGTTGTTGCTTGTCGTGTTGTTAGGCGACTAAAAAATTACAATTACTTACCGTCTAGCGCGGAAACCGTATGTTACATCGCTCAAAAAGTACTATTTCCAAACTAAAATATATATTCAGGATCCCTTCACTAGTCTCTCCATCGGAGGATAAAGACCATAAAGTTTGCTGCACGACTCGAACACAACAAGGATTATCAGCCATCCGCTCTTGGCCTTGGCAAGAACAAACGGAAACCCTTATAATTCTGAAAACACTCGCAATGTGCTCCAACAGATCGTCTCAGCCATCGCTGAAAGAATGGGAGGGAAGTATTGTAGCGCGGCCGATTTTAAAAAAGGTTTACTGGAAAATTCCCACAATCATGTATAACCACATCCGAGTCTCACTAATGCTGCTTTCAATTCCGTGCACTTGCTTCCGACAACCTGACAACACCAATGCGCTTCATGGGACCTAAAAGCCGGATGTGTGGAGTTCGTTGCATCCGCTACTATTCTGAGGTGAAGTACCGAGCTTTGGCAAGACTATTCCGCGGAATCTAATATTGCTTTTTTAGGTCGAGTTGAATCATGCGACCTTCCATCTGTTGGTCCGAGAGTATCTCCACGCTTGTGCTGCTTTCGCCCTTGCCTTCATTTTCGTGTTCCTGTTGACGCCTTCCTCGTGTCCCGACCAGCTGATCCCAATGAATATCCGAAAAAATCCTGATCTGACAGTCCTCTATGAAGCTCTCAGGAGCATCACTTGTCTCTTTGAGCACCTGATGACGAAGGTAATCGCTCCTGGATGTCCTCCCGGACTTACAACGATGGCCGCGCGATTGTTTCTCTCAGGCTGGGTCACGACTGGTAGATGGCCTTGTGGTGTGAACATGTTCCGTTCACTTGGATTTGAACGGAGTACTTGTATTGTTGGGCATACCCTTCGCCCATTTAGATTTTATAAACTATAAGAACCGACAGTGGAGCTTGCAAGCAACAACTTCTCGGCTACTTCGATATGCGCAATTCCAGTATTCTACTTCTCCTTGCACTGACCCGCCTTACCGCTTCCCAGCAGATCTGGGACATAGTAAGTTTTCAATTCGCATTACACACGGTCTCCTCACAGGCAAGGTATTTACATAATTGCAGTGGCAAACAACGTGGGATAAATCGAAGTTGTTCACCCCAGTCCCAGTCCTCTCCCCAATCACTTTCTCATCGCCGGGGCCAATTGGAAATGCGGATATCATAGTGGATGACAATGCAGAATATCAAACGATTCTCGGATTTGGGGCCACGCTGAGTAATTCGTCCTTATTGCCTTCGATGAGCCTTCTTATCCCGTGAACAGCGGATTCTTCTGCCGTGACTCTTAATAATCTGAAGGTAAGCCGACGATCTCACTCGCTTTGCCTTTATTTATGTGGAGTTGCAGTCGAAGAATTCGGCCAATTATTGGAATTTATTAAACTTCATGTTCTCGCCGACCGATGGCACCCACGCCGCCGGCCTAAATTATCTTCGCATTTCTATTGGCGCTTCCGACTTTTCTTTGCGGGGTAAGTCTTCTTTCATCCACACATTACTCAAGTTAATTGAATTCAAGACTATAGTTTGGACGATGAAAGTGGAGACACGTACTTGTCGAGTTTCAATATCAATAAAGTACCCCCCAATGTGTTCTCCGTGCTCCGGGACATCAAGTCTATCAATATTTACACCAAGCTTCACCTTGTCCCGTGGTCCCCTGTACGTCCTCGGAGGGTTGTCCTAAAGTTTTACCTGGGTTTGACTGTGGAATATAGCCCGCGTGGATGAAAGACAGTGGCTCAATGAACGGTGGATCCATTCAATCTCAATACCTTAATTCCTGTAGGTCCTTCCGCTTGGTACTTACACTCACTGAGTCAGTTCTAAAATCAGATGGAATTTACTTATTGAAGGCTATTCGCGGTTTTCAAAACCAGGGGTTCTCCGTTCACGCCATATCGATCCAGGTCAGCTTTCTCGCGTTGAAAACTTCCCCATATTTTAATCTATATTCGTCAGAACGAACCACAGAATAGTAATCCTACATATCCCACATGCACGATGACACCCGATTTAGAGGGTCAGATTGGCAGTTTTCTGAGGTCCCTTTTGAATTCGAACGGTCTGTCTGGTGTGAAGATTATTGGATATGAGGTAGGTCTTTCCTCCTCCCCTACAATTTGCCCCTAATAACCAATTTCAGCATAACTGGGACAATGCTGGAACCTATGCGGCACAACTAGTAAGTGGAATGACCGCTGAGAATATTCGGGAATCTCACAACCAATAAGATGCATAGTTACGGTGAAGCCTTCGCTGGTGTTGCATTCCATTGTTATGCGGGATCTGTATCTGGACAGGGCATTTTCTACAATGAAGTACCATCAAAGGTCTGACAGCTATAAAAACAACCGCTTTGAACGACTTTTATTTGTGTCTTTAGGGCATTTATTTAACCGAATGCACGGGGACTGTCGGTTCTGACTGGTGGAGCGACATCAAGGTGTGTGTTGATCAAGAATACCTGAGATCGCAAATTCATCACCTCCGATGCAGTGGTATATGGACAACTTGTAAGTTCAACATGTCTTTTGTAGACCATCAACTGAATGTTCACTTTTCAATAAGGTGGATTGGGGCTCTAGAACAACATGCGCAAACTGTGAGTTATCGTTTACGAGTTGACATCGCTGGACCACTTCCGATAATAGTATAAATCTCAAGGGCCTCATGTGGAATATTGCTCTAGATGGCAATGGAAATCCAAAACTTCCTGGAACGAATAGCTGTGGAGGACCTGGTTGCCGTGCTTTAGTGTCCATCAATAACGACGGAAGTTATGTTCTTAATCAGGAATGCGAGTTACTTTTCGAATTATTTACGAAAATTTCAACTCTTGACCATGCTTTCTAGTCTACTCAATGGCTCAGGCTTCCAAAGCTATTATTCCCAGAGATGCAGGGGGGCCATTTGGACGGCGTATCGGTGTCTCTGTCGGTGGCTCTACTGGTTGGGGACTGCGTGTTGGCGCATATGTTACAAATCGAGCATCTGCAAGTGATTACTCGAGATATGCCCTTGTCGTCCTTAATTGTGAGTTGGTTGTACGTTGTAATAACCCTAAATGCTGGAACGATGGATTCCTCTTTAAGGGGATGACGGTGCCGCTACGAATTGGAACCCTCAATCGATAAGGACAACCATCGAATTTCGAGGACTTCAGGTGAGTAAAACCATTTCCTCAGAGAACGCCTCGAACGAACTCTTGATTCTGTTCCTTTAGGCGACCTACACCTTCCCTGTTGGAATTACCACTTTATGGTGGTACGCACCAAGGACGAAATCTGACGCCTTCCTTACCGCTTTCACTGAGGAAAAGCCCACGTCTATGAATTCGTCTACCATACCACCAATTTCTGTTAAGCCCTCTCCAGCAGAAGGGGGCCCATACGCCCCGAACCCAATAAATGGGGCCCTGGTGAAAGGTTATGGTCAGCAGTTACACACGGATGTTGCGCGTCCCGATGTGCTCGAAAACTCGGGGATGTGATGAGGGGTGGCTTAGAAATTGGCCTTTGACTCTCCTTACTCAACACCTGCAAAAACATGGAGAATATTTTTATTTATTTCGTGGACCTATTAAGGTCAAATCCCTAAGCTAAGACAGAGGGAGCCTGTGCTTCGTCCAACGTTCCGGGACGGTCAGATGTGGCGGTATTGCCAATATCCGAAGTGAGTCGAAGTGAGTTTATGCTGATGTTCTAGGGCTCGAATGAATGTGAGTGTAAGGGATACAGATACACATGAATATGAGGGTCCTGACATAATATCAACGATGTTTCACCTCCCGAGCCAGATATCCACTCTAGTTTGAGTCGATTTGCGGCAGTTCGACTGATGGAGGACTTGGAATGACCGGCGGCAGTCATGACCGCCATCAATGACCGACGGCAATTGCCGGCGTGTCTCAAGGGTATTTCAAATTTCGTCTACTGTGCCACAGGATACTTAGTATAAAATCAGAAAAGTGTTGGCGGGATAGAATTATTAAAATTTCATGATAGTAATATGAGTCAATAAGTGACCCAGGACGATTTCAAGTTGTGTACCAACCTGTGCTGCACCAGTCGAAATTTGTCCATTCTTACCTCATTTCCTCGCTTCAGCACATTGTCATCGACATCGACATTGATATCTCCTTCGCCGAATTTACTCAAGTCGACTGTTCTCCCCTTGCAATTTTGGGAGCCGCTTCCCACCGATCCGTATCGACTTCAAGTTCGTCCACACCGGGACTCTTTCGTCTGCTTCCTTGCGTTCTCAATTGTTGTCCAAGCTGGAGGACTATGAGGATGTAAAGAGGTTGATTAAGGAGAGTGTACGGTCATTCATGCGGAGGAGAGAGTTCCAGATGGATACTAGCTTACATTGCTGGTAAATTGCGAGATGTTAGCATATACCGATTTAGGTTACTCCATTTCTTTCAGCGGCATGAAATTATGTATAGTATGAGATTGCTGCTACATAGTAAGTTTCCTGTTTGGCCCTCACCGGCCTTACCTTTGGAATGCTGGGGACTAAACCGGGGGAGAGCAACAGCCGCCGGCAAACGATCTGCTTCTAAGCATCGCTATGGCTCGCTGCAGCTTTCAGCTGGGGAAAAAACTTTGGTTCATGCTGACCTTGAGAAAGTAACGTGTTTTCTTTTGACCGACCCTGATCCTTCGTGTCTTCTATCAAGTCATAAGCCCCTAGATCTTATATAGCCGCCGCTCTTCTTCTCGGCTCACTGGGAAGGGCTTTACCCCACACTCTGGTCGAAGTTGCAAAATATTCGAGAGAGGACTTCGGTGGGAAGGTGCGAAACGGGCAAGCAGAGATTGTGTTCTCTTTTTGCCTCAATACTGTCAATGCACATTTGTGTTGAGTATCGTCTTGATGAAGCCTTCGAAAGGGATTGCCTTGAAGAGAGAAGAAAAGTTCAGATCATCAACGGCATGGCGGCGACACGCTCATCGACACAAGTTGGTTCTAACCGGACAAGTTCCAGCTTGCGTTGATTGTTCATTCCTTAGGAAACTCTGTTAGTTGATTCGGAGACAAAATTTGTACGAGTCGGTTCGGCAGATCTACCTGACAGGACTGTTTGCTGGGACGGAGTGAGCCTTTCCATTCGAATATATAATGGAGCCGAATGAACAACGAAGGGAGGAGACAGGTCTGTTGATCCAGAACCACAAACACGATTTTTGCAAGACGGACATGTAGCCTTTTGGTGAGAGTAACTGAGTCCCCAGCGTCGTCGAGGTAACTAACGGCAATGCATTGCAGTGAAAAGTAAAACCCAAATTTCGGCAATCTTCCTAGGTTGGCAGTGAAATAAAAAATGTATCAGTGTAGAAACCATTGAGCCCGAGTCACGTTCGTGACACTACTGAGTTTGGACGGTACCATCATGATCAACACATTCTTGTCAGGCAAACGTCACTGCTACTTTTGGCGCTCCGTGGTCCGTGGAACCTCCTCCATTAGCGCCATCCACATACGAAGAGTGTTTGAAAGGCATGTGTTTGGGGAAATCATTCTACAGGTTGCTATGTTATGGATCGTCCTGTTGCTATCGACAATGAAGATAACGACGGGGTTATAAGGAATGTTTTGCGCAACCCTGAATCCTCGGCCACTTTCCTATGCGGACCTCCAGCATCCTGCTTCTGCTTGGATTGGCTCATTTTGCCGCTTCGCAGCAGATTCGGGAAGTCGTGCGTAAACTCTCTAAACTTGTTTGATGGACCCGAAACTGAACAGCAGTATCACCGTCTTCTAATATACAGTGGCAAACGACATGGAATAGATCAAGATTGTTCAGGAGAATCCCAATGCCCTTCCCGATCAATTTCACGTCTCCAGGACCAATGGGTGATGCAGTAATCGTAGTTGATGACAATAAAGAATATCAAACGATTCTCGGATTCGGAGGTGCACTGAGTAATTCCCTCGTTGTTAACATTGGCGATCTACTTTTGCTAATTCCGTGATCACGAACAGCGGATTCTTCTGCCCTGACACTTCATAATCTGAAGGTACACATCCGGCAATCCTTCTACCTTCTGGTATTAATTGATACGGAATTTGCAGTCGAGGCATCCTGCCAATTATTGGAATATATTAGGTTACATGTTCTCGCCGTCGGATAGGGCCAATGCCGCTGGTCTAAATCAAATTCGTATTCCAATTGGTGCTTCTGACTTTTCGTCGCGTCGTGAGTCTTACAACCTCTCGATTCGAACGTGATTTGAACTGAAATATGGAATCCAGGTTACAGCTTGGATGATACACATGGCGATACAACTTTCTCAAAATTCGACATCAATCATATCCCCTCCAATCTGTTTACCGTGCTGCAAGATATCAAGTCTATCAATCATAACATCAAGATTCATCTCAATCCATGGTCACCCGTGTGTCCTTTGATATGCTTTTTTTTTTGCTGCAGGAATTGATTTTTTGTTTTGTTTTGGTTTCAGCCTGGATGGATGAAAGACACTGGCTCGATGGATGGTGGAGAGCTTCAATCTCGATATGTGAAATTCTGTGTGTTTGATTCGTTTCCTGTTAACCATCACCCCTGAGTCGGTTTGATATTCAGATGGGACTTATCTACTGAAGGCCGTTCAGGGCTTCCAAAAGAAGGGATTTCCCGTTTTTGCTATTTCGGTCCAGGTCAGCTTCCGTCAATCTTCTCATAAGTATCGCTAATGGCCGTTATCAGAATGAACCACAGGGTAGTAATCCTACATATCCCACATGCATAATGACGCCGGACGTTGAGGGTCAGATTGGGACTTCGTTGAGGTCACTGCTCAATTCAAACGGGCTGTCGAAAGTGAAGATTATTGGATATCAGGTTTGTTTGTTTGTTAGTTTCGCAATTGATATTTCCCTAATAGCAAAGCAGCACAACTGGAAGAACGCAGGATCATATCCAGTTGAATTAGTAAGCAAAACTTTTTCAGGTCGAGTGAAATCTGACGAACGGATCCTAGATGAAAAAATACGGCGATGCTTTTGCGGGTGTTGCGTTCCATTGTTACGAGGGATCTGTATCTGAGCAGGATATCTTCCATAAACATGCACCATCAAAGGTTTAACTATTTATGAGCAAACTTGTGTAGAACGATATTCATTCGAGACGTTTAGGCTATTTATTTCACAGAGTGTGCAGGAACTTTCGGTTCCGATTGGTGGAGTAATATCAAGGTGTGTAGAAAACTGTCGTACGATTATCGCCTGACTTTGATTGCAGTGGTATATGCACAACCTGTCCGTTATAGTTTCTGTTTCAAGTATTTATTCGGATCCTCACTTTATCCGTACAGATGGATTGGCGCCTTGGAACATAATGCGCAGACAGTGAGTTGGAGTTTTTAATGTTTGTTATCGTAAGGCCTTACACTGCGAATTTCAAGGGCCTGATGTGGAACATTGCTCTAGATGGACAAGGAAATCCAAAACTTCCTGGAACGAATAGTTGCGGAGGACCTGGATGCCGTGCTCTGGTGACGGTGAACAGCGACGGAAGTCATTCTTTCAATGAAGAATGTGAGTATATAGTTTACCTATGACGAAACCCCCCCCCAGTTTTTACCGTATTTTTGTAGTCTACTCGATGGCCCAGGCATCGAAAGCGATCCTTCCGAAGGATCCAGGAGGGCCCTTTGGACGAAGGATCGGGGTTTCCGTCGATGGCTCTTCTGGTCGGGCACTGCACGTCGGGGCGTATGTGACAGGTCGGGTAAAGTCGAGTGATTTGTTGAGATACTCGATTGTAGTCTTGAATTGTGAGTTGATATTTTTTTGAATTGGGCGAATTCTGATGAGTTCCGGAAAGCGCGGGACGACGGTTCAAGTTCAAAATGGAAACCTCGGCCTGTCAGGACGGCTATTGAGTTTCGGGGGAAACAGGTAGGTAGAGATATGCCTTGTTATATGATTCATAATTTCTTTAGGCGATGTATACGTTTCCGGTTGGAGTGACGACTCTATCGTGGTATGCGCCACCTTATGTACCTTATCTACGCTAGTTAGGGGCATATAACTTTAAAGCGGTGTATTATCACTAGTGACGTCGACGGGGAACCTGATTTGATATTTTGATCATGAGACACAGAGCTAAGCGTCTTGGAGGGATTAGGCTTGTGACAGCTGGAACTCGGGCGATTCGGAACTGTTTCGCGAGAAGATCTTATGATATAAATAGGCACCGGCAAGATGGTTGTCATGAAGTGAGAATGAGTGTGAGAGGGATAGACTTAGCAGGGGAAAGGCGGGGGTGGATATTCGAGTGGGCATGAGAGGCGTTTACGGAGAGAGAGCGGGGGACCGTCGAGAAAAAGGCCTAAGAGGGAAGCTATGTCTAGACGTGTGACCGTCACAAGCTGTCTTTCCAAACAAAAAAGGACAAAGGCGGCCGCCAAGGCAGAGGAAAGAAACAGCAAGCGTGTCTTGAAGTGTGACATCCACCACCCGTCTTTTCGAGCCCCCCCCCTCCCCTGCGTCCAATGGCGAGACGTGATGAGGCCTGGCTGAGGAACTACGAGGACGTCGAGTTTGACCTGCCAGGCGGGTCCCCGACCGAGCGGCATCCGATGCTTCCCCCCAAAACACACCTCAGGGACGCGAGCACTGGCGGTGGTGAGATGGGGGCGTTACCGCACATTGCCGGCGTTAGGTCGTCTGCATCACTCGGTATTTCTCTTTCCTAACCACCAGTTCTCCTCTTTAATAATCCCCTTTCAGCACACCAGCCTACTTTGGCCCCACCTGGCACTACAAATCCCATTGCCCGCATCCCCCGCACCCATTCCGCCCCAAAGGCCTTTACCAACTCCCCACTCAACCCGACATCGACAACCACATCGACCAACTCGCCCCCCTCAATGCCCTTCCCGTCCCCCTTCACACACCCAAGGCCCGCCTCGAGAGGTAGCGCCTACTTCTCCAAAATCGCCTCAGAGGAAGCACGCGCATTTGGCTCCATCCCACCCACTTCCACAAACTCGTCTTCTGCAAATCATGGATTAACCTCGAGGGGTTCCATGATTCTCTATCGCGTGGCTGATCCCTTCTCCCCTCCAACTTCCCTGCCTTCTACAAACAACAGTGGAGCAAACACCCCTACTTCGCATTACTCCCTCAAAGGCCTCGTGGCAACCGAGGACGGCACCGTTCCTCTCCCGGACCCCTCATCACGTAATAATCGCCTCTCCATCTACTCAACCTCGGGCGATAGCATCGTTTCCCTGTCCTCTGACTCAAAGTACCCCAACTTCGAGAGCCAGCGCAGCGGCCTTATCGCCTATGTCTACGATCCAGACGCAGACGAGCCCCTAGACGACGACGACGAGGTCGACTGGCTCCATGATCCAGAAAACCTCATCGCAGAAAAACTCGTCAAGCTCAGAAACCACCCTGCCACCCATCGTCCCGCTTATCTCAAGGCTCCCAACGAGAGCTCAATGTCTTGGAGGGGGCTCCTCAACATCACCGTCCTCATCTTGCTCATCTCCACCATTCTCGCTTTGTTTATTGCTTATCCCACCGTCGCCACCATCAGTGATGAAGAAAGGAACAAGATGATTGCGTTTAATACTAGGATTAATTCTACCGGTCAGGCCGTCGAAGATCCTCTCCACGGAGGTGGCGGTACTTTGTCCTCGATTTCAACGACTCCCACTGGAACTGAAACTTCCTCGAGTACGACGAGTACAACTAGTACATCCTCTACAACACGAGTCCGCCCCATCACCACCACCAGCGCGAGCACAGATGACACACCAACCGACACACCAACAGCAACCGACCTCACCGGCGCTCGGAGATCTGTTGCTCGGAGAGGCAGTCGTGATTTTGCAGCTCGGTAGTCTTGTTTCCGCCACGGTCTCCTTCTCATCATCTGCACACTTTCTCGTTTTAAAATACTTCATCACAAGAACACAGGGGCCCAATTTTATTATTTATTTGTTTTCCTGTTTCCTTTTTTCATTCCATACTCTTTTTTGACAATGCACATTATTCACACCATTCAATTGATTGCTAGCGGGACCTCATGTCTTTCTTCTCATTTCATTTTTTTTGACCTTCTATGGACTCGGTTGTGGATGACGTTGAATTGGTGGTATCATATTCTTTTGTTTGTTTTTTTTGATGTTCTTTTGCATCGGACTATAGCACGCAGATAAAAAAAAACAACACTATAAAAAAAACAAACTTAATACCCACTAGCTAGGTAAATCTACCTTGCCACTCTTTTTAGACTTCCCTTTGGTTGAATAATTACGCAGTTGACAGATTACGACTTTACTTATTGAAAGTATACAACTTTTTTTGTTGTTAGAATGATAGCATACGAGTTGACGTCTGGTCACAAACTGAGATCCAATTGGCCCTCATAGCGATAATAAAAGCTTAAATGGTAGAGAGACTCGAAGCACGAAGCAAGTATAACCCAAAAGAAATTGCAATGAAATCTTTTTTTAAAAAAAATCCTGACTTGCAGGAAGAGATCCCTCTTTCGTTTTCACGAGAATGCACCGGGTATATGTTCTCTGTCCACACCGCCTTGAACGAGCACGGGAGGAGGGATGGCGGACCCCCTTGACGTCTTCGTGTTTGGATCCTGGGCGGGTATCGCAGCGGCGGGTGGTGGGAACACATAAAATGAAGTGGGAGAAAAAATGGGTTGGTAGCCAGTGCTTAGACCTGCTGTTCCAGGCGGACTCCGATCGCTTTGCGGAAAAGGCGGTTGGAAGGCGATGGGAAAGGGAGGGAAGTATGGGTACATGGTCGGTGCGAGGGGAGAGGTGGTTCGCAGGACCGAGTCGGAAGCTGAATCATCTGACATTGTCGTTGTCGTTGCGCGTCTGTCGTGGCGGTGCTGGTGACGGGAAGATGAATTCGGGTGGTGGCGGGTGTGGTGCCGATGATGATGATGGTGGTGGTGGTGGTGGTTGTGATGTCTGCGAGATCTCTCAGTGCGACCTTTTCGACGTCTTGTAGACCCGAAAGGCGACCCGAGCTCAGCCAACGCTGTCCCAAGCGAGGCATCTAAATCGCGTCGCCTCCTCCTCTCTCTTCCTCGTCCTCCTCCTCTCCCCAATAAATCCGTAGTGGGATTATCACTGTTCCGACGGGAAGCCAACATCGATCGATACCAAGTCGCCATCCTCTTCACTTTCCCTCTTTTGGCTTTCACATTGTTATCACCGAGCAGTCCGTGGTCGGGTAGGTAATCCACTGTCACTCGGTCGTGCGAGATCCAAGGCATCTTATACAGAGTCTTGACGAAGCGTGCAAAGGGACTGAGGTCAGAGGAGAATGACGGGTTGGAGGAGTAGGTTGTGTTGCTTGTCGTGATAGTGTGTTTGGAGGAAGGGGGTGAGAACGCCATCCCGAGGTTGTCCTCTGTTGGGAGAGGATGTGTGCCGATGGGGGAGTTGAGCTCGGGGTATGTAGCGGTAGTGGTTTGGACAGGAAGTGGTATCGGTGGTGGTGGTGGATAAATTATAGATGCCGCCCGAGATGTAGGGTGAGGTGGATAAGGACCCGGAGGGAAGTCGGTAATCGACGAGGCACTCGTGACCGGACCTACCATTCCTCGATTGAGCGAGTGCTGTCTTGATCGAGGGGGGATATGGGATGCAATGGATGTTCGGCGTGTAGGAGCAACAGAGACGGGATCCCTGATAGAAGTACCCGCTGCATGGGGCTGCTGCGTGGCAGCAAACGACGTGGGTCGGAAGGGCAGAGGACCTGCTCCTGCTCCTGGTTCTGGATGGACACTTGCTCGGGTACTGCTTGGATGCCGAGAAATAACCGAAGGCGTTTGCACCCCTGTGGGCACTCGCGATAGGTTTTGCTCGTAAATCATCACCGTCGTTCGATCCTCAGGATCGTGGTGGTTGTGACCTAATGCTGATTCGGTCGTCATAACTGGTTCAGCGAATCGGGAGGATGGTGCGCCAGCGTTTACGGGTTTACGAGAGACACTCTTGGGACGTTGGTTGGAAGGGTTAGAGGTGATGGTGGTTGGAAGAGGGCGGGCTCGGCTTTGAAGAGGGGGGATGTTATCACTCAGACGGAGAACGTCCGGGGGTGGTGAACCAGTTTGATCTTCCGTTTCGGGTACCTCTAGGATTGGAGTCGGTACATTGTAGGGAACACGAGCACCAAGACCGTGACCAAGAGTCGATGGGCCTGGTGCGCCAGCAGAGTTGGAATTGCTGCTGCTGTCACCGTATGTGGCTAAAGAAGGGACAGTATCATATGAATCCGTCGTCTTGCGTTTTAGCTTGCTGACGCCCGAACTTGATTCTTTCCCGAATACAGTACCCACTCCTCGAAATACCCTGCCGATGATGGATTTCTTTCCTTTGTTCTTCGAAGATGGCGCCTCGGTGAGGTGGTGCCCGAAGTCTATCCCGAGAGAGTTGGTCTGCGTATTATCCGTCTCCACATCATCATCATCATTGCCCATGAGGATTGTGTGGAGTTCATTTTGTTGGTGCAACGAACCGGGTAAAGGGGAAAATTGGTCTGTAGGAGAGGAAGGTAATGGGGTTGGTTGATGTTGATTATATGGATAGACCCAGGATCGAGCACTGGGCGCCGAGCTCGGGGGCGCGTAGGGCGCGTTTCGAGCTCGTGAGCGTCCCAAGATGGATGATTGACCACCGGTTCTCGAAGGCATCTAGCAAGGTATTTTCAAACACGTCTGAAGAAAATCGAAAAAGAAAAAACAACTACGTACCTCGACGGATGGTGCAAAATGGACGGAACGAACGCCAGAACCATGGAAGGTCGTGTTATTAGGAACTTGTGCCGCACCATTGGAACGTGTGCGCAGGCTTTGTGATTGCATTGCCAAAAAGGCTGCGGAGAGATATATCAAGAGCTGGTTGGCTGGTTTGGCCTCATTGCGGGTGAAATTGTTTCTGTTGGATAGAACGGAGACCTTCCCGAGATGAATTGCGAAGCAGTCTCTTGCACAGATATAGCTTCAGTTGTCATTTTATAAGTTTCTTGGCAATGATAGGAGACCAGGAGCTGTAACCGACTTCTTGGAAGCCCAGAATCCATGTTATGGGTGAGGAAGACTCCCCGCCATCGGGTCGCACGTGATCGATATTTAACCAAAATACTGCCTTTCGGAGTTAATGGAGCAAGCAACGGTCATAACGACGATGGTGTAAATTCTACACCTCACCTCAAGGTGAAAGTATATGGACTCGAGCATTCAAGGATCCTTGTGAGTTCCTAATGGAGCATGATTATCCAGTTCACGATTACCAAGTCAGCAGAACGACCGAAGTGGTGAAAGGGAAAGGTAAGGACCCTCCTCCAGTGCAGCCAGTACCACAGCTAGTGCTGTTGCCACCGAGCAGACATACTACGATTCATGGAATTGATTTGGAAGAGGAGGAACGGCTGTACGCTGAATTGATGAAAGATTATACCGAAGATGGACAAGTCAGTCGAACCAGAAACCTCTCATTCTCGTATTCTGAAAAGATGGCCTGTTTTATCCAGGTTGTAAAACATCTCACAGGAGCTATTCCGCGACGCCGAACGCTGTCAACTCCGCCAGAGCCCTCCAAGTCAACTAGTAGAGAACTGAACCAGCGGATGGACACTTTCCCCCGTCCGCGATCCCCCCGAATAACTGCTCAAGCATATGCACAGTTCACTCCCATTCGCCCACGACCTCCCCGAGCCGAATCTATTTATTCTTCAGAAATTTATCTGGTCGATAATACAACTGGTGGTAGCCACTCAGCCTGGACCTCCGCTCCGCCGTTATTTGCTCAGGCGGTGAAGATTGATGGATGGGCTATTGTGGGAGATGGAGCCAATCCTCGTCAAGACGTGATGCACGTACCCCAAGTGCATCCACGGAGCAGTAATACCCAGCCTTCAAGCCCGATAAAGTCTACACTAGCGAAGAGTCAAGTCGGATCCCTGAAGAAAGTGAGCTCAGGATCTGGTGCCTATGTCGTATATGATATTGCCATTACGACCCGCGAAGGGACGACAATGAAGCTCCTCAGGCGTTATAGCTCGTTTGAGGAATTGTGGGAAGGCCTTATGACAACCCTAGCGGTGAGTCTCTTAATCGTCATTTCTATCCTGCTCATTAATAAACAATTCAGACACACCTTCATTCTCATATTCCAAACTTACCCCCCAAGGCACCTTTTGCCCGGTTTCGTCCCGCTTTCCTTGAAAAAAGACGCCAGCTCCTGGAGTTTTGGTTGACAAGAGTACTGTTACACCCGGAAGTAGGTGGAAGGAAGATTGTAAAGGACTGGGTTTTAAAATCTTGATTTTTGCCCGTTCATTGTTTGCGCATTACGATTATCAATGGAATCTTATCCACCCGAAAACTTATACATATTCAATAATAATAATAATATTTTTTTTTCAAATTTGATAATCATTTTGCCAAAATGGGATTTTACCACTTTCAACCAACACCCTCGATCAACCAACTAGCCGTACTGAGTTAATCCCTCAGGAAATGACATCGCAGCCACCTATCCGCCTCGATTTGACTCGCCAGAAATTGTTAATGTGGGCAAATTCAAACAGGATTTCTGAAAATCTGATCTGTTTCTTCGAGTTCCAGCAAACCAGATGATCCGTTACCTAGGTTTGTAGCACAATGGCTCGATGGATAGATGCCATTAGCATGCATCGGTTATAGATTCCATCCGCCACCGAAAGCGATTATGATAACCCCAATATACGACTACGATGTTCAAATAGGACTCGAAGAGAGCAGTTATCCAAGATTTGCGGATGTATACAGTAGAAGTGCTAACGGTTCGTGGCATCCTCGAGATTCCTTCGCCAACATGCGCCACAGTGCAGCTCACGCGCCTTCTTTGATGTATTATCCCACTGATGCTACCGAATACCGTCGTGGACGTGAATCCTTTGACTCCGATCGTTTCCATGATCGTCGGTACTCCCACTACCAACGGCGGCCCATGATTCCGTCTTATTCACGTTCTTTGACGCCTCGCTCGGATGATCGATCAGCGTACTCCGATTCCGATTCATTTCGAGAGGAGGGTGGAAGACGAGCATCCTCTCACTCCCCTACCCGGAAACTGAGACGACGTCACTCTCCTCACTACGAGGACAACCGAGGGCGGGGCTCATATCCCTATGAAGAGGACTACTCTCATCGGTATTCCTCTTATCCACAGTCTCACAACCGAACCAGGGAACGGCCATCTGATGACCCCATAGCAAAACGCCCCCCCAATTACCAGACCCAAGCCATGAATCAAACCCATAGTGCAGTCGGACATGCCCCCTCACATGCCCCCTCACATGGCACTGAGCATTCATTTGGGAGGTACTCGCAAAATACCCCTTATCCTGTACATCCAACGGGCAGTGCTGTCTCTCATACTGGTGGTGGGCGTCCTCCGACAAGCGCGTCGGGAAGGTCACCTTTTTACCCACCTGCTGAAATCTCACCCTCACGAGCTGGATCTCACTTCGCTCCAAGCGTGATGGGTGGACGTGTTGCACCAAGTGTCATGTCCGCTTCTGCCGCTGGTGGCTTCCAACGAAATGTTTTTGACGACATGGTTAGGTCTTACCTAAAGCTGATCCCCCCTGATCCCGAATGGAAGCCGTCAAAGCTGACGGGGAGAAAGAAAGCAGTTTGCGTGAGTGATATCATGGCTTTGCTGTGATGCAGAGAGATGAACCTGACAACACTAAATTAAAGATCGGAATTAATTATGTTGGCCAAGAAAAAGAGTTACGCGGCTGCTACAACGACGCGAAAAGCATGGCAAATTTCCTTATCAGTAATTCAATTCCTGCTTTGAAACCTGTTTCTGATTATCATTCGGTTGAATTCAGCTCGATATAACTTTCCAAAAGACCAAGTGCTTCTCCTTACCGACGCAGATGCCAAGTATCGCCTTCCGACACGTAAGGAGTTGTTTAGTGCATTTATGTGGCTGGTCGAAGGTGCACAGCCAAATGATTCGCTCTTTCTCCATTGTATGTCCCATTACCAATCTCAATTCTTCTCACATAAATGGAACGTTTAGATTCTGGACATGGAGGACAATCCAAAGATGCAAGCGGTCGCGAAGCAGATGGAATGGACGACAGTATGTGTCGTTTTTAACTTCCGGGATGTTTGCCTACTGTCCATGTTAGCCATCTTCCCAGTAGATTTCAAAAAGGAAGGAAATATTATCGATGATGTGAGCTCTCGAATACGAAGACTATCCACACAGATATATACCATTCCCAGGAGCTCCATAATATGTTGATTCACCCCTTACCGACTGGCTGTCGATTGACTGTGATTTCTTTGTCCCATTCTTAAATCGAGGGCGCTATTGACTTTGGATTGGCCTAGGCACTATTTGACGTATGTCAATGACCGAAAAATTTGCTGTTGCTAAATTCTTTATCTCCATATTAGTCGTGCCACTCAGGAACTGTGTTGGGTAAGCCAAGCCCATTGATTTGGATGCGCTGAAACTCATCTTGTCAATGTTAGATCTTCCGTATCTCGTGAGTTGATGATACCCCTCATGAAGAAATAAGTATTTTATTTCTTTTAGCATTCGGCTCACGGCAGGCTACGAGGCCTTCAACATATAACAGCCAGAGCGAAAGATAGGAGATCAGGTGAAAAATCCGATGTGGTCTGTTTGTTCTCACCACCTGGCATTCCTCAAACGCGGCTGACTATGATCTAGATATGCTTTTCTGCTTGCAAGGATGACGAGACAAGTGCGGATACATTTGAGGGCGGCGTTGCTGTTGGTGCCATGAGCCATGTATGTCCCCTACCATAAGTATCATTACTCTTTCACGGTAACAATGTTCGTCTGGATAGGCCTTTCTTCAGAGTCTTGGTAAGAGAGCAATATCAATCTCCACATTTGCAGATTTGAGCCCTCGTTGCAGAACGGAACCGACACCAAACCTACGAGGAACTTCTTAGTGATCTGCGTTCTATTTTGATACCCGAGTATAGCCAAAAGCCACAAATAAGCGGGACTAATCCTTTGGTGGGGTTTTATCACTCATTTGCTAACATCTAATTGATGAATTTTGGGTGTGTAGGATTTGAGTCGGGAATTTTCACTTTGAGTTGTCAAACTACCATGTTTCTAGCTATTAATGTGATCCCAGCAATGACTTGCCTTGTTGTAATTATCTTTACATTCGTTACCGTCCACATGAACGAATGCTGCAGTGTCGCATGTCAATGGAGAGAAACTACGTTTGATTATCTCGGATTAGTTACATAAAAAAGCCACCAAATTACCACAAGTAAAAGTACTTATAACTAGGGAACAGGAAGTGAAGATTGTAAGTGTTAATTTTTTCGCTCTGGCAATGGCAGCTGCAGAATACGGAGATTGCAGGCATCGCATACTTCAGGCTATTGCACTGGCACATTCAAGTGGATGATCCACAGCCTCTGTACAACCCCAGCTTCGTGAGATTCGGAAAAGAGGGTACGACGCTCACTCGCAGACCGTATACACAAGGAGGCAGAAAGCCATCTTCTGACTTTCTGCTGCGCGGTCGCGGTGTTCCTGACGTACTTCGCAGAGAGGGCTTCGAAATTTGTGTCGGTCCGCCGGAAGGTACTACCTGAGCCCAGGATAGGCTACCCTTCTGGAACCCATCTCGGAGGATCGCACCATCATAGTCAGATAAGAAGTCCCTGAAGAAGCGCAATGTGATGCGTAATTCTTGCCAGGGGATGGTTACATGGTGATACGGACAATTGTAAATGATATCTGACTATTTATTTCGGCTTCGCCTCTTGACCTCGTCATTCTATATATGTAGAACGATCAACCACACGATACCGCCTCGCAGTGGGTCCTGCAATGTCTTAACCGTCTTTAGTTTATCCTGATATCACTATCAAAATCGACTGACCTCTACTTGTATACATGCATCAAAGCAGCTTACGAACATCAGAGCTGTGGTGGCCGATGAGATGAGAGTTTTGGCGAGTCCGGGAACGCGAGGATGCAATCTCTTACATGGCTGATCTCAGAAGAATTTAAAGGACCTCACTTGCGGTTGTGCGACATCGACGTACTACCTCGATTCGATCCGCATCCCTATACATTATTTACATAATGCAAAAAAAAGAATGTATTCCTGGTCGCTCTGGGTTTTTTCGAAGCCGTGTCGGATACAAATAGTGCTATTGACAAAAAAAACCAGAAAGGTGAGACCTTTGTTTACATACATTTGGTGGAGCCAAGCATTTCAGCCTTCAGGTTGTCAAATTTTGGTCAAATCTGCATTCCTCCACCAGCGTCCCGATTCAATTCTTTATAGTGAAATGCGGTCATGAGCGCAGTGATTTGGAGTATAAGTAGAGCTTTGGTGGGATTGACGCCCTCACCATACGATGTCCGAGTCCACTCCAGTTGTCGTCGTACCTCATCCTGATCCGGTGGAGGGAAAGTATATTGTCGTCCTCAAAGAGGGTACACAAGGGAGCGACTACTCCT
>Ga0307517_10002389_pt1 | contig 30142 bp, 24 predicted proteins | sample 23_EM_MG_FD_194515 | JGI IMG/M metagenome (GOLD analysis project Ga0307517, IMG submission 194515) | Populus trichocarpa ectomycorrhiza microbial communities from riparian zone in the Pacific Northwest, United States - 23_EM | ecosystem: Host-associated > Plants > Roots > Unclassified | place... | reverse complement strand
GAAATATGGTAAGAAAAAAATTGGTTTCTTTTTTCAAATTTTGTAGGCGGAGAGTGTCTTTGGTGAGCAACAAACACTCAACGGTCGGATACTTTTTGGTAAATCCAAACATTAGAAATTATTTTTCAGGATTTTTTTGTTTGAAAATATATAAAAATAATATTTTTTTTGTTTTTGATATCAACACATTAAAATAATAAAAAACATCAATTTAAAACAAAAAAACAAAAAAATCTTTGTAAAGTGATCCAACCGTATAAACAAACACACTCTAAACAAATATTTTGTAAGCCTGTCCATTGAACAACGAGAGCTCCTAAGCAATCATAATAAAATTTACAGTTATTAAAAAGACTCAATTAATTAAATTGATAAGGTTATGATTCAGAATCTTACTATGATAGAGTTTTAAATAAAATTGATTTTGACATTAATTTAACTACATCATTTCAGCGGTTGACCTCAACCAAACCCAACTAGATTAAAATCAAGAAATTTATAGAATTAAATAACATATTTTTAGATAAAAAATATGTTATTTTATTCTATATGATAATTTGAAAAATGACTCGGCAATCCAATGACCACTGCTTTTCCGTATAAGACGTCGTATCGAGTTCGTGAGTATAATAAAAACTCCATTATAATCAAATATTCAAACTCATGACATGTAGAGATTTTTTTTAAAAGATTGTTAACTAGAGCATGGTGTTATATTATGGCTTGGTCCGGATGGAGAAATTTTATGGTGATTAAGGAGTTAGTAGTATTCTATTAGTTATTTCCTGAATCAGTTTTTTTAATAAAAAAAATAGATGCAAATAGGAAAGATAATTCTAGATGGTGATATTCTTATCATTTTTGATGAGTCACGAGTTTCATCTTCCCTATCTTTTTTATATCCGTTTTTTTCTTCAAGATGAGCCCAATAAATAACTATTAGAATGCCACTAATTACTTTATGAACACCATAAAATAACTACTAGAGTTGTAGTAAAAAACATTGTTTTATATCATTTTAGTTTATTTGTTATTGTTATTGTTAGTGGTGGTGGTGTTGCTGTTATTACAATATTGAAAATGACCTTGCCCATAACCCAATTTATGGTTTAGGTCATGGGTTGATCATGTTAATTTGAACTGATCCGGTTCAATGAAAATAATGTTTTTTTTTTAAATTCAAAATGATTTCATTTTATTTATTTTTAAATCAACTTAAATTTTGACTGTGTCATGAATTAACCTATTAAATTATAACTTTTTAAATCTTAACCAAGACTAGAAAATAGATCGATGAAGCTATGAATTGACTTGTTGGATCAAAATGAGTTTACTAAAAATATTAAATAAAAGTATTAAATTATTTTTTTTTAAATACTTTTAATGTATCTATATTAAAAAAAATATTTTAATAAAAATTTTAACTTAAATGAATATCACGTAACAAAAATTCAACACACACACTAGTTAACAAAGATTTTTTTTAAAATTGTTAATTTCAGAAAACAAAAGGTGTTAACACATCAAAATCTCGGTTAGGGCGGGGCTATATGAACTTCAAGATAAATCATTGGATCACCATCCGACTACGACAGCCATAAAGCACACCGAATCCCATACGAATCCAACGGCTCCAAGAATGTGCAGCAGGGCCATCTCTATGCAGTCTAATGGTAGAGAATCATCCATCACATATATGCACACACCTGCTCCCTCAGTGCTTATGTTTTGGACCCCACCTCTCAGGTCCCTCCAAGAATTACTCTGCTCAACCACAACAAAAATACCGTCAAGAACAAGCACAAGCCCACGCGCCAATGAATAGCAACAACCCCATTTCCCACGGGATCTATTCTCGTATTTTTAAAATTATTCCATGTAAATAAATAAATTCAATTTTGAATACATGGATTATTTAACTAGGATATATGAAAGAGAAGCAATTAATACATGTTGAAGATTGAATTTATATTTCTAAAAAAAACTTTTAAATATAATTTTATTTTATAAAATAGTGAAATTTATAATAATAACATTTTATATCTTTATTGTGATGAGATAATATAAGATAATATTTTATTATGTGATGATAAGAATAATATTAGTTTGATACGATGATTTATAATTACAATGTTATAGAGAATAATAATATTAATAATTTAGTAATTTTAAATGCTTGAAATAAAATAGATGTTCGTAACCTTTAAAGTTTTGTATATAAAATAAAATCTGTACAAAATGGTAAAACAGCTAAATATAAAAGGAAAAATATGATTTATTTTGTAAAAAATCAAATAATATCCAAATAAAAAAGGAATTGTGATAATGGATTAAATTATAGTAAAATGGGAGTGAGGAAAAACCCCCTCTCCTCCCGTCAACCGTTACCACGTGCAGTAAATCACCCCACACCGCGCGTCGAAAAACCTCCAAAATTCAAAAACTTGCAACTCAAAATACCTCCCCCCTCTCTCTCATGATTTTTGATTCACCAAAAATTAAATAATAAAAAAAACTTATCGTTGCCCCTCTCCTCGCCCCTCCCTCTCTACACCTTGATTTTGTCACTTCCTCTCTCCCCGCTCTCGCCGGCGAGTGAAATTAAAAAAAAGATTCAAAATTAAAAAATCCGCCATAGATCTAAATATTGTAGAGAGGAAATAAAATGTCGGAGGAAGAAAAGTTGTTAAAGGAAGCAAAGAAATTGCCATGGGAAGATCGGTTGTTACACAAGAATTGGAAAGTTAGAAATGAAGCCAATATCGATCTGGCTTCTCTCTGCGTCTCGATTTTCGATCCGAAAGACTCCAGACTTCGTGAATTCGGTTTGTTTTCGTAAAATTTTTAGCTTCAGATCCGATTGATCTGTGAAATGCGGATTCGGTTTCATGCGTTTAGCGTTTTCGTGACTGTCGTTTTGTGTTTTTGTGCTTAGCTCCGTTGTTTAGGAAAACGGTTGCGGATTCGAATGCGCCGGTGCAGGAAAAAGCGCTTGATGCTTTGATTGCTTTTTTGCGTGCTGCTGATGCGGATGCTGGAAGGTAGGGTTTGATCGTATTTAGTTTTTTTTTTTGGCGTTGGTTTTGTGGTTTTGTAATATGTTGTGGTTTGTGCGTAGGTATGCGAAAGAAGTGTGTGATGCGATTGTGGCTAAGTGTCTTACGGGGAGGCCAAAGACTGTGGAGAAAGCGCAGGCGGCGTTTATGCTGTGGGTGGAGTTGGAAGCTGTGGAGGCCTTTTTGGTGGGTGATTTTATGGTTTTTGGATAACGAGTGAAAATGTGTGTTGGTTTTAATTAATTTTTTCAGGATAGTTTGCTGTAGGAATGTTTCTTTTGTTTAGTCGTTAGTTGAGAATGAATGAAATGTTATTACGTTGTTTATGTTGAATAAGTTTATGGAAATTATAAGTGAGGTGTACAATTTTTTTTTATGCTCTCCTAAAATGGTAGTTGCATTTTGGTTGCTAGGTATTAGTTTGTTAATTAGTTATAGGATTGAATGGGAGCTTTGTGTGTCATTTCACTTGTCAGTGTAATGGCTAACTGTTCTTCAGTTGGTTTGTATTCTTCCGTAACTTATTAGCATGGTTAAGTGGATTTTGCAGCAAAGAGTTTTCGATGTTAAGTGGATATTTTGCAAGCTTTGACCATGCCAATCTACTGTTGTGCAGTGAAATTAGGTGCTGGTTTTGAATTTAGTTGGTAAATGCATTAGAAAATGATATTGGTCAAATAGCTGAGGAGTTGTAAGCATAACAGGTTAGACATATTCATTATGTAGAGACTGATTTAGTTGGGCGAGCTTGTACTTCTGTGGTTATTCATAAGCAAATCTTCAGAGCAGTTTCTTATGAATTTAAACAATAAGCTAACTCCCATGGAAGCAAAATCATACTGCAAAGTTCTACAGCTGCACTTCTTATAGATGAACCCAACTAGATTGTAATTGAGGATGTGTTTTTGATGTTCTAAAGTAACTTGAGAGATGATTTTTATTCTAGGATGGACAATGTGGGCAAAAGTTGTGCTTTTGCGACTCTGTATGTAGAGTGATCTCATCCATATTAAGAATCTGTTAAAGGGGCAATGAAAGTTAGCCATGCACTCTACTCTGATACATCATAAGGACATAATTGAGAACAACAGAGCAAGAAATGGTCAACGCAGTGCTTCATGTAGAGGTTATAATGGAGCTTGTTCAGGTTTACCTTTTTGCCTATATCGAGTTGGGGGTGCTTTCTGAAAACACCTTCCTTTATGTAATATTTTAAAACTTTAACTCGACTCTCCTCTTTTGTTTTTAAAACTCCATAAAGTAGGAAAAAATTAAATTTATGTTTCACAAAGGCTGCACGGTACACCAAGGAGTCAGGGTTTGCAAATAAGGGAGTGAAGGGTGTAATCTTGGAGTGGGAGAGAAGTTAATGTTTGAAACTTTGAATTAAGAATGAATATTGAAGCTGTAGAAAAGTGATCAGAAGGAATTGTAAGAAAAAGAAGCAGAAAGAAAACAAATGAGCAGTGTCATCACCTCTTCTTCTCAGGATTTCACTTTTGCAAAAAATAATCCAAGATTATTCTTGTTCCTATATAATTCTCATGTTTATGAATACTCAGAATAATCCAGTTAGGTATGCATGCTTTTCAAACCAAAACAAATTATCAAAAGCTTTCCTTTTTTAGAAAAAGGTGCTCATATAGGCACCAGAATTTGTAAGTGTTCTCAACTGAGCAGGTTGGAGATCAAAATATGATTGTAAAATGATAAATAAAAGAGAACTCCTAACTCCTAAGTAAATATTTTTGGTATACTGAGCTTCATTTTTTGAAATTAAGGACCTTTCTTGTGGTTGTTTCATCCTGCTTTGGTTGGGAAAAATCAACTTCAAACCTCGTAATCTCGTAGCATTAGAATTCGTTGAACTTGCACAAGTAGGTAGGCTATAATGTTTCTTGAAACAACTCGACTTCACTTGGAAAGTGGCACCTAGTTTCATAGTGTCTTTTATTGTGGATTGAAACCCCTGATTTTCAGTGTATCTCACTGTCTTTTATGCTGTGGTTATTTTGAAATGTGAATCATTGCATGTGGCATTTCTTTTGTCATGCTTCAGGATTTTGTAGCATTCAGCGTATCTGTCATTTTCAATTTCTTTATTTTATTGTTCCTTCCTTCCTTCATGCATTCGATTAAATTTGTTATCCATGTTTCGTAGCTTGGTTTCTAGCTGTTGCTTGCGGTGGAGTTTCTTTGCTCACCAAATGCTCAGAATTTATTGCTGGAATGGAACTGGTTATTTTGTGTAAGATTGTTACAAGTGTTTGGTGGTTGTAGGATGCAATGGAGAAGGCAATCAAGAACAAAGTTTCCAAAGCGGTGGTGCCTGCAATAGATGTCATGTTTCAAGCCTTAAGGTTTGTAAGCAATATTTCTTGGTTGCAAAGAACTGATTCTTTTATTCATCCAATTGTCTCTGCTGTTCTGTTCTCTTTGCTAATAGTGAATTTGGAGCCAAAGTTGTGCCCCCAAAGAGGATTTTGAAGATGCTTCCAGAATTGTTTGATCACCAGGATCAAAATGTTCGTGCATCATCTAAAGGACTTACTCTTGAACTTTGTCGGTGGATTGGAAAAGACCCTGTTAAATCAATTCTGTTGGAGAAGATGCGAGATACAATGGTACAACAGATTTATTCATTAATTTGTATGACTTTGTTACTTCCTTCATTTTACCTATATATTATAACAAACATTTCATTTCTCCTCCTTCTCCCCATGTTCCTGCATGAAGAAAAAAGAATTGGAGGCTGAGCTTGTTAATGTTACAGGAACAGCTAAGCCATCCCGCAAGATTAGGTAAATGTAGCCAGGAACCTTTTTCCACTTTTTTCATGCATTTTACTAGAAGTACTGTAGTTCTCTTGAGATGTTTCCTTAGGATCTGGGCTCATAGTCTGCCAACATAACTATGCTTTGAATTGATCATATGCTGTTCTGTCATTGTGATCCTTAGATTTACACTCCTGTTCTTTTTACACCCCACCAATTGCCCCTTGCATACATACTGTTCTTCAGTGATTTTTCTTCTATACAACATTGGTTTGAAATTAATAATGGAACAAGATTACAATTATTAAACCTATCTGCATTTTCCCAATACTCTGTTGCTTAAGCAATTTTATGCTTCCAGGAAATCTACATTTATCCTTCCTTTACCAATTAGTTTAAAAATAAGATAAATCTTGTTGAGGTTCGTTGTGTCATACTTCGGTTGGAATGTAGAATTAACATGTGTATGTGATCAGATCTGAGCAAGACAAGGAGCCAGAGCCAGAAGGAGTATCAGAAGTTGCGGGTCCTGGTCAGTCCGAAGAAGTTGCACCTGATGGTATGTGATTTAACTTGCTCCCATAATATCCGAATCTTTCATTCAATTGACTAACATGCTATTACTTGGACATGTTCTGATTGTCAGCTCCTCAAGAAATAGATGAGTATGATCTTATGGACCCTGTTGATATTTTATCACCCTTGGAAAAATCTGGATTTTGGGATGGAGTGGTCAGTGCTCCTGCTTCTTGTTTTCATTTTTTTAGTATTTTGGATATCTAACTTTATTGTTATGATTTTCTAAATATGCCTGTTTTGCTGCTTACTGCTAAAGTGTAACAATTTGTGTCTACCTCTTAGAAAGCTACCAAATGGTCAGAAAGAAAGGAGGCTGTTGCAGAGCTGACGAAGCTTGCTTCCACAAAGAGGATAGCACCTGGTGATTTCTCTGAAGTTTGTCGGACATTGAAGAAGGTATTTTTTTCTTCTTTAAGCTGGAACCTCCATTTTAAATTGTCTATAATCATCTCCCTTTTTATTGTCAGTATATCTGGGGCTATTTTGTCTTCTTTGTGTTCCTTACTTTTTTTGTTTTTACTTTATTAGTTTCCTTTCTGGTGTTTGAATACTATTGTTGAAAAAGCTTATGTTATTTGGTGACAAATATTTAACTTGATTCTGGAGAAGTGAATTTGTTTGGTCAATTTGTGAACAGGATGAGAACCTTCATAAACCAAATATTATTAGGAAAAATATTTTTGAAGTACGGTGCCAAAACACATACACATTACTAGCTGTACATGCAGGTTTATTATGAGGTTACATAATATGGTTGATGAAATTCTTCTGCTCATCCCTTTCCCTTTCCTTTTTAAGCTTTGGCTAACGTGAATGGAATCAAATTAAAAATTTCGTAATTGTTTTCTAAGCACAAGGATCTGATTAAGATATTTTCCATGGAGATTATGGTATGCTTTTCCTCAATAGCAATGGAACACTACTGAATTTCATTATGTTAACTTGAACCTGGTACTAAACTTGGAACTCGTAGGATTACAAATGCTTTTCTGAAATTTGTATGTTACTGGTTTAAGGTGTCCAGACTTCAGAGTGACTTTTCAGTACGATGCTTTTCTTATCCTTGACATATCTGTGATCCATTTTACCACCATCTGTATAATCATTTCATTTTGTTCCCCTATTAGAAGAGCTTCACTATGTTTTTGCCTGCAGCTTATTACAGATGTGAACATCGCTGTTGCAGTTGAAGCCATACAAGCTATTGGAAACCTTGCGCGTGGTCTAAGATCCCATTTTTCTGGCAGCTCTCGGTTCTTATTGCCTGTTTTGCTTGTAAGTGCCGTATACACTTTAATTATGACACATTCCCATTTACTGAAGCTTTCAAACCTTGGCTATCTGGGTGTGTTGAACTGATCTACATAAGTGTGTCATCTTATGTGATAAGTGGGCTATTTAAGTATATATAGTACCTGTTTTAACAACAATGCGTTTTCTATTGTTTCACCTAATAGGAAAAACTGAAAGAGAAAAAACCTACTCTGACAGAGTCACTTACACAAACTCTCCAAGCAATGCATAAGGCTGGATGCTCAAATCTTGCTGACATTGTTGAAGGCAAGTTCCACCTTTCATTCCAAATAGTTCTATGGTCTGAGAGTTTTTTCTCTACTCTTTGCTCGAGCTGTTTGAGTCTAAGAGATTGGATTTCTTAGTTTTTTGTATTTGTTTTAACCAATTCCTCCAATTTTGTCGAATCCAGAATTTGTTTTTGGTTGTCTCCATGAACTCATCATCATGGTTGCATTACAATTCATAACGGACATGTGCATAAGAAAATAATAATTAAGCATCTTTAGGACAAAATACTGCATTTTCCATCTACTATTAGTATTTTTTGCAGATTCTTTTGTAATTACCATTTCTTTTCCCATATAGTTTGCTGTTGAATGTTTATATTATTCTCCACTTTCTTTTTTTTGGGTACATATAAAAAAATATATGCCACTGGTGGTTCATGATTTACAGGGTTACATACTTCTGATTCTTAATGATTTCTGTTACTGCAGATGTCAAAACAGCAGTGAAAAATAAAGTTCCTCTTGTGCGCTCATTAACTCTAAACTGGGTGACATTTTGTATTGAAACCAGTAATAAAGCTGTTATTCTGAAGGTGCATAAGGATTATGTCCCTATCTGTATGGAGGTTAGTGTATCCCTTGTTCTTATGTTAATGTTCTGACTCATAATCGAAATCTTCACATGGCATCTTTGCTCTAATATAAAACTTTGAAGGAGAAACGGAAAATCCATTTTTACATTGTGAACTGGAACTGGCCTTTGGTTAAAGATTATTCAGGGGTCATCATCTATTAATTCTTTGCTTATGATGCATGGAGCTCTATGATATGCAGCTGTGGGAGCGCACAGATTTTGTTTATAGGCAGCTGCTTTGCCTGCTTTTTTTTTGTTTAGTTTGAAATTAAGTGATTGTATTTTGCAGAGCCTCAATGATGGGACTCCTGATGTGAGGGATTCTGCCTTTTCAGTGTTAGCGGCAGTAGCTAAGGTAGCTTTTCCATTTGAGAAAAATATTGAAAAGTTTTTGCTTCAAATTTAGCTACTATTATTTTTACTCTCAAATTGTTGGTTAGATGGTTGGCATGAGGCCTTTGGAGAGGTCACTGGAGAAACTTGATGATGTGAGAAGAAAGAAGCTGTCCGAAATGATAGCAGGTTCTGGGGATGGTGTGGCAGCTGTGGCAACCTCAGGTGGGTACATCCATGTCCATGTTGCTATCACAACAATTAATTTAGAGTTATAAAATCTTTAGCTATGTACTTGTTTTGTATTAAATTTGGCTGATCATGTTTGTTGTGCCATGGCCAGGTACTGTCCAAACTGCTCGTGGAAGTATGTCTTCTGTAGAGGTTGGTTGAGGCATTCCTGTTTTTCAAACTTTATTATTTTGGTATTGTTATTTGATCGTCTTCATCATTTGTAACAAATTCATCAATTACATTACAACTATAATTGTCTTATTTCCATTAGAAACTGTATTGAGCTGACTTCTAGAAAAGCTCTTTCAAACAGTAGATATGCTTTTTGTGCACCATGGAAGAGTGGCATTGGTTTTGAAATCTGCAGCTGTGGTTTGTTCAGATTCTCTTTAGGGTGAAGGGCCCTATGTTTTGATGATGGTCCGTTGTTGCAAGGTCACTAAATTTAGCGAGCATGATACAGCTGCTCTTCATTGGACAATAAAAGGAAAAAAAGATACACGCATGGAGTGTTTTTTTTTTTTTAAACAATAATAGTGTTCCTTTTGGCTGATTTCTTGTGCCCCTTGGTAAATTGTTCTCATTTCAATGGTTATCATGTTCACATAAAAAGTGATTTATCCATGTTTCTGCTACCTCATCTCAATATTTTTGCTATATTTCTCGTTGTTTATTTCTTAATTCCTTGAGTGTATGTTGTAGTTGTTCTATGTACCTCACTTCGGTTTCATTAAGGGTGGTTTTTTCAATTTCATTTTAATCACCGTCACAAAAGCGTTGTAACTAATTTGCTTTTGCAGACATCAGAAAGCTCATTTGTTAAGAAGTCAGCGGCAAGCATGCTTTCTGGGAAGAGGCCTGCTCCAGCAGCTGTGAGTTTATTTTACCTTTTCCTTTTGTGTTTCTTATCAATCACTTAGTTCCACTCAAATGGACATTATCACAATGATGTTTCCTGATTGTGATATTGTTCCTTTTTTCAGCCTGCTAACAAAAAGGCGGCACCTACAAAATCAGGGGCCAGCAAGAAAGTTGATGGAGCTGGGCGACCAGAAACTTCACGAGCACTTGAACCACCTGAAGATGTTGAGGTGAGCATTCCTTTGTTTCTGGAAGTGCTCTTTGTTGATTGGCATTTACATTCATAGTTTTTGATACATGAGTTGCTCTCTTTTTGATATTTGCAGCCAGCAGAGATGAGTCTTGAAGAAATTGAAACCAGATTAGGCTCTCTCATTCAAGCAGATACCATTTCTCAACTGAAGAGTGCAGTATGGAAAGAGCGGCTGGAAGGTATGTTATAAGAACATTTTGCCTGTTTCGTGCGTGCATTAAAAACTGAAGGTTTACTAAGCTGTTATTTCTGCTATTCTGATGCATTTGGTTCCACTCAATTTCAAAACTGAAGGTTGTTTGGTTGTTTTGTCTATCTTAGGTTTTAAATGATCTTTTTTTCCACTATAAAAGCTGAAACATGACTGCTAACTAATATTAGTTTGATTTCAGTAATCTTTTATCACAACTTGCTAGGGACATTTAATTATTCTTTAGGGTGCTTCTCTGTGAACATGTTTTCTTCTAACATCAAGATGGTGAACTAATAGCAGCGATTTTTATGCAACTGTTCAGTAGAATTTACATCATGATTTGTTGGTTCTAAGTAAATTCCTTAGATTTAGGTTTTTTCTTTGACTTGTATTTAAAGTTTATTTGGATGTTTCTTTGTAAAATTGTTTTGATGCTAATTTGCTATGGGGATATGTATATGCATGCATGCATATCTCTGTGTGTGTGTGAATTTGTACGGCAATTTCATCTTGTGGGGCATATCTATTTCTCGGTGCACAGAATTCAGAAATTTATCTTATATAGCTTGTTCATTTTGATGCAGTTAATTGGTTAATTTTCATCTTGTTTTGTTCATATACAATGTTAATTTTCCTGTTTTGGTTACATTTTTTATTTTTTAATTGATTTATGGTTTTTAACCATTGGAAATTGTTGCAGCAATATCTTCATTGAAAGAACAAGTGGAGGGGTTGCAGAACTGTAATCAATCTGTGGAGATTTTGATTCGTTTACTCTGTGCTATTCCTGGCTGGAATGAGAAAAATGTTCAGGTATTTAAATGTTGTTATGTTTCACTTTTTTTTCTTATGAACAGATTATCATCAAGATCAAATGTGTGATGGTTATAATAATTTGAAATACAAACAAAAGTGCAGGTTCAGCAACAGTTCATTGAAGTCATTACTTACCTAGCTTCAACTGCATCAAAATTTCCAAAGAAATGTGTAGTGCTCTGCCTTCTAGGTGGGTATTAGGTGTTAGTTGCCTTATTCTTTTGTTTGTAGTGAGAGCCAAATATTCTGAAAAAACTGCTTATATTTTTTTCTATCATCTGTAAATGTGAACCCAATTCTGTGCTAAATTGATTTTTCTCTTTTTGACCTTGTCATGCATTGGATAAAATACAAAGTTGCAGCTTAGCTTACACTTCATACCTTCTCTCAGGTATTAGTGAACGGGTAGCGGATATTAAAACCAGAGCTTATGCTATGAAGTGCCTTACTACTTTCACGGAAGCAGTAGGTCCAGGATTCGTTTTTGACCGAGTAAGTATAATTACAGCTCACCATTAATTTTGTGTTTCTCAAAACAGAAGTTAGGTGCTTGCTTTAACAATGTGTTATTTTTGGTCTAGTATAATGCATTGAGTGAACCATTTTCTTATGTGTCGTGGAATAATCTGTGTGGAATTTCATCATTTGCAGCTTTACAAAATTATGAAAGAGCACAAGAATCCAAAGGTTCTTAGTGAGGGAATACTCTGGATGGTTTTGGCAATTGATGACTTTGGTGTGTCACATTTGAAGCTTAAGGTGCTTCTATTTCTCCCTCCGCATAACTCTTCCTTGACTTACTGAAGATTATCTTTCTATTCTATTTTTTATCCGGTAGTTGCGGTTATCTAAGGGGAAATGTGAATTTTATCTCGCAGGATTTAATTGACTTCTGTAAAGATACTGGGCTACAGTCCAGTGTAGCTGCTAGCAGAAATGCAACTATCAAACTTTTGGGTGCCTTACATAAGTTTGTTGGTCCAGGTGTGTAGTTGTATTATTATTTCCAATTCTCCACATGCCTTGAATCCTAATATATATTTCTGATTTTTTTTTAGATATTAAAGGTTTTCTGGCTGATGTCAAACCTGCACTGCTCAGTGCACTTGATGCGGAGTATGAAAAAAATCCTTTTGAGGTAATAGGAGGCCAAAGATCAAATTCCTTTCTCAAAATGTGTGTTCTATATTGTTTACTTGAAGCCTTTGCACATGTCTTCAGGGTGCTTCTGCTATTCCAAAGAAAACAGTTAGGACGTCAGAGTCCATGACTTGTGTTTCTGGTGGTGGGCTGGATAGCCTGCCACGTGAAGATATTAGTGGAAAGGTAACACCTACTCTGATCAAGAGCTTGGAAAGTCCTGATTGGAAGGTATGGTTGTCAATGCTGATGAAGCCAGCTCACTTGTTATGATTGCCTTTGCAAAACCGTGTCCTTATTGGTATCAACTTGACTCTTAAATCCGCATTACAGGTTCGACTTGAGTCAATTGAAGCTGTCAATAAAATTTTGGAGGAGGCTAATAAACGCATTCAACCAAATGGAACTGGTATGCATTTGAGTTAAAGTTGACTTGAATAATTATAAAGTTTTATTAAGACATGCAGTGTCATAATAAGCTTGCTGTTATAACCAGAAATCTGTTGGTCATTAATATCTTGTGTGGTTGCAGGTGAATTATTTGGTGCCCTTAGAGGGCGTCTGTATGACAGCAATAAAAATCTAATCATGACAGCTTTGACTACCATTGGTGGTGTTGCTTCTGCTATGGGACCAGCTGTCGAGAAGTCAAGCAAGGTTTGACCACTCAAGATGATCATGTTTCTTTACATTTATGTTTATGGTCTTGAGAAGAGCTTAAGTTTGCTGTGCACTGGGTTTCACAGGGTGTTCTGTCAGATATTTTGAAATGTCTTGGGGACAATAAGAAACATATGAGGGAATGTGCTCTGAATACATTAGATTCTTGGGTTGCTGCTGTTCATCTTGATAAAATGGTAATTGTTTATGGAATTACTGGTAACGTGTTATTTTAATTTTGGGCTGTTTTGATATGTTGTGGTCTGGTAGTAATGATATTTCTTTGGTTGTAGATTCCTTACATCACAGCTGCTTTATTTGAAAGTAAGCTTGGTGCTGAAGGCCGCAAGGACCTTTTTGATTGGCTTTCAAAGCAACTTTCTGGATTAAGCGAGTTTCCTGATGCCATACATTTGCTGAAACCTGCTGGCTCTGCTATGACGGTAGCTTTTAGTTTTGTTTTCTTCACCAAGACATTTCCTGACACCTGCGTTCTTGACATTTGCTTTGGGATTTTGTTAGGATAAATCAGCAGATGTTCGAAAAGCAGCTGAAGCATGCATCTCTGAGATTTTGAGAGTGTGTGGACAAGAAATGGTAAGTGAATTAGATATGGTGTTTTTCTCTTTCACCTGCATTGATTGATGACTAAACTTTCAATTATGTATTCCCTTGTTTTAGATTGAGAGGAATCTGAAAGATATTCATGGGCCAGCCTTAGCTCTTGTTCTCGAACGTGTGAGGCCTGCTAGTGTTTATCAAGGTCTGTTCTTTGGTAACTTGGATGACTTCAATTTTGTGTCTCTGCATGCATGCACATACCTCTTGTTTTTCTGCATATTGAAGTTTGTCATGGCTTCTCAGAGTCATTTGAATCAACAAAAACAATTTCAATGGGTCCATCATCCAAAACAAGCTCAAAGGTTGGGAAAGCTGCTTCCAATGGCATATCAAAGCATTCAAATAGATCTATATCTTCGGTATGTTTCTCCTATTTGACTTGTGTTGTTTGGAATTCAATGCGGAGATTGATTATTTATATCCTGGCTTTATTAGAGAGTCATACCAACAAAAGGGTCAAAGCCAGAGCCAGCGATGTCTATTCAGGACAGAGCTGTTCAGTCTCAAGCATTATTGAATGTCAAGGACTCAAACAAGGTAGTTGACATTACACATCAAAATTTTCATTAGATGTAAATAGCATTCATTCAACATTTTCCATTTGCACTTGCCTATTCACAGGAGGATAGGGAAAGAATGGTAGTCCGAAGGTTTAAGTTTGAAGAGCCACGGATGGAACAAATTCAAGATCTTGAGGTTTGGTTTTATACAGTGCTTCTAGTTAACTCTATTGGTTTTTTTACTGCATTTTGAGATGTCTCTTCCCACATTCCCTATACGCAGGGTGATATGATGAAGTACTTAAGAGAGGATCTGAACAGGAGGCTTTTAAGTCTGGATTTTAAGAAACAAGTTGATGGGCTAGAGATGTTACAAAAGGTATTTGGCTATTTTCTTGACTATTGGAAATTACTCTTGAGAATGGCATCCTGTTATTGAATTTGAAACTTTTTTGTTTCGTTTTTTCCAGGCCCTTCCATCCATTGGAAATGAAATAATTGAAGTTCTGGACATACTCTTGAAGTGGTTTGTTTTGCAGTTTTGTAAATCTAACACAACGTGCCTGTTAAAGGTATATTTTCCTTTTTGTTTCCATTATATTGTATCACTTACTTTTGTTGATATGGTTTATGAGTATGATGCTTCATAAGATATGATCATATGAAGTTTGACCTGTTGAAATGGACAGGTTTTGGAATTCCTCCCTGCACTTTTTGACTTGCTCCGGGATGAGGCCTACACTTTGAGTGAATCAGAAGCAGCTATATTTCTTCCATGCTTGATTGAAAAGGTTCTACTTAGACCTCAGTAGCATAAATTGTCATCCATCTGTTAGATATCATTATATTCCTTATGGTCTGAATGTTTGTGCTGCACTTGGAGAAAAATCATGTTAATAGTTTTAGGAAGTGAAATGAATATTTAAAATGTTTTTCTTGTGTGCCATTATCCTGTACTTTGATGGGAAATACTTTTAATATATTGAACATACGATGTTGTATGCTGCAGTTGGGGCATAACATTGAGAAAGTGCGGGAAAAAATGCGTGAGCTAGCCAAACAAATTTTGCATGCGTATTCAGCAACAAAATCTTTCCCGTACATTCTGGAGGGTTTGCGCTCTAAGAACAACCGTACTCGGATAGAGTGTGCAGATCTAGTTGGTTTCTTGATTGATCAGCACGGGGCTGAGGTGCAATTAGATAATTTATGCTGTTATTCTTATTGGCATTTTTTGCTCATAATTACATCCATATTTTCTTGCTTTACAGATAAGTGGACAGTTAAAGTCATTGCAAATTGTTGCAAGCTTGACTGCAGAACGTGATGGTGAAATTAGAAAAGCTGCATTAAATGCTCTGGCTACTGGTTATAAGATTCTTGGTATGTTTTGATTCCATGAAATAACATGTCACCTTGCTGGTTTTAAGTGGGATTGTTGATATGTAAAGTTTAGTGTTATGAATGTCCATTGCCATATTAAAGATGCATATGTGGGCATTTTTTAGTGGTATTTTTTCTTCAATAGGTGAGGACATTTGGAGATATCTTGGGAAGCTAACAGATGCTCAGAAAAGCATGATTGATGATAGATTTAAGTGGAAGGTGAGTATATATTGGTGCTTTGATCTTTGTCCACTTTCAGTCCACTCATCCTGATATTTTTGGCAGGTTCGAGAGATGGAAAAAAGGAAAGAAGGTCGCCCTGGTGATGCTAGAGCTGCTTTAAGGCGCTCTGTTCGGGAAAATGGGTATCTTTTCATACTTGCATTTATTTTCACTGGAGTTCTATTTTGTTCATATTATTATGAACGTGTCCTATTTAAGATTATTACTGCTAAAATATTTTCTACTTCCATTTTTTCTTTCTTCATTTTCTACCATCCAGTTTTCCATGCCATCTTTTTAATTTTGGTGACATTGCTTTTATATTCTTTATTTATACTTAGGTCTGATATAGCAGAACAGAGTGGGGAAGTTTCACAATCAGTCTCTGGCCCTATATTAGCCAGGTATCATAGGATTTTTTTTTGTTTCTTCATTATCATATCTTTGATTTAATAATTTCTCTCCTTAAGTAAACCACTGTCCATGTCCAGGAAAAACTTTGGTACTCAGGAGCTTCAGGTGGAGAGACATATAATGCCCCGTGCACTCACTAGTGCCAGTGGCCCCACGGACTGGAATGAAGCTCTGGACATCATTTCTTTTAGTTCCCCAGAGCAGGTACCTTATTTTGATCTTTTTGAGTCCTTAGAGTGCATGGTTTCAAGTATCAAATTTTAAGCAATTGTGCTAGAAGTTATACTCCTTCACTTCCATATATTGGTCGCGTCTGGTTTTGCAAAATAGCGCTATCATGTTGGATGATGTCTCAAACTGTCTTATACATGTCTATCTACCATTCCTGCATGTCCTCTTTGCTTGTCTTTAATATGTTTTCAAAATTAATTGTATGTTCTTTCCAGTTATTATTTGGTTTAGCATGTGATGAGACTGTCATTGCAATTAAAATGTTATGTTTTATTTGGATGCATCACATAGTTTCTTAAGTTTTCCAATGTCCAATTGTTTTGCCCGGTCATATTTCTTTTTTTTTTGCCCTATTGATGGGTGAGTTCCTGAACTATAGAAGTGACTTCTACTTGCAGTCAGTTGAAGGCATGAAAGTTGTTTGCCATGAGCTGGCACAGGCTACCAGTGATGAAGAAGGAAGTGTGATGGATGAACTAGTGAAAGATGCAGATAGACTTGTTTCATGCTTGGCAAACAAGGTAACAATTGTTTCATGACAAAATTTGTCTGATATTTTCCTTCTCGCATTTAGATGTCAACTGGCTTATTTAATAACAGCTTGCTACTCTAAAGTTCACTTGTTTCCTTGTTTTTTCATCTGAACAGGTAGCAAGGACATTTGACTTCAGTTTGACTGGAGCATCATCACGGTCTTGTAAATATGTTCTTAACACACTCATGCAGGTAAAATTTACAAGTTTTTATTCCCAGTACATAACCTGCCCTCCTTTTCTTTTTCCTCAAAGTGGTCCATGTCCTCCCTTGTCTTCACCACAACATCCAGCATTGAGATCTACTCCCTCAATCCCATAAATATAGCGTAATGGTTTTTCCACAAATTTTTAGGAATAGAAAAAAATAATTAAGGGTGTTTGTTTTAAACATGTTATTCCACTCTAACCTGCCCTCCTATTTCTTTTTCCTCAAAATGGTCCATGTCCTCCCATGTCTTCTCCACAACCCCATCTAGCATTGAGATCTACTCCCTTAATCCCATAAATAATGCCCTAATGGTTTTTCCACAAATTTTTAGGAATATAAAAAATTAATTAAGGGTGTTTGTTTTAAACATGTTATTCCACTTTTACTCCTAACTATATCTATATGGTTAAATATTATTGTTCAGTAAATTTGAAAAAGTAAAGGTTAATAAGGGAAAGTGAGTGAAAGTTTGTAATAATTGTAAGTTTATTTTTAGAATGGACACTTAGATGAAGACTGCCAAAATGGAAAGTAGGACATTTAATATGGATCCGAGGGAGTATTACTTGATAAAATATTAACTATATGAACATTCCTGCAGACTTTTCAAAATAAAACACTTGCTCATGCTGTCAAAGAGAGCACTCTTGACAGTCTGATAACGGAGCTTCTACTTTGGCTTTTGGATGAAAGGGTCCCACATATGGATGATGGCAGCCAACTCCTAAAAGCATTGAATGTGCTGATGCTTAAGATACTGGTGAGGATTTAATGGAAGATGTGCCTATTTAGTTTGAAGATGTCCATTACATAATTGTTAACTGACCATCACATGTACAGGATAATGCGGATCGAACATCATCCTTTGATGTCTTGATTAATCTGTTGAGACCTTTGGATCCCAGCAGGTGGCCTTCACCTGCATCAACTGAGACCTTTGCCATCAGGAACCAGAAGTTCTCTGATCTTGTTGTAAAATGCCTCATCAAACTTACAAAGGTAATATATTTGATATTTCAATCCTTGGAGCCTTCTTCCTTTTGACTTTGCACTGATTTTCATGGATCGAAAATTTTGATTTTGAGTTGGTAAACTAGAAATGTTTATAATAAAATTTAAACAATGATTTCTCTACCTTTTCTATGAAAAGTTGTTTCTGATTTGGCCTCTTGAAGATTGATAATAAATTACATTTGATCTAAAATCAGCTGATTTAAGCATGACATGTACTGATTAAATGTCTTTTCCTAAAACTAGTCTTGTCCATGATATGCATGAGACTCGGTTGGGAGGTAGTGGGTCAGGCCTAGAACTCTATTAACATGTCAACAATAAATTTGTGAAGTAAATTTCACACTAAAATTGCAGCTCCTGAGTCTAACATGGTTCATCACTTTGGTCATGTTGTCCAAAACTGGAGAAATCTGTAAGAGTTCAACAAGTAATTGGAATGAAGGAATGAACCAATATGTTTGGTGCCACTAAGAACAGTTTAAGCAATGTTTGAGCGTTTAATGTGTCCCATTAAAGAAAGTTGTCCGGTATTTTTAGTCAGGTATTTCTGCTTATGGTAGACTGAGACAGGGTACCACCTTATTCTGGAATGTTATTCACCATCTATGGAGTTGGGGAGATATCTACCTGACCCCCTTCCAGTTGAAGTTCCCCAAACATAATATTTTTAGCATCTATGGAGTTGCGGAGGCTGATGTCATCCTTCCCCCTCGGCAGCAGGGTTGTGTATTGAACTGTCCAGCTTATTAACCGTTGTTTATTATTGTTGGATATGTCACCAAAGTTTAGTTTTCTCAGGTTCTTCAAAGCACTATATATGATGTTGATCTTGACCGCATCCTTCGGAGCATCCATATTTACCTCCAAGAATTGGGAATGGAAGAAATCAGGAGAAGGTATGTTTAATTGCTCTCCCTTTCCCCTGTTGGTGTCTGGTTCTTGTCAAATTGTTTCATTTCATTTCTCTGGAGCATCTATACTTACCTTTCAATTTGGTCTCTTAAGTTGATGAAATGACTTCCCTGTTTTTATGCTTTTTCCAAACTTATAAATAGAGCGGGAGCGGATGACAAGCCTTTGCGTATGGTGAAAACTGTTCTCCATGAACTTGTTAAGCTCCGTGGAGCTTCCATAAAGGGTCACCTATCCATGGTTCCTATTGACATGAAACCTCAGCCAATTATTCTTGCCTACATTGATCTTAATCTTGAGGTACAAAGTTAAGAACTATACAGTTCTGTATTTATTCAACCTGGTCATTTTTTACTCATGCTTGTTTCATTCTTTTTGTCTATCCAGACTTTAGCTGCTGCAAGAATGTTGACCTCAACAGCCCCCGTGGGCCAAAATCATTGGGGTGATTCTGCAGCCAACAATTCATCACCTGCCACGCATTCTGCCGAGGCTCAGTTGAAGGTAATTGCGTAGTTTCATCTCAAATGATTTGGCTGTCTTCAATTAATAAATGAAACTAGTTTATTTTGCATTTCATCTCTCTTTACCCCTCTAAATTTCTCAATAATATTTATTGCATTTTACTTTGACTACAGCAAGAACTCGCTGCCATATTCAAGAAAATTGGTGACAAACAAACCTGCACCATTGGTTTATATGAGCTCTATCGCATTACTCAGTTATATCCCAAGGTAAGTAATTGATGTGTTCTAGTGTCTACTGGCAGAGTTATGATACTGTTTTTGTTTACTAGAGATAATTAGGGGCCTGCAATGGTTAGTACTTTGGCGTTATGTCCATCAGCTGTTTATTCATTTCAGTTTTTCCTTTTTCGAAATTGCAGGTTGATATATTTGCTCAGCTCCAAAATGCTAGCGAGGCATTTCGCACTTACATTAGAGATGGTCTAGCTCAGGTTTGCAATACCTCAATCTCATCATTGTGATTGGAAGAACCACACATCAAGTTGCCAACAAACATTGATTTTATTGCAGATGGAGAAGAATACTGCTGCTGGAAGGACGCCTTCTAGTTTGCCTATGTCAACCCCCCCTCCATCCGCTCCAAATGTTTCTTCCCCTGATTTGCAGCCTCTTTCCCCTGTTCATACAAACTCCTTAAATGATTCAAAACCTTTACATGCTAAACCAGAAGCGACAAACTTTCATCTACCTCCCTCATATTCTGAAGATGGTGCCATTTTATCTAGAGGTTTTGTCTCGGAGAATTCTTTGGGTGACCAAAGAAATGAGAAGCTTATTAGTGGAGGTAAATTTGCCAACAGTCGCTATCCTTCTCTCACACCCATGCACACACATGCTCGTGCTTTGTAATTGTTGATGGAAAATGAATGCTATATTCGTGCTTTGTTGATGGAAGTTATGGTGTTGCCATTGCAGTAACCAGCGGGACATTAGATGCAATTAGGGAAAGGATGAAGAGTATGCAGTTAGCTGCCACTGCTGGGCTTCCTGATTCAGGAAGCAGGCCACTGATGTCTGTGAATGATAATTTAAATAATGGACTTTCTAGTCTGATTCTTCATGCGCCAGACTCTGCAGGCATGGAGAATCCTGTGCTTGGCGGGGTTCTTCCTTTGGATGAGAAGGCGTTGTCTGGGCTTCAAGCCCGGATGGAGAGACTTAAAAGTGGATCTCTTGAACCTCTGTAGATAAGTAAAATGAGTTGAGCTGAGATTCTCTTCTGCGTATTTTTGTATGTCCGAGCTATAAGATTCTGTTCGACGGGGAGTTCCATCGCCATTTAATCGGAGCTACTGCTGGTAGATTATCATGTAGAGCTGGGTGTCCATCGAGCAACCAGCGGGGAGTTTGTTCTCCCTGTATTGGATTTTTGAAGTGTCACTCTCTGGGCAGACAGTGGAGTGGTTTGTTGTTATCTAGGTTGCTTTTGTCGCTGGCATATGTATATTGTAGGTTAATTTTTTGGCATATTTGTTTGATTTCTTTCAATTAATACAATTGTATACCGATTTCGGATCTGTTGTATACAAATTATGGATTGGAGCATGGAAATGTCCACGTTGCATGTTAATATTCAATTTCAATTTTGCATTGCTCGTCAAAGAAATTGTTTTTTCAGCGAATGTTACGCAGTTATGTGCTCGTCTAACACTTAGCTTGGGTCATAGTTATGAAACCGGCCTGGTTTGGCGGGTTGATTTGGGATTTAATCAGGGTTCAAATCATAAAAACCACAAAAACTCTGGTGTGCAATTTTCTTTTTCAAACTTGGATGACTTGTCAGGTTTAACTCAAAACCAAGAGACTTGATTTGTTTTTTAATGAACTCTAAAATCTAATTATCATTCCAATTTGACATAATTTTTATTGTTAGCTACATTAAAAGCATAGTTATCAAACCCGATCCGGGGTTGACCCGGTCACGGGGTCGGGTCGCGGGTTACTAGTGTCAACTCGAAAAAATTAAAAAAATATATTTGAAGTTTTAATATTTTATATGAAAAAATTAAGAAACAATTCATGTAAATATAGGCTATACATGTTATAAATAATAAAGTTTAAATGAATATTTTAAATTTTTTTATTCCACGTTAAAAAAATATATGTTATTTTTTTTAGGTTGAAGTATTTAAATAAAAAAAGTTTTTTATCCTATATTGAAAGATAAAATTTTTTTCTTGTGAACATAGAGTTAGAGTGTATATATATTAAAGGGTTTCAAATCCCACATTGAAAAAATAACTTTTTTCTTGGGAATAATATATATACTAAAAGGTTTCAAATCCCACATTTAAAAAATAAAACAATGTTATAGTATTTATATAGTAAACTTTGAAAAGAGTGAATAATCAACTAAAAAAATATGAAAAAAGAGGGGTTTAAGAGAAAAACCACATTTTAAAAAAAAAAACAGGTCCCGTCCGGGTTCGCCTGGGTCACTGGTTGACCCACCGGGTCGACCAGGTTTGGTCGAGTTTTTGCACTGGCCAGTCTTTTACTTTACCCGGACTGGTCTAGCCACCGGGTCCCGGGTCTACCCCTTTTTGATAGGATAAAAAGGATGGAAGGATGATAGTCTAGTGCCAGCTCCTTTTTGATAAAATTAAAAGGTATGAGACATAATTGGTAATGTGGTTATAACTTCGAGACTAAATTAATTTTTTTTCTCGAGAAAATAGATAAAGGGAAAAATATAAACTTAGGTGTTTTTGAATCATTGCGGTGTCTTCTTTTTATTATTATTCTAAGAAAATTGTGTTTATATTATTTTTGTACATAATTTAAAAAGTGAATCTAGTTTTTCAAAAATAATAAAATGTGTTTTTATTTTATTTTTTATATGTAAGAAGTTGCATTATTGATATTATCATCATTATATCACAACACACTATTAATATCATCATAATATCATAATTAGGATCAATATTATTGTCATAATATTAAATCTTGACTACTAATTTCATTGTAACTTCTTCACCATTATCTCTTATTTTAACATCATCATCATCTTAATTAACTTTACTCACCGCACCACCATCTTTTATCATTATTGTTCTATTTTGATTGCTTCTATTATGTCATCATTACTTACCACAATTTTCATTATATGCTAATAAAATAATAGTAATTACTAATTTTATATTACTATAAAAATTATCATTATTATTAGTATCGTACCAACAATTATTATATTGTCATTGTCACCACTGTAAATATGATGCTACCACTATAATGCTATCATTATCATAGGGTAGCTTAAACAATATAGGATGATTGATCGTTCAACCTCTTTAACTCAAGTGAATGCTCTCCAGCCTAAAGAACTTCTCTATAGTCTAAGCACTCACTCTAAACTAGACCTCGTCCTAACCACCTTGAGATCGAATTCTCACATATAAATTTCTTAGGAAGCCTAGTGACCAGGACACACCATAATACAATGTTACTGCATCTATAGTACTAAACCACAGTCTCTTATGCTTTCACATGAATTGTTATTGTGACGCTTACTTTTCTTGTGAACCCGTGTCCTTAAAGGGTGCCCACCTTTATCGCCAATGACTATCTTCTACCAATTTGTCTCCTAAAATGACACTTACCTTTCTTTCCAATGACTATCTCCTATTAATTTATCTTCTCAAAGGGCAATAACCTTTCTTCTCAATTACCCGCAAATGCCAACCTTTCTCATCAATAACACAACCCATTTTTTTAGGTTGCCTGTAAGGAAAAATAATTATTTTTCATCATTACTCTGCTCCCATGAGATAAGCTCATATGATCGAGGTTCATAAATACCTTGAGTCATCAAATAAAAACACAAGACAAAAGATCACACAAGAACATAACTTAATAAAAGAGAATATTACACAATAACACACAATCATCACCATATTCACTCTCATGAACTCTTGGTTTCTTGGTTGCACTTTCCTTCCCTCATATATTTATTAACTTAGACATTAGATGATCATCTATTCTGATAAAAGATTTAATTTTGCAAGGGAGCATGAAATGATTCAGGTTTAGACATCTCAGAGCATAGAAGTCCGTCATGAAAAGATCAAATCCAATCTAAATATTTTTTTAACGATTTCACCACGAAACTAGTTTTAGTTCATTAAGAAGGATTTCGTTTTTAAAAAAAGGATTGTTACAATAGATCTCTCAAATTTAGACTTAAATGATCAAATTGGCTTCACTAAAGCAAGAAAAATCTACAGTAAATATTAAAGACATGTTAAATCGCAATAAATGTTGGATGAAGCGTTAGAAAATGGATGTTCAAACTCCTCCTTCTTTGACTCGTAAGACGATTCACAAAATTTGGAGCCATGCAATGAAGTTTTGGATACTTTCCCTTTCTTTTCATGTGAGAGATTTAATTCTTTAATTTTTTTTTATAATGAAATTCAAATCTAAACTTATCTCGTATTTGAATCTTTGTCTAGAAGTCGTATGGATTGATTTAATTAACAGAATTGGCCAGTAATTTCTTTAGAACAAGACAAATAGGTAGGCAGTGGCATTTATGGCGACATGGAAAAGAATTTGAGCTTCTTATAAGAAATTTTGACCTTGAAAATTGTTGGTTTTACTTCGACATAGAATAAAAGTAGTTTTCTTTTTTGTTTAATATTAATATTTTGATGGGTTTTTCTCTTGCATAAAAGTTTTTTTAGAAAGACATTTTGTAATAATTAATTCTATGTAGAAAAAGCCCTTACAAAAGAGAATATAAGCACAAGAGTACTTATGTAGCAGCACAATCACTTAAATCGAGCTATGAAAGAATAAAATCACATTTAAATGTTTTTTTAATAATTAGTGTTTTTTATTTATTTATCATAAAAATAAAAAATAAAAATAAAAGAAAGCTGTATGATTTAATACACCAATTCTACGAGTAATACAAGATAACATTTGAGTATAATTTAACCTCCAAAAAGCTGATTTTTTAGTTTAATTTTCCTATTCGCCAAAGGGAGAACTTAGAAGTCAAAAAGTCAGGAAATATCAATATTAATTATATTTTCAGATGGTAATACTGATAGATATATATGAACAGAAAAGAAAAGGGTGAAAGAAAAGCAAAATCAAAAGTCAAAATAAAAAAAGGGTGAAAAAAAAATCATATAATAAATACCTAAAATAGTTATAAGACTGAATTGACAAGTCAATTCAGGTGTTAACTAGGGTTAAGTTAGTTGAAAACTTGATTTTTTTTATTATAATAATATCATTTAAGAAAAAAAAACCTGTAAAGCACAAGAAAAGACGTACAATATGTGAATTCCCCCGGGAAAAAGAGAAAAGACTTCTTATAAACTTAATCTTAATCATACTTAGAGTAAACTTAATCTTAATATAACAAAAAATGATAATATAATACATACTAAAAAGATTAAGATTATAGTTATAAAATCTAGTTCGACAAATCAATTTAGTGACCCGTCGATTCAAGATTTTGTATTGGTGAAGTCAATAAAAAAACTGATTTATTCTGTAAAAAAACATGAAAATTTTTTAAAATAAAAAATTAAATTGATTCGAGTTAGTTTCAAATAAAAATCCCGGGTAAGTTGAACACCCTAATCGATTTGGAAAAAAATTGCGAAAATTAAAATATATATTATGTGTGGAAGGAACGTGCGCAAGTCACGGAACGACATTTTTGACTGGAATTTTATGTGCTCTTCTTTTCAAACATCACATTGCTGTAAAATCTAAAACTGGGGCAGAAGAGAAAAATGCTGATTCACAATCAATAGTCACGTTTCAAGGGTGAGAAACATGGCATGAGCCCCACATTTTATATTCAAAATATTTACCAAATCTTTGAAATATTTCATATGATTGAAATCCATTATCAATATCATTTGTTTCTATATATATATATATAAAAGAATTTTCCCAGAAATTAATTAGAGAAATATTAATTAGTGGATATATTTCCTACTTAATTACCCTCATTTCATTTCATTTTCTTAATTTTCCAGTGAATTGATACATATAATTTAATAAAATTGATTAGTAAACCCTTCTAATTTAAAGAGTTATACATACATACAATTCCTACATTTTACAGTCTGTTTATAAATTAAGTTATCTACTCCAATTCCATGTTCTTTTTCCATTGCTGTTGTTTTTATTTTTCTTTCCTACATTAATGTTATATAATAAAAAAAATGAGAAGGTATAAAAAAAACTTGATTAAAAATAAAAAAATTCTGAAACAGAATACTACTAATTAAATCGAAGATGATCCGATCAATATCATTCGAAAGAATATTTAATTATTTTTCAAACTACATATATTAATTAATCAGTTTCATAAAACTATAAAAACTACTTATAATTAATCCTAAAAACAGCCCTCCATCTTTCATGTATCAAATAATAATAATAATAAAAAAAAAAGGATTTCACCTCAAAGAAATCGTAATACAGATCAAATCGTAATACAGCTCGTAATGCAACAACCGAGCGGCTAGCTAGTTTATTTGATGTTCATTCATACAAATTTATGTGAGCCAACAAATTAGCACACAGACACAAGAAAGAGAAGGCAATGTACGTACGTAGTTCAGGAAAAACAAGGCAACATTATCTTAAACCACAAGCCCACAACGGAGGAGTGAAATCATTGATCGCTGGCAAATTGCAATGATGTTCTCTCTTCTCCATGAGAAGGTAGTTCTTGATCACAGCATGGCCCTTAAGCTTCTCTGCTACATAGATTGGTAGCCAAGTGGGAATCGAATCAGAAGTTCATGGGGGGATTTCCTTGCAAGAAGAGAGGCCACGCCATTAATATATATAATCCTCCACTGATTCTGGTGATCAAGCTCATAAAGCTAACCTGAAGAAGAAAAACACTACCAGCTAGCAAGTACATGCACATTGCTCCTCCAATTAGATCAAATCAAGAAATATACTCTCACACACACGCAAAAAGAAAAAGAAAAAAGAAGCTTGCTCAATGCGGGTGATAATATTCAATTTATTTGGAAAATAACCTAGTAAATAAGTTTATCAATCGTTGCTTGTTGAGCCTAATGAATGCGTGAAAATAGGGTGTTCTAAATTCGAGAGTACAAGAACTTTAAAAAAACATAAAATAATTCTTTGTTGCAAGAACGAAACAACTTCTCTGCTCTAAGCTAGCTAGCACAATTCCTTTAATTAAGAAATAATTCTTCCATTTAATTTAATGCAAGCAGTGTGTTAGCTCTCTAGCTAGACTCGATATGCACATGCAAAGAATAAAGTGATGATGACCAACACAGGCTCACATAGAGATAGAAAGGAGAGAGTATGCTTGGCTCCTCGCACGCCACCGGCAGCAGCCAATCTAAGACAGAAGAGATTGGTCTTTGCTGTGGCATACAGGGAGCCAGGCATAACCCATTTCACCTCCTTCTTCGATGCATCTCCCTTCTCTTTCGAATTCTGTTCTTGCTTCCATTGAGGGACACAGATCTTGTGAAAGACTAGAGAGATATATAGAGAAGAGCAAACCCAGATAAAGGGGGTGAACGTCGAAGGCTTCTTCTATGTATAGAAAGCTATAGCAAGGAGTGAAGAGCAGAGTTTTCTTACCATATGAGAAAAAATGCCTCCCATATATAATGCCATAAATCCACCATCAACAGATATTTTTTTTAAAAAAATTAAAATCTCAATAGTGAATTCTAATGAAAGCACTTTTTTTTACGTACATATTCACACTATAGCCACCATCGATCGGCACCGAACCACTGCAGGAACCTTTTCTTCCTTTGTTTTTTCTATAAAAAAAAAAAAAAAAACTTTTTTTTGTAAGTCTTCTCACAGGCTTCTTCTTGCTTAACATACAAAATTCCACCTATATGGGTTTAGGTAGAGCATGGTAAGGCTTTTTATATTTGACCTATGGTGGTTTTCTAAGTGTATGATATGCTTGTCTCAACCTTTGAGGTGACAGCTCAATGGATTTGTTTTATATAATATAATTATTATAGTAAGTTTATTTCCCCATATTTTTATTTTTAAAAATAGCGAGAATTACCAAAAACGAACTGATTTCTTAAATAAAATGTTAAGAAATAGCTCGATATTTTAATTAAAATCAAACAAAAATGTAAAATATAAATCAACCGAAAGGCATACCCCCCGGATTAAGAAAACATAATTTAAGGGGAATGTTTAACAGTGTGGTTATGGTTGTTTTTCAAAGTATTTTTTATTTAGAAATATATTAAAATAATATTTTTTATTTTTTAAAAATTATTTTTAAAATCAGCGCATCGAAATGATCTAAAAACACCAAAAAAATATTAATTTGAAGTAAAAAAAATAAAATTTTTTTAATTTTTTTCAAAAAAACTTCTAAAATGTAAAAACAAATAGGGTTTAATTTAAATGAAGGAAATATTCAGATCCTCATCCACAATTTTGCCTTCTTATCAAGTTTTCCGATCCCATATGCATCATTCACTGCCTTTTATCTTCTTCATCAAAATAATTAAATCATAACTCCAAAAAAATTAACCCAATGGTTAAAGAAATATACTTCATTCATTTAGGATCTGCATAAAAAAACTTATTAAATTCTTCTAAATTCCAAAAAACTTATTAACTTCAGTCATTCACGACTTTTAAGACTTATAATTTTTAAAATGGAAGGTGAATTATAAGTTGGCAATTAAATAGAACCACTCAAAAGAAAAGGATAGGGCTATTTGGAGTGTTTTTTCACCAATTAATACATAATTATTTTGTCGATTATTCAAGATTTGAAGGAAGAGGCTAATTAAGTTGGAGATCCAATGAAATCAACAAATTTTATGTATTAAATCGATTTGGGATTATATTTCTCTTTTTTGATAACCCAATTCCTTTTTCACTATACTTGTTCTCAACATTTTTTTTTTAAATTTTTTTAACCTATAAATGCTTTTAATTTTGTTTATTTTTTTTCATTTTTTGTTAAATATTTCTAATTTTTAAATTTAAAGTGACTAGAACATAATAAATAGTATTCAACACAATGGAAATGGAATCATTAACAGAGGGATACACAGTTCTTGGAAATTTTTATACAAGGAGTCAAAAAAGAACAAATCATGTCATTAGCTAGTAGTACAGCCCCTACCACAAATGGGCATGAGATTCCACACAGGGATAGTTACCCTGTGAAAAGAAAACCCCAGGCCGGCAGGCCCCCCTTCTCTTTCTTTGTTTTCCCAATAGATTTACACTTGTTTAGTGTGTTCTAGCGTGGTGGGTACGATTAAAACACTGTGTTTAGCTCTAATTATAATTTTTAAAATATTTAATTAATTAACATATGCTATAATTTTATATAGATCTCACAGAAAACTCTAGCTAGCTAGTTATAAAAAAGAAATTACAATTCATAAACGTTCTTAAACCTTTATTTCTGCTTTCAAACTGTAATTACAAGAGCTATTATTGTATCAAACTTGCACTTGGTTTCTTTTAAAAACCATGGCCAGCCTCAAAATGCTTTGATTACATAGGTTTTGCCTTTCCCTTTCACTCTAAAGTAAAGGTGAATGCTTTTCCCTTCTGGAGCCAGGCTTGTCGGGTGCCCTATGGAGGACTTCGGGATTCCTTTTGCCAACCAAGGCCTATCCATGAGACATTGAATCTAAACCTTACTACCTGCACCATCTTGATCCTTACACAGTAGTACTACTTTCGTTCCTGTTTTGCCTTAATTTGTTCTGAAATACATGAGTGGCCAGTACCGTTTCTTTCCTGATAAAACCCTTCTTTTAGAGGAAAAAGATTGATGGTCTCCTTGCAGGTTACATCTTAATTTTGATTTCAAATTCTTCCACGTTTGGAATGAAACATGATAGCTACTGCATATTGGAAACATTTATATTGTTCATTTACAGTAGTATTTACAGATGGTTTGGAAACATATTATCATGTTAAAAAAATAAAAAAAATCTATTATATCTTTTATTTTTAATAAAAAGAGGGGGTTTTTATTACGTTCTAGTGGGATGATACATGATTTTTTTTTTTTATTTTTTTCCCAGTATCAAGTGGTAATTATTAATAGTGTTTACACATGGTTCATGTGTAAATATTAGTATCTTATTCTAACACTATGAAACTCTCTGGTAGGCATCTGTAACGTTTTCTTAGGTTTCTACAAGATCACTGCTCGAGTGTCAATTTAAGAACAAGCCAATCACGTGGCTAGACAAGCCTCCTAGGGGCTTTTGAATGATCTATTCTAGGTCAAAGATCAAAACCAAGATTGACGATCGCTACAATGTCCCCACTTGATTGTCTTCTTTCCTTTTGATATTTGTGGATCCTTCCTTCGTATTTCCACAACACTCCTCCATAATTCTGAATCCGTCCTTCATAATTTGGAACTAGTTTGGAATTAATTCCAAATTAATCACATCATTGTCAAATTTTGATTTGATTTACATTACCTCCAACTTACCACATTGATCCTGATAATTATCAAACCGATATATCTGAGTA
>Ga0307517_10002388_pt1 | contig 30144 bp, 30 predicted proteins | sample 23_EM_MG_FD_194515 | JGI IMG/M metagenome (GOLD analysis project Ga0307517, IMG submission 194515) | Populus trichocarpa ectomycorrhiza microbial communities from riparian zone in the Pacific Northwest, United States - 23_EM | ecosystem: Host-associated > Plants > Roots > Unclassified | place... | reverse complement strand
TGAGTCTCGTCATTGTTGGCGCTGACATTTTGAATAAGTCCGAGATCTAAACAGAAATCCACTCCACAGGTCGGGTTTCCTTTGTTCTTTTCCTCGTTCACCGTCAAAACCTCCTTCTCGTTCATTTTTTCAGAATACCACACTCGTTTTATATCACTTGGTTTACACGAATATCGTATGGCGCGCTTCGAAGCGCGTCAACAGGCAGACATCTACCCTCGCACACCAGATCCACAGGTTTTGGGAATTGACCTTCTGTCGCTCGTCCTTGGCAAAAATCCATTGCTTCCGAGTCCGACGTCGACAACGACCGATGATATTCCAAATGATCCTGTGACGACAACGGCAGTGACGAACCCTGGTGAGCCTTAGTGTACTGTAGTGTCTGGGCATATTCAACTGACACTTGCTTCCGCTGCAGTAACAACTACTGTTATTACCACAGGAAATGACGGACAACCAACCACTGTAATACGTACCACTACACAGACAATCGTTCTCCCAACAACTACGAACGGCGATGACTATACCAATAACCCTGCACTGGCTAACACTGCACCAAAACATGGCACAACCACACCTCCTGGTTCCAATAAAAATGGGGGTACTGGCACGTCGGGTTCTCAGAATTCATCCGATGTTGTGGCTGGTGGAAGATCTACAGTGACGGTGTTATCTGGGTCTTCAATAGGGGTAGCAATGAAAACTGTAAGTACACTCTTGGTGCTGGTGCCGACCTGGTACTTACTCGTCGCCATAACTTTTTGGATAGCCCCTCGCTGCTTCAAAAGGATGCGCATCCAGGTGTGACTTGCAATTCGGAACGACGGGTGCAAGAACTGGACCTCCTGGATTATCTCCTACTGGTGGTACTACTACTGATGGTCATGGTCCTAATCGTGGTAATAAAGACTCGGATTTGGGGGCTTTGATTGGAGGTATAATTGGCGCTATAATTGGTGCAGCGTTGCTTGCGTTGGCCATTTATCTCCTGGTGGTTAGCATTTATGATTCTTTTAAAAAAAAGATGTCCTCTTTATCCCTAATTTTGATTCCTTTTTTGAAGCGGCGAGCGCGAAGACGGAGGGCAGCAGCTAATAACAGGGATGATGCGACGGGTCTGCTCAGCGATGATGACCCATTTAAATCAATGTATCCTTCCCGAAATAGAGAATCCCGGATGACATTCGAGACTCGGCAATTGCAACGCTCACCGTCGTTCGGTACCTTGTATGGGCTCACATACAACCCTGACGTTGCTCGTGGCTCAATTCTGTCAGTTAGTGAGCATCATTTCCGTTCTCGATTTTAGCTTTCAGTTATATAATCACCGCTTCTAGGGAACCCACAGTCACCTTCAACACCTATTACACCCATTTGGAAGCCATTTACGCCGAGTGCACAACTGAGGTTTGACCAGAGTCGCATGCAATATGTCCTAATGCTCATCCCGATTCCAGATCTGAAAGTGATACAACGGAGGTCCGCAGGCACTCCGAGGTAGGCAACAGGACAACTGCAGGGCGTCCGTTAGTCCCTAATCCTCGATCAACTTTATCTGCGGCTGCGGATGCAGAGAACCCGTTTGAGGATCCTGCAGGTCATGGCAACGAGACCGAAAGTCGGGGGACTATCGATATGACACAGACAACTTCACATTCTTCAGATTCGGACTACAATTGTTGACAAAACTTTCGCCAGGATTATTTTCTTCCTTCACAGATACACCTTATTTCGGCATTTTAAATGACGGATGATTTGCATAGAACGCCTTAGCTTTTCGTTCAAATAAGGCAAGTCTGATTAAGTATCTTGTTCTTCTTATTCTCCTTTTTTGTTTTGCCCAACATGAATACTGTATCTTTGTAAGTACGTGAGTTCGGACACTGTAATTTTTGAACGTCGACGAAAGTGGCATCATTTCGTCATTGACCATTCCCGTGACCGTGTTATCCCCACTGCGTGGCATCGAATCGACGAGGCTTGCACCCAACCGTCGTTCTTCACCATCTCCCGCAGGATGTCCGATGGCTCACGGTAATTTCATTCTCGTTATTTGAAGGGGATGAACCTGAAGCTAGCTAAGATTGAGACAGTCGTGGTATGCAGCATTGAATGAGGCGGAGACAGCGTTTAAACAGCTCATAACGTCGCCTGCCACGGACTGGAAGCGTCTATCTAATTCACTGGATGGCTCATCGACGAAGCAGAAGGGGAAGGCGAAGGTGTCGTCCTTACCGGAACCAACTGATGTGCTGTTGCATCGCTGTTCAACTAAGGGTGGGGAAAATGTGTACCGAATGATCCTCGATGTCCCCACTGGTGACGAATTAGTGACTCTGGATCCGTGGAAAGCGGTTCTGACCACCCCAGAATTGAGGAAGGAGTGGGATCCTGCTGTGGAGGATGCACATTTGGTAGAAGTCTTGGACCATGTATCTCGCATATGCAAAACAAACTACACATTAGGTTGGCCAGCCAAGTACGCACGTGCAATATTCAGGATTTCTTTCTTTCTAATGTCATTTTTTGTAGCCCGCGAGACTCGATTACTATCTCACGCGCTTTCCATGATGCTACCACCCTTGTTGATATAACTACTTCCCTTCCTCGATCTGTAGATGAACCGGCATATCTTCGTCCATCTCCTCCCTTTGTTAGATCCCATGTACATCGTAAGTTCCGTTGTCTTTCTAGGTGGAATTCGCTAAAATATTCTAGTTTTTGCATGGTGTATACAATATACTCCGCCGCAGCCCTTGCCTATAGACGACAAGAAACTCAAAAAAGGTGGACGGTTGCGAATAACTTGCTTTTGGAAACACGACCTCAAAGCTCTATGGGGCTTTGGTCTATCAATCTCTGCATTGGCCCTGCAATTGTCAACCATGACTGTCAGTCTCTTCAAGACGGTCATGAAACGTGGAGGCCGAGTGGCCAAGTTAGCTGGCTACGGTAATGGAATTTCCATTGAACGGATGCGATATCAGATCGACAGGGAAGCATTGGTTCTGGACTATGCTATAATTCCTGACGAGGACCACCACGAGACCGGTTTGCATGGAATGGACGAAGTCCATGCATTGCGAGAACATCGTCGGTTAACGCGGTCTATTGAGTGTGTGTTACCAGCTTTGGAAGGTTGGGATGTCCAAGTGACGATGAAGGGTTCCTCTGAGGAAGTGGAGCAGATGCCGTGGTCTGCGCACGCTATGCGCAGCAGCTCGTCCTTGTCTGCGACTGAACAGATTCTATTCCGGATTACCCATGGTTCCCTTTCAGATGATGATGCAGTTTTGAAAGTCAAAGTGGTCATTGAGATCTCTGGGGCGACTCGAGGGCTGAGGTTGAATGGTCTTGCTTCCAAAATTCACGATTACGACGACCGTGATCCAACATCACACCTCATATCTCAGAAAATATTACAGGACGTGGCAAGTGCGGTTGACATGAGTATCCAGACATCATCATCCTCGTTGGGCTCGGTTAACACTACTGCGTCTTCGACTGATGGTCAACCTATGAGCCGTCCTAATACGGATCGGACCCCCGCTGCACAGAAGTCTATTCTATCGAAAGTTAGACGAAACTACATCTACTTCTCTTCATTGTTGCAGGAGCCTGAGGCTAAGTGGAGACGAAGTGAGTGTTGGTCCTTGTTCGTTCACGAACATCTTCTGAGATTACCTTAGCAACTGAAGCCCGAGGTGTTTCGATAACTCAGCTAGATTCGATCGACCCGACACTGGTTGTCTATCGAGCTGAGGCTACATTCGTCGGAGTTAATCTTTGGGACCTGTATGCTACCGTTATGTCTCCTGGTGCTCGAGTTTACTGGGATAAACAACACGAAGATGATATCCTGCTGGAGGATGTCAACGAGATGACGGAGTTATGGCATTTCAAGACGAAACCGGCGTGGCCTGTGTTGTGAGTATTGTCAAATACCATATATGCACCCATTTGACGTTGTCATATTAGCGGGAGGGATAGTGTTGTCCTCAAAACGGTCTATAAGTCACCCACGACAATACACGTTTTCTATTTTTCTGCAGACGATCCGCATCTGTTCCCTAATATTCCTTCCTCTGATCCTAATGTAATCCGAACGCAAGTCGACCTCCAAGGGTGGGCTATCGAATCACTTTCACCGACGACCACCCTTCTTACCCTCCTCGAACAATCAGATCCTAAGGGTTGGACAGGCAAGACCTCAATTCCGACACAGATGATCAACATGGTCGCAGGAATTGGAGAATTCGCCATCAAGTGTGGTGGTCCTCCGATCCTCACACGTCTCTCGGGTGCAAAGGCGAACGAGCTTCGGTATGACCAGGAAAAAGGGAGCTTCAAGATTGAGTACGAACCTTCACTCAATCGACGCCTGAATAACGGTGAAAATTACTCCGCAGAGGGGGATGGGGGTGGAAGTTTGCCAACATTAGAATTGGAGCTCCGATGCGACCTTGATACGTGGGCAGCTTCGCTTGATATCGTGATTGACCCACCTCCGCAAACGATGAGCTGTCTCCGGAGACATAGATTCTCGGCGGAAGGTGGAGGATTGTGGTTGACACTCACACATGATTCAATCCTCATGGATGATGAGCGGCTGTTGGCTATCGTTCGGCGGGCACCTGGAAAGGAGAAAGGATTAGTGATGGTCAATGGCACGAAGGTCTCTGTGGATGTGGAAGAGCTTCCTGAACAAGAAATCAAGACGTTAGTCAGACAGAAGAGGGTCAAGCCTCCCCGGATACCTCTCGATCAACCTCCTGTTATGGGAGTTATTCGAAGGAGGAAATCAGAATGGAATGCAAGTGACAAAGACAAGGGTCCAGGAGGCGAAATTGCAGATACCAATGGAAATTCATCCGCACCGTGGGCTTCTGCGCCCAAAATGCCGAGTCCGTTAGCAAGGTTCTGGACCTATGCGGTTGACCAGGCAACAACAACGACTCAACAGGCGGTCGCTGCTATTGCTCCTGCTACATATTCTGTTGGAACGCCGATGTTGGATCCGACAAAATTGCCGATGCAGTATGCACTTGAAGCACTTGCGTGGGCCCAGGAGTTTAGCTCCAGGCCGCAAGCAAATGGCTGGACGGTTGTGTATGAGAAAGGGATAACGATGCATAAGAAGCTCATACCGGAGATTTCCCCCTACATTCCTGTTTATAAGGGTGTCAAGGTCATCGAGGGAGTGGCCGCTGAAGAAATCGTGCCAGTTATCACAGAATATAGTTGTCGAAAGACTTGGGATGAACGCTGTGATTCTGCCAGAGTTCTCGAGTCATATGGCGGTCAAGCCCAGACGGCTTTCCAAACCGCAAAGGCCGGTTTTCCTTTCAGGGATCGAGGCTTTTTCTTGGCCAGTGTGGTTGCTCGCCCTTTTGCGAATCAATCTTCTCCGTCATCGTCGTCTTCAAGGCGAAATACCGTGGGTAGGTCACCACAAGTACCATCCGTCCATAACACAATTCTTTGTGTGTCGGCGTCGTTCAGTCCTGATTCTGCCAAGGCTTTTTCAACGGAGAAGTATAACCCGTACAGTCTGCCAATAGGGAGGGTCTACATCGATGCATGGATCCTAGAGACGCTGGATCCGTATACAACGGAAAATTATGCTATCCCTTCCACGAGGTGTACCAGGCTTGTGGCCGTGGATTATTCGGGTTCAATACCGGCTGCGGTCAACTCTGTGATTAATACTACTATGGCGAGGGGTGTGTTGGCGATCGAGGCATTTATGAAGAATAAGGTAAAGGCTGCGTTGCCGATTACCAGGTTACCTGCTTCTGGCCTGATTATCAATGATAAACGACCAGAAGATGACTCTGGTGCTGCTTCGTCTGCTTCAGGCGGTGCTGGGAGTGTTGATGGAGGTTTGGTTGTAGCTGCACCGTTTATGGCCTGGAAGTCGAAGAAGAGGGATGAAAATCGGGTGTTGTTGGAAATGAAGTTTGATATCGAGAAGACGGTGTACAGGAGCAGCGTGGTGGTTGGATTCCCTTCAAAAAATCCACGGCGCGACGTTTCGAATGTAACGGTTATGGGCACGGGAAGCCTGCGTAGTACGACCGCAACGCCGACGCCGAGTAGGCTGGCGTCGAGTCTCAGCCCACATGGAGATCGGCAACCTGTAGGTTCAAACTATCCAGAAGTTGCAAATCCTTCTGGTGGGTCTGTGCTTGCTCAAAATTCAGCTGGCGCGATTTCGAGATCGACCCCAGTCATGCCAGGTTCAATGATGACTTCTCTTGATTCATCGTCGAGTATGACTTTCCCCAGTTCGGTGTCTTCACACATATCAGGATTGCCTCCTCAGAGTTCCTCAGCTACTCCTTCTCCTTTTGTGTCTGCTTCGCCTCCCTCTTCACCTGCCCTCATGTCAGGATCACCTGGAGAGAGTGGCATTCCTCCTCAATCTTCGCCTCCCCTTCCGACGATTCGACAACGGGCAGCTTCCTCTGGCTCGGACACTTTGCACCAGAGTGTGCCATCGGCTTCTGGTCATTATTTTCATGAAGGGTTGAGAGGTCGCACGGCTACTTCGGCTTTTTCCAGCAAGACCGAAGTGAGACAGGCGGATTTGGTGGTTATGGAGGTTGTGATTGATTCAAAGATGTTTCAGGGCGGGAGGTATCTCTATGCCGTTGATGTGAAAGCGAGGAAGAGGCGGAAGAGTGAATGGCTGTTTAAGGCTGGAGCGATTCCCCTGGGAAATGAAGGGAAGCTTACGGGGAAGGAAAATGAGACCAAATCAACTGATCCAGCTTCATCGTCGTCGTTGTCAGCGTTGGAATATTTGCATCCTCCATTTGGATATGCGTTACATACGATGCCCTCTTCACCGTTGCATTCTTCTGACTTGTCATCCGAGTCGCCCTCTAGACATCTCTTGCGTGTGACTTTGCCTACGGCTCAGTATCTGGTTAGCAGCTTCTGGGATCCACTTACTGGGGAGGTGAGAGACCCGCCACCCAAGCCCGAGTGGATGAAGATTCTGGAGGGAGTCGATCAGTGTGGTGGAATTGTTGTGGATGTCGTCGTCTATCCTTCTGAAGAAAAGGAGGGTGCTTCAAAGAAGGAGAGGTTAAGGCAAAATGTATTGATTAATGGGAGAGAAGTGGGTGTTGTCGGGGAGAAGGAAAGCTTGTCTAGTATTGGAAGAGAGGAATTGCTGGATGATAGAGTTGCGAAGATGGGTGTACTATCGAGGTGAGCTTTGTTTAGCTCAGACTTTCGAAGACGCGATTTCTGTTACTATTGAATTCTTATGGTTCAATGAGTTTCGACATCGTCTCCGCACCGGTACGGGCAGGCTGTCGCCTGTCTGTCAGATTGACATATGGCGTACACGCCTCTTTACGCAATGAAAATTTCCAGCTTGACTCTCACTAACAATATATCTTTTTTCACCACTCCAGAATTCCAAACGAATCTGAGCCACTACCAGACGAATTGAGGACCCCTATCGGGATTGCTGAAGACCTACTGTTGCCGGTATTACCAACCACCTCGGGACCGAACGTCCAAGGTCCAACAAGTGCTGAAGATAATGGTGTCGATGACGAAAGCGTTGATGGAAAACGACATGGAACAGAAACACCAATTTCGGTACGCTTTCGTCATAACATGCGAATATATTGAACTCAAATGGAACATGATTTTGTTTTGCTGCTGACGCGTGTTTTTTTGTTCATCATTCGTATTGAATAGCCCAGTATGGAAGTTGGACTTACTGAGGGTGGTATCGGTGCCGGAAATGGAAGTGTAGGGGAGACACATGCACCCCACGCGGCGACGACAGGTTTGAGCGGAGGAGTTTCTGGAGGAATGGCTGGCGGTGGAGGATTCCTCGGATTCCTGCAGACGTATCCTAATCCGTTTTTGACACGCTTTGGGTTTTCGGCAGCAGATGGACCCACTACTCGCCTCGGGGAAGGAGATTCCAGAATAGGCGAAGTGGACATCTCGGAAAGCGAAAAGGAAAAAGATAAGACGATGTCGAAGGAGGATAGCACTATATCCGGCGTATCATCATCGAATGCGAGCGACTCGGATGTTACGGACGTTACGGCAGCAATTACGGAAAACGATATTGGACCTGTGGTCAACAGGTATCGACTGTCGACGCTGGTGTTTGTAGGGCTGATTTCTTTTCTGATTGGATCTCTGCTGCGATCGCTACTTTCGCCTGCAGATTTTGTCTATGTTGTGAAGGATTTGGATGCCCAGCATGAGGCCCATGGATGGCGAGAAATACGGCGGTTATTTGAGATCGCGTATCTGATTGGTGGATGGGATTTCCAGATTGCGGTAGTTCGACGACATTAGATAATAATGGAAATATAATAATACCAAATAATAATAATAAATAAATGGGGGCGTGCGAATTGTATCCTTCTGTTTGGCTCGGCTCTGCTTCGATTCAGCCTTTCTCTCATCTGCCTCTTCCCCGTCGCCGTCGTCGTCGTGCAAGGCGACCCCGCAGCTGCCATTTACCACCATAGGCATATCTGGACCTGTTTCACACCGCAAGGCAATCGGACTCAGCTACATCATTGTCACATTCCGTAGGCGGTGACATACCACACGGCTTTAGTGACCGCTTCACGCAAGGTGAGTTGTGTTGCCGTTATGCCTTCCGTGGTTTCAGGGAGCAGAGGCGGGACGGATTTTCTGCTAAGTGGCCCCTAGACCCTTTGGCACCTGCTTCACCTGGAGGCATTTGAATTGTATGTAATCCAATTGGACAGTTTTTATCGTCTTGCCTCTTGCGTCCATGGTCTTTTGTGTCTCCCTCCTCCCATTGCCCACTTTGATCTAACTCGCTTGTATCTGTGGACAGATTCATAAATCTGCTGTGAACAGGGACACCTTTATACCACTTTCTGCTCATTGCTCTGTTGTACCTGCTATCGGGCTTACTTTCGGCGAATCTCGTCTCACTGACACATCACCTCTTCCCCGGCTAGTTTTCCACGATCTCTCTCTCCACCACCACATCCTGGCCAAATGCCCCCCGAGTCATCCAGAGAACTGAATCCCGCTGTATCTTGGGAAGGCGACAGGATGTACGTCTCTCTTCCTCTTCATGTTTTCCAGTATTGATGTAATTTTCGACATTTCCCTCTGCTACTCATCTTCAACGTCGGACTTGCTGCGTGATCTGATCTGATTCGCTAACTTCTCGTGTGAATCCATGATCTACCCGCGCAACCAGGTTTAATATCTACATATACGACTACTGTAACAAGCGAGGGTTCAAAAAAACTGCGCGAGAGCTCATGATTGAAGCTGAGCTGGTCAATGACGCTGCTCCACCAATCAACGCGAAACAGGGTTTGCTTTTCGAGTATGTTCCTTTCTGGCGGACCTTTCAACCTCGTTGCTGATGTATCGATGTCAGGTGGTGGAGTGTGTTTTGGGTACTCTTCCAAGCTAAATCAGGCCATTCGGATCGTGAAGATGCGCTGTTATACGCACAGGTACTCCCTTTATATCTGGTACCGTCCCTTGGTTGTGTGTTGATTCGAGAACTCTGTCCAGCATCAGATTGCTCAAAAACAGGCACAACGCATGCAGGCTCCCCCAAACCAACAACAACAGCCTGGCGTACCTATCCCTCTCGGAAATCAACCCCCGCAACCTTCCTCTAATCCGCAGTCTCAGTCCCAAGCGCCCGTTAGAGGGATGCCCAATGGGATGCCCCTGCAACGGCAGCCATCATCTTATCATGCGAATGGTGCAATGCCGAATGGGATAAACCCAGCAATGGGTGGACAGCCTTCACAACCCGGGCAAATGACACAACAACTGATGCAAGTGCAGCCTGGTGGGATATTGAATTTTGGAGGAATTGGGGGTCAGCCTAACGGTATTGCAGCCGCACATCACCCACCACAAGGAGGGTCACAGCAGCCAGGAACACATTCGATGTCGTTTAATCTAATGATGAGTGGAGGAGGGCCGCGGCCTCCTATGAATGGCCAGCCACAACAGCCCGGGCAACAGCAGTCAAGAGGGCCTTTCACTAGTCCGCCGATGGCACATTCCCCGCAGGGTGGTTCAGGTGGACAACCACCATCTCAAGGACCCCCTGGTCAGCCTGGACCGGGTCCAGCACCGATGGCACAACTGGGTCCTTCCCCTCAGATGACAACAATGTCTAGAGCAATGTTACCACCCAATGGAACCCATCCGGGGTCGATGTCTGGTCCCATGAACTTACCGACCTCTCAACAGGGAGGTCCGCCTAATGGTGCTTTCAATCCAGGGCAAGGACCAAGTGCGGTGGCAGTCAGGCCACGGTCGAGACATACGCCTTCGCCATCGATAAGCGCTAGACAACCTCCTGGCGCTGCTCCACAACAACAAGGTGGGATGGGGATGATGCAGATGGGACCCATACAGGGTACGCCTTCAATGACTGTGATGAATCTGGGTAGCATGGGAGGGAGTCTGAATCCCGACTACGAAATCGGGATAATCCCGCCCCAGCATCTATCTAATTTGAAGCACGAGTTTGGGTTTGGAGATAAAGATACGGCGTCGTTGAATCCGGGTGACAAGGTAGGTTTCTGAAGCCGTTCTTTTTGTTGTATAAATCCACACAATTGGATATGGGTGCGAGCGAAGTGAAAAGGATGCTCAACGAGAATCTGATGTGTATTGTGTTATTTCTCCCCTTATATCGTATACTGCTTTCCCCATTTCGTGACCGATCGTGTATCGGATCGAAATGGACCTTCATTCATTCAGTCGTCATTATAACTTGAACTCCATATTTTTCCAACGCCTGATCACTTTCTCGATCATTGTCTCGGAAGTTTTCCTTTAACTGTTCTTGGTTTCTTGACCCCTATTTGCCATATTTCTCTCTCTTTTGATTGACGTTTCTTGAAATTTGATTGCTGACCTCATCACGTTTCCTTACGGCAGGCCGTTCTCATAAACGTATGGAAGCAGCGGAGCGCACAACAAGGGAGGAAAGATAGCCAAGTTTCTGGAATGCCACCGCCGGGTCAACCACCACAACAAGGATTGTCAATCCAACAGCGACCTCAGCCCCAACAGTCAGGCTCAACTAATCGATTGAAGAGAAACAGTTCGTCTCCCCACGAAGAGGTAACAAAATTCCTTAAGATTTGCGGAAGTCTTTCTGACCACAATTAAGTTGCAGAACGAGCCACGCAACGAGTCATCCCCACCCGAACGTAAACGAACGAAGAGATCACCCGCACAACCCCCTGCCATGCCACCTGGATACCCACAACACCTTCAACCTGGCCAACCAACCTCAATTCAACCACCAGCCCCGACACCACAGCAAAATGCTATGCCTCAATCCGGACAACCAGGACCGGGGGCCCAAATGATGATGCGGCACATGGGGATGCCCGGCACCAGTGGCCCTCTACCTGGTCAAGGAAAACCTGGTGGGGCACAAACTCCGACTGGGCCTCAAGCCGTGGGCGTCCCGATGCAGATGCATCATGTAACATTACCTCTTTCTCCTAGTGTTCGGTTCTAACTTCTTTATAGGGTCTTTACCGTGGTGGCCCTCCAGGTCCTGCAGCAGGAAGACCATCAGGTGCTCCTCAATTCCATCCCACCCCTCTTACACAACTAGCCACGAAAACTCACATTGGAATGCCAACAAGTTCCCCTAGAATGAACGGACCCTCGAAGGATGGCGCGAAGGACATTAAGCGTCCGCAGTCTAATGGACAACCCCAACAAGGAAATCAGCCAGGTCCTGACGCATCTCCGAGGAATATTTCTACTGGGACGGCGCCACCGACACCTGGAGCGACCAATCAACAAACCCCAGGGTTACCCCCAACTAACCTTCCTCCGCCGCCCGCTTCCGTTTCGGGGGGTTCCAGCGCACAAGGTTCGGTACCACAGCAACCACCGATGCCTTCGATGCTGGGTATGCCGATGAATATTCCCGGGATGACCGGGATGAACTCAGGCGATTTTATGTTTGAAACAAATCTCATGGAAGATTTCGACGTATTTAACAAACAAGAGGGTGATATCAATTTTGAGAGAGACTTTGGGCAATGGTTCAATACTACCACCGATGATGGGGCTGGCTTGGAATAAAAATGATCCGAACTTGGAAGGAAGGACCGATTCCTTTCCTCTTCCTTCCCATTTTATTTGGATGCGCCCGATCAAGAACAACGAGCTTTCTCAACGTAACATGGTTCAAAGAATTCTCCTCATACACTTCTCTCGCATAGGCATACAAGTCTCCCTGGAATCATCTATGTATTCGCTCTCAAGAAAAACTGCTACACTGGATTGCAGTACTCTTTTTTTCTCCGGTCTTTTATCTCTTCACATATATCTGTAACACCCACAATTTTCCTGTCGCTTACTTACTTTACTAGATCTTTCCCTCATATTCTCTTTATTCAATCCCTTGACCATATTCTGCTGTTGTTTTACTGTATCCGTTCTTGCTTTTTTACGTACACTAAATACTAAGAATTCTGGCGCTATATTATCTCCAGCGACAGTAATGGATTGCGTTGCTTTTATTTTTGCTCTGCTTTTTTATCATCTTTGTACTCATCAATATTTATGTATCAATCACTCTCACGTGCACCACGTGGACGGTATTGTCATAAGTTACGGAAAGGTCGGATCCGGAAGCTCTGAATTGAAATTCTGTTTCCATCCACCACCCATCTTCAACTAATTTATCTATTCTAACAGGAATCTGAAACCACCTTGACCATATAACCTAGAGAAGACATGTCTTCTAATTGGATTCCATCTGAATCTGAGCGCGTCCTGAGCATCCAGTCCCATGTCGTTTTTGGATATGTCGGTGGAAAGGCGGCTGTCTTTCCTCTTCAGTGCCTGGGATACGACGTCGATGTATGTCAGGCCCATTATTATTGATTGTTTCTAATTGTTGGGCTCAGGTAGTCAACACTGTCAATTTCTCTAACCATTCTGGTGGGTAATGACTTGTATTCGATGCTCACGTCTCATCAAGGTATCAATAGGTTACCACCGCTTAGCTAGGTCCAGGGCAACAGTCCAGGAATTGAACGATATCTTTACGACTTTGGAATTGAACGGACTTTTGAAGCCGACGAGGGTTTTGACTGGGTATATCCCAAGTGGCGACGTTCTCCGAGCGGTCGGAAATATGATTGTCCAATTGAAGCAGACTAAACCTGGCATCATATACCTCTTGGACCGTGTGTTGAGCCTGTTCTTCTCGACATTACCTGAGATTTTGTTGATTTTTTAAATTTCAAGCCGTCATGGGGGATTCAGGCAAGTTGTACGTCTCTCCGGACGTCGTGCCCGTATATCGAGAAATGTTACCTCTTGCGACAATAATAACCCCTAATTGGTTCGAAGTCGAGTGAGCGTCTTCCGTTGTCGGTGTCGAGCTCCTTGGTTACTCTATAACACAGATTGCTCACGGAAATTAAATTGGAAGACATGGCATCCCTCCATCGGTCTCTAGAAATCCTGCACAACCAATACAAAATACCTCATGTGGTCATCAGTTCTATACCCCTCGAAGCATGGCTCCTTTCGTCTCTTCCGACATCCGCACAACCATCCTCTGACACTCCTCACCTCCTCTGTATCACTTCGTCGCGACCGACGCACAACATAACTTCCCATTCAATTTCTATCGTCCATGTCCAATGTGTACCCCTAATCTCAGGATACTTTTCCGGAGTCGGTGATCTTTTCTCTGCTTTGGTCGTAGCGCACTTCCACCCGCAGGAAAAACCAGTCGATAGCGCTATTACCCCGCTTTCTGAGGCAGCTTCTCAGGCACTTACCAAGACTCATGCCATACTTCAAATCACGCACGGGCTTTCTTTGACTCTTCCTGAAGAAGAGAGACAACCAACTGACGACGAGCTAGATGAGAAAGAGCCACTTCGGAGGATCAGACGCATGAGAGGGCGTGAATTGGCTCTGATTCGAGGACAGGATATTATTAGAGGAAATAATATTCGATATTTCCGATCGATGGCTCCTTGGGATGGGTTTTGGAATATAGCAGCGTCGTGATACTGTACATGCGACAGAACGATGTCCCGGTAAACAAAAGAGAAATAAAACCGTTCCAGCACTGTAATTCACCGAGATGCTTTTTGTTTTCATCTGTCACGTCTTTCAAAGTCTGACATTGTCAATATGATGACATTATCATTATCATTTTTACCAATTCTTTCCTAGACCCGGCAACCAATAGGGATAATACATGCGTGACTATACCTAGTATACTGCTACCCTCGTCAAGCCTGGAGGGATGAAAGGAGAATCGGATAAGATTTAAAAGCTTCCCGACCTCGGCACATCGCTTACTCTTGATCTGCAGAAAGTGACTGCTTAGGCCAAAGTTCGAGGGTTTGCATCGTAAACCTGGCTCCCTCGCAAATTTGACGGGACTTCTAGGTTGACGATCTGGCATATGTGTGAGTATGCGGGCTTACCCCAGCACCGAGAAGACAACCACCGGAGAAGCTGAATGGGGCTTTTATATTGCCAGGCAGCCCAGGCTTTGATCAATCTCCTTTCTGAGAAGCTCCCTCGTGCTCATTTTGAATTTATTGGGACGACTGATGTACCGGCCCTAGGGTGTTGAGGAAGAGACTGGAAGCCGAGTCGACCGTCAACTCGGGGGTTTGGAGGATTTCAATATCCAGAGTGTCACAGGTGCGCAACGCGGAAATACTAGTACGCAATTTGAACTCATAGGCACACATACAATTCGTATTTTAATTGTCACATCGAAAGGGTCAGTAGTACGATGACGATGTATAAGGAGAGATAAGAGTACCAGTCATGCAGCTCGAGACTACCTTGTTAACACGACGATTATCTGGAAAAAGCAGGCGGGCTGCACCTTCAAACAATGTTGTTGAACCAATCAAAATCAGCTTCTGTCGGCCACTCAGGCTCGTCGAAATCTCTGTCGATCCTGAATAGATCCAAATCCTCGTCCAATGACTTATCCTCCTTGAACAATATCTCAAAATCTTTTTCGAAATCGATGTCTTCCAGAAGCAGTTGATACCACCATGGGTCATCTGTTGGTTGGGGCTGTGTCTGTGAACTCCCCGGATGCACTGGTGGAGCGGAACTGGATTCAGAAACCACATCTGAGGTGACTTGTGGATTGGTCATAGCTCGTCGCAGAGAAGATGAATAACGATCCAAGATGCTACAGATCAAATCAGAGCCAAGATCAGGAGTCAACAATCTTAGACTGGAATCCCGTACCATGCTAACCGCTTTGCCGATTGTTTATTTGTGTGCCAGTCGTTCCATAACCCGAATTTCTGCACCATTACGGCCTCATCGAACCAGCATTCGAGAGAGTGAATAACATACCTCCTGTACATGTTCCACTCTCCGCTTCCGCTCTTCCAGGTAATCCTCCAGCAGCCTTTCTGCATCTGGGTGACCACGCTCGATGTCTTGCCTGAATCCGGAAACTATCATAAGCATTTCTTCCACATCAGTATCCCAATAGAATTTGCTCTTGCTGGTGTATTTATGGGACCAGCTGCTAACTGAAGTGGTTAGTCGGCTAAGAGAACAGAAAAAGCAACATGATTCTCACTGTTGGTAGCTGGCAATATCCTAGATATATCATGTTTGATAGTCTCTGGGTAACGTGCGAAAATTCCACATAAATTGACAAGGCTTGATGAAAAGTAAGCACTCTTGTTGCAACCTCAGGATAAATGTATTCCATAGTGACTTACTGCACCTTTTTGCACTTCAGGCAGACTCTTCTCAACAGCAAAAAGTCTATACTTTGGATATTCCTGGCACCGCACGACTGAAATTCGACAAGGTAAGTCATGGGGTTCGTAAATTTCGCTTGATCCTAAATTACCTGACAAACGTGCTCAAAAAGTAAAGCGGCCCAAGCAGGTTCGCTCATCCAGCTAGGATATTCGGGTGCGCCCTCTCTGTCGAGGACGGCTCTCCATACTGTTGTTGCATTTCGCGATAAGAGCGTCTCTCGGAAAAGCTTGGATGTTCTCGTCAAGTTGATCATATCCCTTGGGTGGAGATGGCCGAATATCTGTGTAAAAGTAAGCTGCGGTGAAAGAAAAATCGCGGCCCCCATCGGACACAAACCTCGTATAGTACATCGAGAGGCATTTCCAGTAGTAAGCTGAGACTTTTCCTCTGCTTTCCTTTTGACTTCGAGGAAGAAGCATTGGGATGCGCCACTTTCGATCGTTTCTTAGACGACACATCGGTGTTCCTAAATTGGTGCCTTTCAACTTCACCTTGTTGATGGTGTACCTGAGAAGCCTTAGAGGGTTGGGCATCTGAATCGCTATGTGTATTCGGTCCAAGCTGATTATAGTTCGTTAGTTTGAAGAACTGATTACTTGTGATTGTGTGATGGGCGTTATCGTCGAGATTCCTCACGTCAATCGTGTCATCGTGGATAAAACAAGAGAGTTGCGGATTTCTTCCGGCCATATCACCATTCCGTGACATCGAGAGGATTGAATTCAACCCGCGGTGAGTGATTCTGTCGGTGCTCCGGTTTCCTGTTTGCTGCAATAATCGACTTGGAAGATCCGGTATGAGAGTTATTGAGAGATACCAAGAGACACATACACGAGGCAAACATGCTGTTGCCTGTCAAGTAAGCGCCCAATTAACGTGTTTGGCTCTTTGATAAACCATGAATACTATGATCCGAGTCACCGGTGTGACACATGCTGATGCCGATCACTAGCGGATCAGCCTTCGGAATTTGCGCATCACCAAAGTATGAAACTGTAACATTTGGATCCAAGAAATCAGGAAATAAACGACTCCGACTCTCTAAGTCCAAATCTGGGTCGGGCAGGCCTAGTTCCATAAGACGGTTGAAGACAGATTATGATCTGGTATGAAACTCCTTTTGTGGACATCCAAAGCCCACAATGAACGGCAGGTCAACCACCTTGTCAAACATTTCGTATTGAGGAATGTTGGGAATATAGGCAGATTCTGCGTTATCCAAGGCTTGATCCAAAGTCCGATACCGTGACTTTTTCGAGAGCCTTTGGCGTTATTGGTGCTCCTCAGGTGATTTGGAGTATCTTTGTCTCGGTCTTGAGGCTTGAAGTTCTGTCCTTCCGATTTAAAGGATCTTCCTCTCCTCGTCTGATTTCATATCATATCATGCTGAATGCATATACATATTGTGGTCAAGAACCAAGAAAGAATGGAAATGACCAAATATTGACAGGACTGCACATCCGGGCAGACCCAAATCTGTACACTCATCCTGATTCACTCAAACAACAAGGGTTTTTTATTGTGAAAATGTTCCAGCTCTTGAAATAATTGCCGTTGATATGTCTGGAAATGGAATTTCAATTATGTAAGCGCCTTCCATGGCACGTGTTTAGCCCTTTGATAAACTTTGACAAATAAACCGTCGCGTGTTAAACGCGTCCTGCCAGGCTGCCACAAGGCCAATTTCGAGTGCTAAATATCAGGGACCTGTGTAGTGATTTTTCTTTTTTCTTGCCTTGCTACTCACAAACTTTGGAATTTGTGCACAGCGCGACCTTGATGGCTGCGGCACATTGCGCCATTTGTCTGAATCACTGTTCGCTAGAACCTGAAAGATTTTCCATCTTTCCATGCGGTACGCGTGCTTATGTTACTATCACTTCATAGCGAGACTCCGTAGGTCTCATGATAAATACTCAATCCTCTGTTTTATAGGACATGGTTTTTGCACAGATTGCATATTTAGATTATGTTCGGAACCACGACCGAAATGCCCAAATTGCAGAGTGGTCTTGCACGGAAGAGATGCACACCCTGTCCATATCGACTTTATTGATACACAGACACACCTCCAAAAGAGCGTGGTAGATGGACTGAATCAAATGGGCGCGGATACACCGCTGATAAGCGTCAAAAGGGCTAGCCAGAAGCTTGGGAGGTTCTCGGAAGGTTCAAATGCCGATATTGTGCGTATATTTCCCTTTTCGTATCAGGTAACTCAACTACTGTTCAAAAGCCACTTCTGGTTCGAGCGGTAGAAGATTTCAATCAACGTATAATTCCCGTGTTCACCAAGGTAGATACCCAGAAAGAGGAAATCGACAAATTACGGGATGCGTTGCGCAGGCTACGACGAGACAAAGAACATTTGCAAAGCAAATTGAAGAGGACGGAACCGTTGCAAGCTGAAGTAGTGCGGTTGAAGACGGCATTGTTGGAGACCGAACAAAATACAGATGAAGCCCTGCGTCTTGCTGAAAGTGCAAAAGATGAGCTGGCTACGCATCATGTCACTGTGAACCAATTGAAGAAAAGGACGACGGAGTTGGAACAGGAGAACAAGCGTTACAAGGATATGTTGGACAGACATAGCAATAACGTAAGTCCTCTCAAGGTCTATCCTTTCGTCCAGATCACAACTTTCTATAATTAGGCTCGTTTGCAGAAGGAGAAGAACAGAAAACTGAGTAAGCAAGTGACTATTTTAACGGAGAAACTGGCCAGAGAAAAGGAAGCTTTGTCGGCTGCCTCTAATGTATGTTCATTGAGTTGCCAAAAATATTCTTATCTCTTTGGTTTGATAGGAATACGATGGTGATTTCTCCGCTCACGAGAGTTCAAGAGTCCACCAGGAGAATAGCATGCGGACTATTTCTCACACCCCATCCAAATCATCGCAAATCACAGACGAAAACATGCCGGAACTCGTGCTTGAAGGCATCCCTTGCGCCAACTTCCCCTCCGATTGGCAAATTGAAGGATCCAACGTTCTGCAAAAACGGAATACGAATGGAACCGTCGTCAGTGGACAACGGCGCGTCGCCAATCCATTCCCAATCAACTTAGACAAGAAGGGATATCCGACGAGAGCGGTGCAATTGGGACCCAGATCAATTATCCATATAGTAGGTCGTTGAAGGATCAGGAATGTATTTTGAATTTTGCTTTGTTATTTTGCTTTGTGTATACCCGCGGATTGTCTGATTTAAAGGAGAGTTATGATAGGTGTTAAATCCATTTTGTGGTCATATCCACCAATTCAACATCGTCTCGAACACCTGAATATTTATATCATGAGTATCGCCCGAAATACGTTGGATCCAAGTACATGGTACGTATTCATTTCGGCCATTTCCAATCAATGTTCAAAGGACTCTGCTGTGCACTACTGCTGTTCTTGAATTTCCAGTTGAGCACTGTTTGAATCCTACCAACCCATGGCAGCAGCACCAGTCATTCCAGATCAACTAACCAATGGTGCAATGGACTCTCAAGGCACCCCCAGAGGTTTGAGTAAAGGCGTCAGGATTTACACCCTCTCTCTTGCTAATCGCAATGGCAGCTAGTATACAGGAGAAGGACCGTAAACTATGAGACTTTCCTGCATTCACGAACTATTCCCCCGCAGGCAGAGAAAATCCAGTCATCTACGCGTTTTTATTGAACCTCGAAAGCTTTGACCTCAGAGTACACAACTCGGTGATCCGTATTAGAGCCAGTATACACTTTTTCAGGCCTTGAACGACGGCCCCGAAACCAGGCGTGCCTGGATTCGAGGCCGAGACAAATGAAGTGGTGCTGGACACCCCTCGCTCGGACAAGACGTCGACTGGGCGGCCATAATAACCGCGGACTTCGACGAACCATATTTACCCGAGTCGTAGTTTGTTGTAAAATTTTCAGAACAGGATTGAAATTTTGACTTTACGAACAGACTAAAGTCTTTAAAGTCCTTCTCCGTAATGAAGTCCGAAGCCCGAAGCCCAGGAGGTGTTGATGAAAAGCTGTGTGTTTAAATTTGTGTGACATTTATATAACTAGACTTCAAGTTCCGAGTCAGGCATCGTCACACTACACTGTGCTTATGTTCACTTGACACTCGGGCAAGTGAAAGTTACGATTTTATCATTTTATCTGCTCCCAAGTGTTCCACAGTGAAGTCTGAGGAAGCGATTCGCATGTGAAAGGTAAGTGGGCTGCTTGTTCCATGAAGGCGCTCTAACAAGTCTTCTAGTACGTTCTAGAAACTTACCCATGGCATAGAAGACTATACTAGGGTTGTCAGGACCACATGAGGCCGTGTTTTATTCAAATGGTATGCCAATTCTGTACACGACCTCGCATTGTACTCATGAGTACTCACAACTGAATTCGATAAGCGGGCACGTGGTGGCTCTTTCAAGATAATTTATACACTGCGTCGTAGACCGTGACAAGAAGGTACTTTTAAGACCATATCATTTGTACCGCTTCTCCAGATACTTAGTGGTGACCTTTGCATAGAGCGCCCTCGATGGCGGTCCAATGTGGCATTTGTCTAGATCACTGCTCGCTGGATTCTGAAAGATTTTCCATCTTTCCATGTGGTACGTTTAATTATATTACCATCGCTTCCATCATGGAAGAGAACGGATAAAGGGGTTAAAGTTACTCATCCTCGTTTTCTGTAGGGCATGGCTTTTGCACAGAATGCATATGTAGACTATTCTCGGAACCACAACCAAAATGCCCAAATTGCAGAGCTTCCCTCCACGAAGGAGATGCCCATCCTGTCTATATCGACTTTGTTGATACCCAAATGTTTCTCCGCAACAACCTGAGCGATGTAGATGGATTACCTCAAATAGGCGCCGATACACCGATAAACATCGAAGAGGTCTGCCACCAACTTGGGAGGATCTCAGAAGGTTCAAATGCCGATATTGTATGTGTCTCTTTTCGAATGTGGTTATCGGGTACTCAATTGCTGTTCAGAAGTCACCCTTGGTAGAAGATTTCAAGGAACGTGTAGTATCCGTGTTCACCAAGATAGATTCCCAGAAAGAGGAAATCGACAACTTATGGGGTCTGATACGCCAGCTACAACGAGAAAACATCGAAATTTTGCAACACAACTCTAAGGAGATGGAGCCGTGGCGAGCGGAAGTGGTACGATCGAAGATGGCAGTTGGCATCCAGAAAGAGGAAAATGACGGGTTAAAGGATTTGTTACGAAAGCTACGACGAGACAAAGAAGCCTTACAAATCAAGTTGGGACCTTTGCAAGCTGAAGTAGGGCGGTGGAAGAGGGCGGTAGAAATCCAGAAGGACGACAATGACATATTACAGGTTGAGATGCGAAGGTTACGACGAGCCAAAGAACTTTTGCAAGCCAAGGTGAAGAAAATAGGGCCTTTACAAGATGAACTAGGGCGTTTGAAGACGGCACTTTTGGAGACAGAGCAAAAGGTCCTAGGCGAACAAAAGGCTTCGCATCGTGTCAATTTGAATATGACCAAATGGAAGGAAAGGGTGACAGAGTTGGAAAAGGAGAACGCGAGACATACGTTTAAAGTATGTCCACCAAAACCCCTTCGTTTTTATCGATAACCTTCGATAATTAGGCTCACTTGCAGGAGGAGAATAATAAAGAACTCAAGAGACAAGTAGCCATACTGAAAAAGAAACTGCCCAGAAAGGAGAAGAAACCCATCTTTAGTGTATGTTCAATGACCCAGAAAAATCAGGTTTTTACCTCATTGGTTTAATAGGACGACAATAGTACCTGACAACTCGGCCTTGGGGTGTCTGTGTCCACAAGTCGCGCCGAAATGCACACCAGTGGGGCAACGATAATTCTCCCTCCTTTCTATTGAGATATGCCTGCCTCAGTATGTTTAATTCTGTGTTCACATGTAAGGCCCAAGTCGTCCATTAAGTGCTAATACATCATCACCGTGACCCACGATGAATAATTCACCGAAACATCCTCCAGACAGCAAAATGACAGCAGAAGGCAAAACCGATATAGTATTAAGCTGTGTTCTAGCGGTGGCGCCGCCTTCTTGCGCTGTCTTTTTCTTCCTTCTAGGTTTACATCCACGGATAGACTACGTACTAGATATAAAAGGGCCTGCCCAGGGTGATACCCCAATATACTGAGGTGAGCCGTACTGCTTTGTTGTTCCATATTGCTTATGTCTTTGTCTAATTGCGTCATCGGTCCCCTTATCTACCATCCACCATGGCGCATACCGTCATGTACCCCGGCAAGACCTTCTTCTATCCTATTGGGAATACCCCGGCCGTCGTATTAACCGACACACTCGCGCCTGAGGAGCCAGCAAACCTTTTGTTGTTGGGTTGCGGAGACCCTCGTAACATACTTTTCACTGTCTACAACCAAGCAAATGACAGTGAGCGCGGGCGATGAGGTTCCTCTTCAATTGACTTATTCCTTAATTTCCAGCAGATAGACCGTTAGACTTCACTTGCTGCGATGTCGAACCCGCGGTGTTGGGCAAGTCCTTTATCCTGCACCAACAAATTGCTTAGCTGACAGAAGTTCCATTTACTCTCGATAGCTCGAAACGTCCTCCTCTTAACGATGATCACGGACAACAAACTGTCCAACCAAGTTCTTTTGAAAATTTGGAACTCGTTCTTTCACTTCTTCCTCGACGAAACGTCATGCTCATTCTTGGTGGCACAATGTCACACCCTCATCGAGGTTTCCGAGTCCATGGCAGCGTGGAACGGTTCGGAATATTCCAAGTTCATTCGCATGTGCAATGTGAACACCCTTCTTGAGCTTCGTCGTCACTGGGAACTTTATGTCCAGGCAGGCCAAATTTCGACTGCAAGGAAGAATGGGTTGAAGGAGATGGTCTTGTCCAGTATCAGAACAATGAGAGTCACACGGCACGAGTTATCCAACCATTTTCCATGTCGTTCTGCAGGCCCGTTCTTCACCAATGCTGCGGAGCCTGCCAGCCAGGTCTTCCAGCATTATTGGAAGACCGGTATCACATCTTTCAACCCACAGGATGTCTCAGCGGCGACTCTCGTCAACCCAACATTCATCTACACCTTGGCTGGAGAAGGATTCACCTTGCATTACGGTACGAGTCCGATTTCACCTTTTCATCTGGCCCCCGCGTTCTTGGACAGTAAACAGGATATCCCCACTATGTCAGAGCTGGTTGGCTGCGCAAAATCACAATTTTCCAGTTGGATCAAGTACTTCCGCGGATTTGTTCATGATAAATCGGGAAAGCTTGTTATCCGACTCTTCGCTGGTGATGCCCTCTTTCTCGGCAAAGCTCTCCTTCACCACAACGGTACCGGGAAAACGCCCTCGAATCTCACCGTCGCGCCGTGGAATACGGCTCGCCTTGTGCTTGATGGTGGGGATTACAACCAGGATCCCACTTCCTTCAATGTCATCGAGACCTCGAACATCATGGACCACATCGGGCTGCTGAATGTCCTAGTCGCCACAATTCCGCTTCTATCTCCAACCCCGTCCGCCACCTTGTTCACCGAAGCTCTCCTGGTTACCGGAGACGATGTGACTAAAAGCCTTACCACCCAATTTTGCGCTGACATGTGTACGATGTGTTTGCTCCTGGACCTTGCCCCCATAAACTATCTCTCTAATTTTGATACTCGCTCTAACGCTGAGGAGATCATGATGTCCATGTTTTCAACAAGACAGTACCACGAGCGGATCGCTTGGAAACGGCCAACGACCGGCGACTCGACAATCGCTTCACAACCCACCCTCCCATTCCGCATTCCCATCTCCTTCTTACCCCAGAACCTCGGCAAGTTTTTATTCGATGTCTATCTCAAGATGTTCACGTCCGACGACACCATGTCTCTTTTGTCTAATCTGTCCAACCCCCTCAAGACTTTGAAAATCTCTGGGATAGTACATTACATCCGGGAATCATTTGCGATTTTCCTTGCGATTGTCAAACGACGTGTGAACGTCGACTGGGGCTCTACAATGGCTTCTTTTTTCGACCGGTTGGATACTGACAGGACCTTAATGATGGGTATGTCGAACTACCAAGACCTGTGCAGCCACTTGCATCTGGCCGGAGTGTATGATCCTGCTTTAATATGTACCCCCGTTGCGAAGGTGGGGAGGTTCCAGGGATGGGACCGAGTCCCCATTACAGTTTCCGTTATCATGATAGTCCCTCGCGACAAACTTAGGGTTTTATCAGAATCAGACCCCAAGGAAGTAGGGACCCCCGTTTTGCATGGGAATTTATTCGGTCGGGCTGCACACAATATCTTTGCTTCTTTGAGAGTGGGATTTGGGAAGGTCACTCCCTGTGGAACGGATTCTCGTCCAGGGGTGGTTTTCGAGCCAGATCCATCTTCCTGGGCCGGAACGTCTCCCCTCGTCGTCTCATTCTCAGTCCCATCGAGTGCGCTGCACATCGACCACCCAGATGCCATGTCTGTCACACTCTCCCTCCGTTCGACACCTGCAACAAGCATGTTCGTTTCCAAGTTGGGCATGTTTCTGACTATCTTCACCGCACCGTTGATGGATCGCTCTCAAATCTTCGTTGTCCCGGACGAACCTCGACGATTGGACGAGTCGCTCGACAAGATTTTCGCATCTGATTTCTACCGAGAAAACACAGTTTCTGTTACAACTGATACCCAGAGCCGTCGTGCTACCACCTTAACTGCTCGAGCAAACATCACGGACCTTCCGACTAGGGGCACTCTCTCCGGTGGCGCCGAAGTTTCATGTCACCAGGTGTCGCCATGTGTCATGGAGGTCAGAATTGGCCGGACGAACAGGTCCCTGGTCTACCCCTACCCGGTGATTGGCAGCCGCTCAAAGCTCAGGATCGCTCGAAAATCATTTTATGTGGAGGTATTGCACTCGCATCCTCGTATCTTTGATTCTACCTCACAAAGAATTCCGTAGATTGTCGTCCCTATTGCAGAGCCGCTTCAACCAGATGGCTTCGCCCTCGATCGGTTCCCAATCCCGCTCACCGACAGGGTTGGAACACCTTGGAATCTACACCGTTTGCAGCTGGATCGCCTCCCCATCTTGGACGTTTCCAAAAAAAATCGCGTGAAATGGATCGACCCTCATCTAGCACTCACTATGACTGACAGGGAGCGAACGCTAAGGGAAAGTGATATCCGCACGGACACTCTCACGAATATCAAAACAACCATTCATGCCATCTTCGTCAGTGCGGCAGGGATACAGGAGCATCGATCGCGGGTTTTTGGCCTATGTATCAAAAAAAACATCGACACTCTCATTTTCGTCCCGACACTCCGCTTCGACCTTGCATCACACACCCTCGTTGCAGGTGCATTCGTACTCCCCTTCAATGAAGATCGATTGAGAAAGGTTGAGAAGACTTTGGTGGCGGTTAAGGGGGAACTGCTTCACTTGGAACTGTGGGGCGATGAGGTTGCAGCATGGAAACGACTCTTACCGGCTTTAGCAGAGAGGTGTCGAACTTGGAAGCATGGCATGAACTGCGAATTCCTGGCCAAAAAAAAGATCCCACTTTCGATGGAACACGAAAACGACCCCTTGTGTAACTGCGGCAGAGGAAAAGATATCAGTGCAGCGTTTATGAAAGAAAAGAAATGGGAGTCTGCGGCACCGTTAGTCACCCGTATCGCTATTGGTCCAATTTTTGGAGTACCGTATGTTGAGAGTGTCGGTGGCTTTGCGAAGACATTGATACAGGAGTTGAACGAGGAACGCCATGATGGGTGTGCACGCTGCGGTGGTCCGGGGAAGCCGAAGTTACTGGTTTGTGGGACCTGCAAGAGCACAAGCTACTGCTCAGCTGGGTGTCAGAAAGAGGATTGGAAGAAGCACAAGTTGGTATGTAAGAAGCGATAATCGATATTACCTATTGTTAAGGTGTTCAAATACATTGCACGTAATGACTGCCACGATCCCGGTTGTCTGCTTCCAATTGTTCCGCATTGCAAAGCAGCCCGAAGAGAGCCATCCGCTGCCAGTCGGCTAATTAAGCCGCTTGCATCGGAATAGTTGATATTCCCATATGCAGTAGCTGCCTCACCATATCCGGTCACGATCACAAAACTCCATTCCTCCGGCTTTGGTCTCCTCCACCGTCAGGACAACGTTTTTACCAAAAGTAACATGGCAACACTCATGTCAAGGAGTATCTGACAGAAACAACCTGTATCGGTACGAAGTTCATTACGGATCAAGCATTTCGGAGGGAATACAATGTGAAGTTCCGGCTATTTCTGAATGCCCGAAACTCCGGGCTGCATTCAAGTTTCAACTACATAGTAGATGACGGATTTACTTTCAGGCTGGACATGCATTCCGATGGAACTGGCCTTTCGGCTAATATGTTTTTCAGGGAACTGAGTGGCGGTGAGAACGAATAACCTTACAAACTCGTCTCACTTTGTTCCAAGACATGTGTACTCTGGAACTTTAGCAACTCAACGGAAATGATACTAGAGTTGCATGCGTTGAATTGTGTTTCGGATTTGCTAAGAGTTCCGTTTGCAAATTCTTTCTTGCTCAACTTTGAGGGGAAGAAAAATATCATATGCGGATGGCATGACAGAAGGAATGGTACAAGATTTATTTCTGCAGTTCGGGATTAATTAAGAGACAATTGGAATATGGACGATCTTCTTACCAGGATGATACCATCGAAACGTTGCTTGAACCAGGCCATCGTATCCTCCTTCTTGATTCGATGAGAAAACCCAATCCTTGCCTTCTGTTGCTTCCGCTTCGCCACCCGACCCCCAGGGCGGCCCATCACAACATAGAAATCCATACCAAAAATACCAATGCCAGGGTCGTATCGTGCACCAAGGTCGATATGTTCTTGAATACCAAAGCCAAAGTTGCCGGTATCCGAGAAGTTCTTGCGTTTTAATTCATACTCCTTGACTTTCAGCCCTCGTTCCAGAATCTCCTCTGCCTTTGGCCCACGGATGGTTACATGAACGGCGATCTTTTCATTGCGACGAATGCCGAACGTTCGGACGGTGTACCGTGCTTTTGACGTGACGGGTGTTTGGCCGGTGAGTTGTTCCAACACTTTGGAAGCACGGGTGAGGCGATCTCCAGATTCACCTACGGAAATGTCTAAGAGGATGAAGGTCGAATTAGAACTTTATGCGGTAGATATTCTCGACATACTGATCACGAGCTTATCAATGCGTGGCTCCTTCATAACATTCGTTGGGGTCGCTTTTTGTTCGGCCTAAGTAGATTGAAGCGGTCAGCAACATCGATAGTAGCGAGGTTAGCACACCGACCATTTTGTTGGACGTTCTCCTGCCTGTGTGGATGACGCCGACTGGGGCTTTTCGTTGCTGTACAGTTCTCGGTAAATGCCGTATAAGAATTAAAACTGCGCAGAAGCTCGGCCACAGCGGCAAAAGTGTTGTCGGGAATCGTTCCACCGTCATCTTGCTCCCCATCCCTCCGACCTCGTCGTCTTACACTGTGCCACAATGGAGGCTGTCAGAGCCTCATGTGCGCACGCGCTTATTTCCAACGCCGGCCTGGAAAACCCACAATCCGTAGAATGCAACAAATTCCTGCATGGCCCTGATGCGTAACACACGGTGGGCTGCTCGGTGTGTGGATCATTTGAAGCCGGTGAACCGAGCGGCATCACCGTCACTTTTGTTCATCACAATTTGTCATAGGTCGGTTGTGAAAGTCCTCCGTTGTAAGTATAGAAGTAAATTTACTGTTCTGCACTAGATCTCTGACATATCACGAATCCTCACAGTTGCGGAACGCTCAACCCTCGCGTTTTAGTAACAGAAATATGCGTTGGTTCATCTGTTTTACCTCGTCTGTGCCTATCCACGGCTGTTGGAAGGATCCGACACGCCAGCAACCGCTCGGTTCTAACGCTCTTCGAAATGATTCCTATGTCGGCACACTTCTCGACCGAAAGTCTGGCAGATTTTGGCATGCCAAACTGCACTACCTCATTGATCCGGGCTGTCCAGGGTCCAGTTACTTAAATATTCCGTCCTGCTGAGCTTTGTCGAATGTATATATAAGGACGCTGCGTGCTCATCCAACTGTCATCCCAGAACCCACTTGCTCTTTCTCCAAAAAGGTCTGCCATCTTCATGGCCTCCTGTCGCATCTGCTCTGAAAATTTCAAACGCCCAGTCTCTCTTCCTTGTGGTGGGATCCCTCATAAACGTATTACTCGGATTCAATGTTGATTGTAATCAGGGCACGTTTTTTGCTCGCAGTGCATTTTCAAAACGGTGCAGACAGTGAAACCAACGTCTCTGCATCATTGTCCAACCTGTGGATCGTGGTACAACATCGGTAGGTGATGTTTCCTTTCCATTCTTATTGTCGCATGCAAATTTCTGTTTCATTTTATACAGCACCACTTGACATCAAGACCGTACCCTCAAATATGCGGCCGTTCGTCACTCCTAGCGTCCGTCCACTACATATGGATGTCCTGCGATCAGATAGTAAGGCCGAGTCTTCTTGTACCCCCAAATCGTCCTGGACCTTCAGTGAATCGTCATCGACTGTCCGGTCACACCCGGCTGCTACTTCTCCATCAGATGACAATGTATTATCTGAGATGGCTCGTCTACGAGCAGAAAACAACACCCTAAGCAACAACTGCTCTATGTGGCGTAAGCGTGCAGAGGCTCACGGAGAGGCAAATCTGAATCTCCTAAAATTCGCTCGGGCAATCCGCGATCAAGCGTCCCAGATCGCAAAAGACAGGAACGAGCTTGAAAGCCGATGCCATATGCTTAAACAGCAGCTTGATGGAGAGGGCTCTTATTCTGACGAGTTGAGACCGAATTTCTGCTTGTTTGCTGGTCAACAGGTCTCACTGACTCTCGTTCAGAATGCAGAAATATGGGCAGTCAAGTTCCCCGCCGCCCGCAGTTGAGCTCGACCTCAGTAAGCAGATAGGAGAATGTGGATCGCATCAGTCCGTTCCTTCACCTGGTTCGAGGCGGCCTTCTGGAGATTATTTTGCGAGACTGGACTATGGCCAATCTAGGAAAAGGCCTAGGACATCGGGCGATGGCAATAGAGTAGAGAGTTGAGGATGCTGAAGTCTGGGATTGCCCCTGTCGCCCTGAAGATATCTCGGCGACATTTTGGTCTTTAAGGTTTTTTATCACTTGGTTAATTAACCCCGCAGTGTATCTTTGCGCTCACAGTTTTTGCTATGGATTTGTCATATAAACATGTACTTCTATGCCTCAATTCATGCATGCAGGTATTTCTGCCATTGAAAGTGAGTCCCCGGAGCGCCCATGACTCACGATACTGAGAGTCTGTCAACGTTATAGTTAACGCAAGCTGAGTGTCAATGGTGGCGGTGGAATGATCTTATAAAGGCTGCCCGTTCGACCATGTTTCCTGGCCGTTTTAATATATCAGGAAGTATTCTCCACTCTGCCCCATAGTACCAATCTCCTTTGAGTGAGGTTTCATATATCACTTCTGGGTGGCTTCGGTTGTCCAGCTGTTCTTCCTCGTGTTTAGGCTCCACTTTGCGCCCACTGTCACTCAAACGTTCCGCCTCAAACTCCCGTCCTTTGAAGGATATTTTATCTGTTGTGTGTTTGGCAATAGTTCGTATGGCTGAGATATCGATATCGATCGGGGTTGGTTGTCATATAATTTGATATTTTGAAACGTGCCACAGCGACTAGAAAGGCTATAATAATAACTCATGAACATGTCTTTTTGATCCATATAAAAGATGAGACTGGCTCGGAAGGGACAATTCATCCAGAAATCTGATATCGGGCCGTGTTGCTTCTGGAGACCCCGTAATTCCAAATTCGTTCATGAGAAAGGAAGCTTGCCCACTGTTGGGAAGCTGGTTGTTCCACTCGGACGTTAGAAGAACTTTGAAAGGGCGCCGTTCCGTCGCTGAAACCTGCCGAATTTTACGGCATGCTGTGGCTAGTAAGGTGTTAGGCAATAAAACACAAGTCGGCTTTACTCTGCTTTACTGTAATAATAGGTCAAAGCGTCGCATGCCGGTTTTGTGCGCAATTGGGACTTGTCTCGACATCGCCACTAGGTAGGTAGGCTATTGTTTTGCAATCCCCCCTCCAGAATTTATAGCGGATCCGACACTCTTAGTATTTTTGTCATTTCCAGGATTCTCGTTCCATACATCTGTCGTAGATGTCGTAGTATCAATGACATGCTCACGCCGGCGCCGCTATAGTCAATATGCCATCGTTGTCATTGAGATATCCTTGCTTTCTTGCGACGTCTGTACAGTCGCTATATCTACAAAAAAAATTCCATGATCAAAGAGA
>Ga0307517_10002387_pt1 | contig 30169 bp, 34 predicted proteins | sample 23_EM_MG_FD_194515 | JGI IMG/M metagenome (GOLD analysis project Ga0307517, IMG submission 194515) | Populus trichocarpa ectomycorrhiza microbial communities from riparian zone in the Pacific Northwest, United States - 23_EM | ecosystem: Host-associated > Plants > Roots > Unclassified | place... | reverse complement strand
GTCAACTACTTTGACAGCCGTGCCATCATGGACCAACTCCAGATTCCAGACAAAGGGGTCGATGAGATCATGCTCAAATTTCCAATCAACGACTGGCTCGCGAAGACGAAGCGCCATAACATCGTCTGCACGACCGTTGGACACGTATACTCCGGCTATAAGGAGGCGGAGGGTGCGTTCCTCATCACTCAAATCAAAATCTCTCGCGGACGCCAGTCGCAGAATATCGAGCCGCTTTACGAGAGAGATCAAGACAAGTACGTGAAGCGGTGGTTGGTGGAAGAGGGTGGGGCGAAGGAGGAAGGTTTGCAGTGGATGTCGTTCCCGGACGGAGACAAACTATACTTGTTAGTCGATGGGATCAGGCCAGAGCGGAACGACTTTAAAGGCCCTTGGTTCCATTACCAATTCACCAACGATCAGAACCGAAGGCTGACGTCGTCCGGTAAGGGGATGGGTGAGTGGGTGGCTGAGGCGACTGCCAATGGGGAAGTAGTGGAGAGAATCTGGCCGCCCCAGGAGCACCCATCTCCCCCGTAAGTAGTAGCACAGGCTTATATTCGCCGCTGAAGGTTGCTGCTCGACGGAAAGGATCTGTACTCCGTTCGCTTGTCTGCATGTGTAATCATGATATCATCCAGATTGCAAATCCCACGCCGGCTCTTCGCTCCGATCAACGACGATCCTATATGGTCCTAGACTCGCGCTCGTCAACTATGGTCACCCAGTGGGCTACCGTAAGAATACCTCCGGCTTGAACGGCAAGTTCAGTCGGATCCCGTGCGCAGCACATTCTATATCTCGAGCGGCTTGTGTCATCCAGCCCCTATTGGCTTCGTCAGCGAACTCTAGATATGGGGCAGTATTTATATATGTAACGAAAAGATGATGGCACAATCCAATCCAACAACCCATTTCACCATGTCTACTTCCACAGAAAACATTCCGGCTGCATGCAAGACCCTTGTCCAGGGGGTTCGTAACAGTCACTTGGAAAATCGGCGACCCTTAATCACGTCTTCAGGAAAAGGATATTGTTCTCAAAGAAACGCCTATCCCCGAAATAGGCGAGAACGAGGTCCTCATTAGGGTCCGAGCCGTTGGTCTCAATCCCATCGATGTCACAAGTGGGTTGAACCCCTTCTCTTCCTTCGTGGGCGTGTGCTGGCGGTCTCTCAAATCATATTCTTCCGCGCGCGATATCCAGCCTACAGGTTCTTCCCTACGCAGGGTGCTTACATCGGGTGCGATTTTGCGGGAGAGGTCGTAAGGCTCGGGCCCAATCTCAAGATCGATGTCAAAGTCGGGGATAAGGTCGGCACGTCCGTCGTTGGTAGTAAGTCCGCGAGTCGCTCACCCGACCGCTGTAAGGGTAATTGTTTGCTGACTCGGCAAAACCCCGTTTCCTAGACTCTGCAAGCGGGCGTGGTGCCTTTGCCGAGTATGCTAAGACATTCTCCGATCTCGTCTGGAAGATTCCCCAGGGAACGTCGTTTGATCAGGCTGTAGCCTTTGGTTGCCCGTACGTCTCTCTCTTCATCTGTGTGATTGTTCCCTTGTACAAGGTTCCTATGTGCCCATTAGCTTCAATACGGCCTTCCAAGGCTTGTACGGCGTTCGGGAATTAGGACTAACCCAACATTTCGACTCTCCGCCCCCGAAAGGGGCCGAGGAAACATGGGTCTTCATTTACGGAGGGAGTTCTGGGGTCGGTCAATTTGGAATCCAACTCGCCAAGCTTTCGGGTTACAAGGTCGTCACTGTCGCCTCTCCTCGCAACCACGACCTCCTGAGGGCCCTTGGAGCGGATGCAGTATTTGACGTATGCACCCTTGCTTGGTGATTTTCGACCCTGATTGCTGATCCGTGCTTGTGTGTGCTTGTGCCCACAGTACAGGGATATTAACATGGTTCAAAAAGTCAAGGATGTAGCGGGAAATAAGATTTCCCACGTATTCGATACGATATCTGGAAGTGACACCCAGCCCACCTGCATCAAAGTCCTCGCAGAGGATAAACCTGGTAAAGTCGCCATCGTGCTTCCTCATGTTGACGGAGTCAAAGACGCGAGGAAAGACGTGCAAGTCACAAGTTTGTCAAACCTCCCCTCGAATCTCCTGCTCGATTGGACTACTGACCAACCTTCTGCGACAGTGGTCACCATCTTCACCTCCTACGGTTTCAGTTACATCGGCATTGCGGCCAATGATGAGGCCAGGCGCGCGCTGTCCGCGTTCTTGCAGAAGCTTCCAGGGTTGGTCAAAGATGGCAAGTTGAAGCACATCCCAGTCAAGAACTTCGATGGGGGTTTGGAGAAGGTCGTCAGCGACGGCTTTGAGTATATAGCGACAGGTAAAGTCAGCGCAGAGAAGATCGTGTTTGGGGTGTGAGTCCGATTTTGTCTGTAACACGAGCAGGGCATGTGTAAGAAGTATGTATTTGCCATCTAAGCCCACGTAACAGTCGACTCGTGTACACATTCAAGGGGTTTCCAGTCAGCTTGGGGCTGGGTTCCGGTCTTTCGTTCCTGCCGCTATTCGTACAGTGGGGGATCGTCATCGGCGTACTCGATTCCGTATACCCCTAGTACTCACGCGTACGTGTGCATGTGGATACGGACTCGAACCTTTCCGTTCGTGGAGATAGTTTTCACCGACTCGCACGACCAGGGAAAAATACGTTCTGAACCATCGTGACGGCACGTTGCACAAGGTCAGCGTTCGAATGTACTGCGTGGTGTTGTGGTTATAACACCTGGCTGGGGACCTTGAGCAATTTCCTCTTCCGAGACGTGACGTTTAATCTGTTTTTCCAGACGGCGCAAGCGTAACGCCGATATATTTCACCGATTTCAACTTGGATTGTGCGATGACCTTTGGCCGCGACCCCGGGTTATTCATACGGTTTGACTCGAGTTCTGTTCACCCGGACCACGAATGTTGAATAAGTTATGATATTTTAGGCTTACATCTGGTTTGTAATATGGGCTCGGTACGTGAAACAAAACGAGAGAAGATATGAGAAACACAATCCGTATCCAGAGCGAGTAGGAGGTGAAGGAATGCCATAGTTTGAAAACGCGTAACGGGGGACCCACGAGGAGGGACGGGGCCGCATGTTTTTTGAAAGGTAGGCATGAAAAGGAAGCCATTCGTTTCTACTGAAAAGGGTGCGCCGAGAGGGGTTATAGGACAAGGGATATGAGAATGGGGGTAATAAAGGGAATGCTGTACTGTTTAGAGATAGGATCGTGAAATTGAGGAATCTTGTGGGTATGCAAAACCTCGACGTAGGATACATTGACATCCATCAGGGAGAGGTGTGAGAGAGGTGGTTCGGGCCGGGCTGATTATTATTATTTCGACTTGGAAAGATCCCGAGCTGCCTTGATCAGGGGTGTCAAGGTGCGAAGCGGTTCGGCGCCTTTGAAAAAGGGGTGCTATTGTGTGCCTCGTCAGCACCGTTAGTGCGCCAACCGCAGGAGAACGAACACACCTGCAAGAGAGTTGGCGCATCAGGCCTCTTCTCGACATCGACCTCCAACGTCTTGGAGAGGTAATCCCTGAAGATGGTAGACAGGTTCTCCGGGTTCGCAATCGTAGGAGTTCCGTTCGTCGCAATCAGGTACAACGCCTTTAGCGGGTTCTGGTTCAGGTATGGCGGTTCACCCTCAATCATTTCTGCACGTGAAAGGCGAGGAACGACACAGGTCGACGATGAGTTTGGATGCTCGATGTCAAAAAAATTACAATTCCTCACCAATTGCCATAATTCCCAACGACCAAATGTCAACCTTGTTTCCGTACTCCTTCCTAGTTACAACCTCCGGAGCCATCCAGTAGGGGGTTCCGACCATGGTGGTGCGTTTGGCGTTGCCCTCTGAAATCTGTGCACAGAACCCAAAGTCGGCTAAACAACACGGAGTCAGCGATCTACACTACCTCGCTATAGAAGCCAAGCGAGGTGAGCAATAATAAAAAAGGGGTGTGACGTACTTAATTTGATATCGCCATTCAAACTGAGGAGCACGTTGTCGCTCTTGATGTCTCTATGAATGACTCCATGACGATGGAGGTGATCAAGACCCTGGCACGTCTCCCTTGAAACGGCGGCAATCTGACCCTCGCTCATCAGGTTGGCTGTGACTACGTCCGTGAGACTTCCTCCCTCCATATACTCCATGACCACCCAGAGCTCATTCTTATACAGGAACGAGTCGATGTAGTTCACGATGTTAGGGTGTCGGGAAGCTCTCATGACAAGAATCTCGTTGATGATCAGATCCTTCTTTGGTTGCTTGTCAAGATCCATCTGCTTGATTGCGACGGACAGATTGCTGCCAACTTGATAGGCAGTGTAAACACCACCAGAAGCGCTGTGCGGAGGTGTAAACGTAATTCCAATACGAAACAAGGGACCCCTTACCCTGCACCAATCTTGACGAGGTTCCTGTATAGCTTTGTAGGATCTGCATCGGTGCAAATCTGCTGCAACCTCCGAATGACGTCGTCGTCTTTAGCTTTGTCCTTCTCCTTCTTCTCCCGCTTCCTGGGTGTCGCGACGCCGGCGGCGTTGGCAGCTTTATGTAACTGATTGGCAGCGGCACTTGGTTTCGGTGGGCTTCTTTCCCGATCTTTGCTCGGCTGTTTCAAAGTCAAATCGGCTGTCGATGAGACGGGAGATTTCTGTGGATGCTTTCCGGGAGCAGGGCCGTGTCCATTCTGTGGTCCAGGGGGACGCGAATCTTTGGCTGTGTTTGACCTGGTAAGTTGTTGACTCTGGGTGGGGGACTTGGGAGGGAGGCGCTGAGATGTGGAACGATCCAGAGAAGGAGAAACAGTCTGGGGTGGCGTGGGAGCTGGTCTGTAGGAAGTGGGTCCAGGCGAAGGGTTGGATGGTGTCCTCTTCGGTGGGGCAGGAGCAGGGCGCTGGGACAAGTCATTAAAGATCCCGCATATAATGTACCACAATGGCGAGGTGACTTACTGGGCTTTGCGGGGCACCTGGAGAGTCTGTGTCGTCGCGGGGTGGAGCAGGGGCGGCGCCCATTTTATCCCAGACGTCGCCTCCACCCTCCTGGTAGAATTTCACGATCTCCATGACGGCCTGAGGGTTTTTCTCTTGTTCCATCCTGGAGATACCGCTCTCCTGAAGTAGTTGCTGCCATTCCTTTGGCAATCCGGTAAACTCTCCAGTAGAAGAGTTGAAACCGACGTGGGTGAGGTGGACGGGATCGTAGGGAGTGCTGATCGCGACGGGCTTGTTTGAACCAAGGAAGTCAGACATGAAGCCCAACATCCCCTTCTTGCTCTTCGTTGTCCCCGCGCGTCTGATCTGCGACGGAGACTGGGAGGTGCTTGCGACGGGTGGCATCTGCTCGTTGGGGTCGGCGTAGAAAACGCCATTCTGGTTGATTGGCATGGGTCCGGATATGCGTCGCTGTGAGAGTGTGGTAGGTTGTGTAGGGTAAACGTCGTTGAGATTATCGGTATTTGCCCTTGATGGTCTAGGAGGTGGGGATGCGCTGGCCATTACAGACTGGATGGTTGTCTTGGTCAGGGGAGGGGTTGCCGTGTCCGTCGTCGTCGTCGTCGTCGTTGGCGAGGATGAATTGTGGTGGCCCTGACCACGTGTTTTGTCCCTCTTCGGGAAGGATGGTGATGTCGGTGGCGACGGCGGTGGCGACGGCTCCGTCAACGAAACATAAAGCTGGGCTTGGTGGAGGAGATCGTCGAGGCCCTCACTCGATTTCTCTTCCCCCCTCTGCATTCTACCTGGTAGCAGAGACATTGACTGCGGAGCGACGCTATCTCGTGATGATGGCCGCGTGCATATAACGATCCCCTAATCTTTTCTGATAACCAGGTTGTTCATTTCTGACAACGATGATCCCTGGCCGCATCCGAGTCGCCAGGCCATCCACCCCCGGATCATCATCATGATATCTGCGGATGCGCAGGCGACCCCAAGCCGGGTGATTCGCGAGCAATCGTCGTAGAAACCCCCATCCCGGGCCTTCATCCCTTCGGCTCCGACCCTCCTTTGCCCGTTGGGTCACCCACCATTCAAGCGCAAGTTTATTTTCATTCATGTTGGGTGCCGCGGCAACCACCACATCCCAGTTCCAGCCGTGGGGACGATGATGACTACCTCGATCACGGATGGTGAGATTGGGAACGGCTCAAAGCGATGTAGGTCCGTTTCAGACAGGGGCACTGCGCGGCAAGATATATAAAGTCGAGTGGTCGCAGACGTTCCTTCGACTCCCTTATCAGCTTCGATACCATACCTCCACCCCTGTTCATCCCTTCACCTCCCCACGCGTCACAATGTCTATCACGACAACTTCCAACGCCTCGCGAGACGAAAAAAGTTCATCATCATCATCTAGCGGTAACCCCCCACCGTCCGCATCGCCTGACGATGATCACTCTCCCTCTTCTTCGACCAAGACCGTCAGGAGGAAACGACCCTCAGAGGACCTCAGGAGGGAGTTCAAAGAAGAGGAGGGCTCCCCCTCTCTCTCTTCCACAAATTCCACAAAGGAGTGATTATCGTGCACTTCCCATTGACGACCAGTACGTTCTTTCAAGTCTCCCTCGTCGGTGTATGATACTGATTTTTTCCTTTCAGCGACATCCCGGTTTATGACGTCACGATTGTAGCCTTTAGCCTCATTTTCTTACGGACCTGCGAATTTGTTTGAACACATGCGTTTCTCATCCTTCTAACTGTTTCACTAGTTTTCATTGTATCCTACCCTTCTGTTGTTTAGTCCTCAAACAATGGACGGAATGCCTAGCAAATGTTGAGTCGTAGCGTGAGGCCGCAAACGGCGAGGCTTACCTTTCCGCTGGAGTGATCGCTTTGAGTGGCAGCGATCTCCGAGACATCTTCCATCTCCGCGTCTTCGTTCTTATTGTCATAAACCGCAAATTCCTCCAGTTCGTCGTCGTCAAACTGGAGTATCTCCGCCAATTCCTGTTCTGTCATGTTCGCAGTCTCATGCTTGACGATTTCTACTTCTTGTTGCGTGAGCTGTGAGCTAGGCAGGAACAGAGGCTCCTCCTGTCGTGGCCTTTCCTCCTCTTCTTGCTTCGCAGGGGACTGGGGTACTGCAGGAGAAGAATGTAGCGGCACGGATGGAGGTGGAGGCATAGACCTCGAATCCCACACGGATTGTGAGCTTGTTACCGAATGCGCCACTGGAGACGGTTTGCGAGCCGTAGCAAGGCCTTGTCTTTGTACAACTTTCACCGGCTTTCTCCTTGCACTGTGGGGAACTGCAGGTGAGGCGGACTTGGACGACCCAGGAGTAGGTCCGGGTTCCGCGCTGTCACTTTCTCTCACTCGTTTAAGTGAAGTTCGCTGTGGTGTGGCACTTGCAGTGGATCTCCGACTTTGCGGAGTGGGGAATAATTGCATAGAATCGAAAGTCGTAGAAATGGCGAAAAGGCATTCAGTATCGTCAGTCTCAAGAATAATGACAATGGGACGGCCCGGTTCCGTGAAACGCATCAAGATAGCGAGGCTCATTGAGTCTGCATAGGTGACAGTCGCCTGTAGTCCAAAGTAGGAGACCTATGGTCTGGACAAACGGGGGAAATGAACTGACCGTGAATTCCCTCAGTTGAAAGGCGATAGATGCTGGGACATTCGCGATATGGTACTGATCAAATTCGTCGGGACTTAAGACGAGTTCAGTAGCCAGTTGGGCTTTCCCTACCGAAAGTTCAAGTGTTAGAGTAGTTCAGCAGGTTCGGGTTGTCATAGGGTCGGGGTTCACCTCTGGTATCGAGTGAGGTTTCCATGCTTCTGATGATGACCTCTGAATTTGCGAAACCCCACACGAGTTGGGGGTCACCCTTATTGCCCCGAACGGATGGGAAGTGCTCAATAATATCCTTGAGCATCTTTGGGCCGATGGTTACATAGGATTCATCTTCCCCGGGGTTGTCCGTGAACTGGTGCGCTGACTCGATTGTATGCAGCGGAAGTCTGTGTGTCTTCACCACACCTAGAGTAAATGAGAAATACTTGTTGGCGGCCACCAGGATGGACCATATGAACCCTACCGTGTTTGCAATGCATGCGGACGACGAGTTTGCTCTCCAAACTGTCTTCCTCTTCATCCGTCTCCCCGGATTCGGAGTCCACAATGGAAAGCTCGCACTTCTCGACGGCCTTATCAGCAGCCCCACGTTTCAGTACTGCCAGAAGCGACTAACTTGCTGTTATTGACCGTTTCTCCACAGGCAGACGCTGACTTACCTTAGTCAGCACCTGACCAGAAACAGCGACCGGCTCCTGGCTTTCACTTGGATGATTGGGCCCTTTCTGGCCAACATTGTATCGAGTGAAGAACATCCGGGAGTACTGAAACCGGCAGTACGAGGTCTCGGCCGTATTGGTTGCAGAGAGTATAGAGTATTCTGCCCCGGCGAAGATGTACATCTCATCGCCGTATCTGGATAGGCAGGTCACGCCCTTGGTGAGTTCTAGCAACCCACGTGCTATGAGTTTCGTCACCAGAATCATTTGAGCAGTAAAAGCTGACGTCTGAGAGACGCGGAGTCCAGTGTCGCTTGCATCTCTTGAGCGTGTCTCCTCGCGATTGAGTCACAAGATCAGGGGTATGAGATGAGTGATCGTGGGACCAGCACGTGAGCGCGTAGTCATTTTCATCGCGACCGACGCGTCTCGACGCGTCTCCTTCCGTACCAATTACAGCACTGGTCCCTGCGACGCGCCTGACCTCCGCAATCACGATGTGAGTTGCGGTTTTATTGTCCGAGACATATATCTTGGTGTTTACGAACGTAGGTACAAATCTGGCCCGTCTTCGCAAGTCCGATCTGGTTTGGGATCCGTCAAACGAGATTGGTCCGCCAACAAGTCACAAAATACCGACGACCCTGACTTTGATATCGCCTCCGGCTGGTCACCCTCTCCTCCTAGTACAGCCACGACCCAGTCTTCGGAACGCAGGCTGGGTAGCCTCCAAGCGTCGCTGAGTGATCGTATCACCAGCTCGGAGAAGCTTTTGTCCTCCTCACAGGGCTCTCTGAAGCGTGCGGCAGATCCTTTTGAACCTCAACCTCCTACCAAGAAACGTGTACTTCCTGCGAGCTTTTTCAATCGCCCGCAGTCGAATGCCAAGACTCTCTCAAGGTCGACCTCCCTGAACTCAAGAACCATCATCAAATCCAAACAAAACGTCCCATCTTTGTTAGCGAAGGCTCCGAGTAAGACCACTGCGAAAATAACCTCGAAGTCGTCGGGCTCGATCTCCCTCAGCCAAGAGCAGAATTATATCTTGAAGCTTGCACAGGAAGGGAAGAGTCTGTTCTACACCGGAAGCGCTGGGACTGGAAAGTCAGTCTTGCTGAGAGAAATTATCAAGACCTTGCACAAGAAGTATGTGAGCGTTCCTGATGCTGTGGCTGTGACCGCGTCGACCGGTACGCACGAAGTTCCTCGTACGGGGGGATAACGCTAATCCCACTTAGGTATCGCCGCGTGCAATATCGGTGGTGTGACCATTCATTCCTTTGCCGGGATTGGCCTGGGACGCGAAAAAGCGGAGCAACTTGCTGACAGAGTTAGGAAGAATAAGAAGGCTAGTACCCGTTGGATGAGAACCAAGGTGCTTATCATTGACGAAGGTTTGTCCCTTTGGTACCATTCTGTTCCAGCGTTTGTTTACACGCGATTTTAGTCTCCATGGTCGATGGAGACCTATTTGAAAAGCTTTCCAAAGTCGGAAGTCTCATCAGGAAACATAACGATCCTTTTGGCGGCATTCAGGTTGGCTAATTGTTGTACTAGCCTGACGGGTAGCGCTAACCATGGTATAGCTCATCGTCACAGGAGACTTTTTCCAGTTACCACCAATTGCAGGAGGTGGCCAATCTGTTAAGTTCGCTTTCGAGGCGCCAACATGGACCCAAACGATAAAAAAAACGCTCAACCTCACTCAGGTCTTTAGGCAACGTGATGAAGGTTTGTGCTACTTACGTACAATTTCTCGTCACTGATTATCCTGGCAGAGTTTGTGACGATGTTGAATGAAATGCGGTTCGGGAAACTCGCACCCGCCTCCATTGAAAAATTCAAGTCTCTGAACCGACCACTTCGGTTCGACGATGGGATCGTCCCAACAGAACTGTGAGTGTAGACCCCCCCCCCATTCACACATAGCACTGAGATTCTGGGAATAGTTTCCCGCGTCGTGAAGACGTGGAGAAGTCTAACGCGCGGCAGATGGAGTGCTTATCAGGTGACACTATGGTGTTTCAATCTCTTGACGGAGGAACTTTACAAGACAAAGACCAGCGGGAGAAGCAGCTTGGGAACTTTATGGCTCCCCGTGAACTCAAGCTCAAAGTTAATTCTCAGGTCATGCTGATAAAGAATATGGATGACTCGTTAGTCAACGGGAGCATCGGGAAGGTCGTAAGGTTCGCCGATGTCGAAACCGAGAGTGAGCTGGTTCTTGAGAAAAATAACGAGATGAAGAAACTTGGGAAGGAACCTCCGAAGAAACCATCTGGCAAGATTTATCCCGTCGTTGAATTTTTGCAGCCTGGTGGTTACAAAAGAACCGTGATGGTCTTGCCTGAGTCATGGAAGGTCGAACTACCCAGTGGGGAGATCCAAGTCAGTCGGACGCAGGTAAGCGGCCGGAGTTTATCTTCACCACGCGAGACTGATGTGACCTAGCTTCCGTTGATCCTATCTTGGGCGATGTCCATTCACAAATCACAAGGTCAGACGCTCGAACGGGTGAAGGTCGACTTATCCAGGATATTTGAGAAAGGTTTGTAGGCGCCTGTTTGCGGGTATTTATGATTTCTTATGATCTCCAATATCAACGTCTTTATTAGGTCAAGCCTATGTTGCTCTTTCTCGCGCCACGACTCTAGACGGGCTCCAAATTTTAGGTTTCAACCCCAGCAAGGTAAAGTCCTTTCACCATCATTCTTATCACAAGCACCCATAATCTCTTCTCGCAGGTGCAAGCACATAACAAGGTAATTGTTTGGAGCCGTACACTCGAAACAATTGCACAACCAGCTTCGTAAGGATTCCGCTAGATGAACTTTCTCCCCCGTGATTACGTTAGGGCCCAGATAATTGTACGATAGATATTCACGCGTCAGGTCTCATGACGTTTCTGATCCACGCTGAGCAACATCGAGCTATCGGTTGGACCTAAGCATTTCGGATTCAAATACAAGACTTTGCGGCCAAATAAATCCGATATGGTGAAGATTGGCAGACAACCCGAATACCGACTCGATCATGATTTCAATGTCACTCCGCATTGAACGCGCTTACCCGTCGAAACATTCCATGGGACCGCTTTCGCCAAACACGGCTTGTCCGCCTGCGAATATCCTTCGAATCCTTTCACAATTTGCTTCCCTGGAACGTAAGTAGTGCGTCACGAACCGCATGCCCACAAGACGTCCGGCCAACTAGTGGACGGGTTCTCGTGGACAATTTGTCCAGGTCCTCTGCTGTCAGTTTTTTCCGAACACGAGTCTCCCGGCTAGACCTTTGCCGTCCTATCCACCCCGGAAATGAAACGGCCCACATGCCACCCACTCGGTTGCGTGGAGATCCTGTTTGGTTCTGTGGACCTTCCTTCATCCCTTTCCAGGATTAGAACGTACGAAGGGGTACGTAACTGATTTGATGTAGCAGTGATGCATCGAAGGGAGGGTTGTCATCCACGTCTGCGGAATCCAGACTATTCTCGCGACTTTTCCCATTCCGACCGCGTTGGCTGTTGGATTGGACCTCCCTTGGCGCAACGAGGCACCCCACAGACCAAATAAATTCTTGCGTGGATTCGGGATCTCTCTTTCCTCTCGTCGCTTTTTCTCGACGTCATGCTCGACCTTGTGGAGGGGAACTACGCTCTTCTGTCCTTGGCCGCGGCCTGTGGACTATACACGTTGTACCGCAAGTACTCTCAAATATCGATATCCGATGTCCCTGGTCCAGAGTCGAAAACGTTCTTGCTCGGTACGTCCATAGCTTCACCGAACATCGGAATTCCCCGTTGACACGACACGCAAGGCCATAGTAAAGAGTTACTTCTCTCCGACTGCGGTACAACCGAAGCTGAGTTCCGCAAGCAATATGGTGATGTTGTCCGTGTCAAAGCTGCTCTGGGGGTACGATACTTCTGGTCCTTGTTACTTGGCAAGCCTAACTACCGAACAGGAAGACATACTCTGGATCGCCGATCACAAAGCGATCAAGCATATTCTCCACAAGTCTGGATATGATTACCCGAAGCCGCCCGGGGACAAACCTCTGCGGGCGATGGTAACTGACGAGGGCTTGGCCTGGGCTGACGGTGCGTTGCCCTCTTGAACCCGGATTTCGTCATACCAAGTCTCCGGCAGGCGAAATACACAGGAGGTATAAGAAGATTCTGCTGCCAGCATTCGGGATTCCCGAGGCGAAAGAATTCTTACCTGTGTTCACTCACGTCGTCACTCGAGTTAGTGACGTTCCCCCCCTTTCTCCGGCACTTCCGCCTCATTTCCTTTTGTAGTTGGCAGATCGGTGGACCAACGAACTTGCGGACAAAGGCTCGACCGGGATCGTCAACGTTGCTGATGGACTGATGAGGGTTACTTTGGACGCGTATGTTCTATCTTTCCCTGTTACCACACAGGACCCTCAGTCGAACTTACGTACTATCTTAGCATTGGATTTGGCACGTGGTCGTCGTTCTCGGTGTATATTGACGTACTCATCAGAACTGGCCTCCAACAGCTGCTTTTGACCATGACTTCGGAGCGGTGGCCGAGTCGGATGATCCTTTGATGCAATCTTACACTCATCTAATGTAATGTCTCGCCCCCTCCAACACACGTGTTTGTTGAATTAACCAATTCTCTTTAGGACTGTGTTCGCCGCTCCTTCACCAGGACGCTTGATCTTCCGCGGTGTTTCGAGATTCGTTCCCCCGTCGTGGTTATCTTTCCTCTACGAGCGCACATCATCTCCGGACATTCAGAGATTACGAGAGAACCGTCGCCAGGTCCATGAGTTTGCTGGAAGGCTAATCGATTTCAAGCGCAAAGCTATTGAGCAAGGAAAGGGTGAGAAGGACATTATGTCTCTCCTCCGTAAGTTCATCCTTGTCAGGCTGGGGTTCTGCCAAGGCTGACGGAGGGGTGCTCAAATAGTGAAAGCAAACGCTTCTGCGAACGGAGACGCCAAGCTTCGTGATGACGAGATCATTCCACAGATGAGGCATGTCTTCTCGCCCTTTTCTCTCTCGAAGCGGTGGGTTAATCGTTGGCTCCCTGCCAGGACGATCATGTTCGCGGCCCACGAAACTACCGCCATCACTGTAAGCGGAAGAGAACCATTTTTTTGTTATTTGTATCACTGAGCGGTCAAGATAGATCGCATGGGGTTTGTATGAACTCGCGAGACACCCAGAGGTCCAAGCTAGGCTTCGAGAGGAAATCATGGAGACCCGGAGGAATATTAAGGCTCGTGGAGAAACTGAATTCACTACCAACGATTTCGACGCCATGCCATACATGATTGCGGTGATGAAGGTACGGTGAACCACAATGTGAATCCCCCCTAGAGTGTTAACGAGAAGCTTTTTGTAGGAAACTTTACGTCTGCACCCTGTCGTGGCAGACATCCCCCGTTGTTCCGCCAAGGACGATGTACTCCCACTCGCGAACCCGATGACCACTCGATCTGGGAAAGTTATCCACGAACTACCGATTCCAAAAGGTCTCAGGTTGACGTTGTCTTTCTATGCGTACCAAACGTGTGTGAGGTGGTTTTCGACGTTGCTTTCCTTCAGCTTAAACTCCCCCTCACACGTTTAGGAACGAGGATTTGTGGGGGAAAGACGCATTGGATTATAACCCTAGCCGATGGCTGGAAGAAAGGGATAAATCTGGGGCTCTGATCGGGGTCTACGCAAACCTGTTGGTCTTTCAGCGAGGATACGATCGAGTTTTGCGCTGACGATCGTCGGTATCTCCAGACTGTCATTCTCCGCAGGCGTCAAAAACTGCATCGGATGGAGATTCGCGTACGCTCTTATTATCCTCAAAATCCTCCTCGACTGAGCTGAAAACGTTTTTACAGGTTGGTTCAAATTCAAGCGTCCTTGGTCCACCTCATCTCGACATTCAACTTCGCTCTTCCGGACGAGCCTCAGGATGTCAGAATGTTTAGAACTGTTACGGTTGTTCCGAAGCTCGCAGGGAGAGAGAATGAAGGAATTCAGCTTCCTCTTAAGGTTTCGTTTGTGTAGGTTTGCGGCAAATTCAGTCGGGTTCGCCGGAAGTTGTACTTGACGTCAACACCTATTGTTGCAACGATGGTGTTATGTGTAGCAGTTATGAACGTAACATGATTGAATAATGTACAGGTTGGTCACATTGGATGCTCAGAGCTTTGCACCTTGCTGCTTTCTGACGTAAGCAACCCCGGAACCCAGCACGACCTAAATCACAGTGGTCAGCGTGGATTCGGTGGAGAATATGGTAAAAGGTACGGACCTTTCCGGTGGTAAGGTTCTTAGTCTCGAACGTCAACTCGGTTGTGCCGTTAGATCCCGGCCCAACCTCCCAAATGGAAGTCTGGATGGAATCACCAGGTCTAACGGGCGAAGTGAACCTGACTCCATAATAAACCAACGAGTTCGGGTCGTTGTTTCCAACAGCGGTGACGATAGACCGAGCAACGAAACCAAATGTGCACAATCCGTGGAGAATGACACCTCCAAAACCCGCCGCTTGACCTATCCTGGGATCTGCGGGAATCAATTGTCAGCGCGCGTGGCATATATTCTATGCGGATGTGCTAATCTCTTACCAATGTGGAGGGGGTTGTAGTCGCCACTCAGTCGATACAGGATAGCCTGCTCGGGAGTAACCTTGTCTTCGGTGATGTAGTCTGGTTTGCGATCCTTGGGAACAGGCTTGCCCTTAGGAGGACCAGCAATCACTTTGGAGAATTTTTCTCCGGTGGTTTTGGCACCGAGATTGAAGCTAGACCCCTAGGGACCCGTTAACCATGAGATATTGAAGGAACAGGAAACCTCACGAATAAACGGGCGTATGTCACACCATTCTTGTCAACGAGAGTGCTTTCCCGCTCGAGGATGATCCCGCTCTCTGATCAAAGGCAACAAAATTTCACCACAGGAAATGCGACCCAGCAATACATTAAACTCACTGTTCTCGTGTACACCCACGACTCTGTCGGTCAGCTTCCAACCACCCCCGCTCTCCTTCGGGAGCGGTCTCAATATCTCGATTGACTGACAGGCATGAACCTAGGAGAAGCCATGACTAACAAATCAGCAATTTCCATCGAGATTACCTACGACACGTTCTGGGTTAAATTGTGGCAGCCCGGGAGGGGGGGCACCCCTGGGCTTCATAGTGTCAGCAAAGACATTTACATCCTGGCCGTCACCTGTTCCAGCGGCGTCAGCCTCAACTCGGACATATTCTTGAATGAACTCGTACCCTTGAGTCCAAGGACGACGGGATACGTAGGGAATGGTGCCCATTTGTTGTCTGCCGCGGCTTGAGAATCACCGACCTCGTGGTGGAGACCAGATCACGCACCGAGTTCTGTGAAACACCCTTTCTAGTCCCCGTTACGCGTGAGAGTGCAGCCGTCCTACGTACCAAAAGCGAGCGATAAATCCGCGTTTTTCGCTCCAATGCCTACGGCGTAGAGGAGGAGGTCGCGAGTGTTCCAACCAACCTGTTCAGACTGGTCAATCGGCTGAGCAACGTTATTGAGCACACCCCAGGATTATGCACCGGCTTGTCTGGGCTTTGGTGTCCAACGGCTTCGGAGATATGGGGCATATCGAGGTGGTGGTAGTTCAAACGGGAGCGGAACGCCGAGTCCCCATATACTTACTCGGAACTCGGCCAACAATCACGAGTGTGGGGTGATTCTCACGGGGGATTGCGGCGATGGCTCGGCGTGCGGCGGCCACACGGCAGATCAGCATCGCGAGGAATCGAAACAAAGTCCACTGCGAGTATACAGTCACTATTTAGCTGTAGCTCTACGGCCAAAGCTGTCGTCTCTTCCTTCGTGAATTGAAATGACGAACCTCGAAATCTCTGGGTGCTTGGGGGTTGGAGGTGGCTTTTGACCAGGATCGTCGAGAGGAAAAGCAACTTACCCGGTAATCCCGGCTAGGACAGGCGCACCTACTAGTAATGATTTTCACCTGTTGCAAACAACCGCGCGCCTATTCCATTAGAAACCAGCTGTGGTTATGAACCGTTGAGTATACTATAGATTTTTCCAATCATCATCCGAGGGTGCCTCATCACCCTCATCTCCTGCAGTCCTGGATTGTCCAGGTCGCTCGTAATTATTCGAGAAACTGGTAAGTCCCTTCCCAGAGAGCGTGCCCTGGAGGAGTACAGATCCCAAGCTAGCTGCCCCGTCTAGTTCAACAAAATCGGGGCGAACAGCCAGCGACATGCAATCCCTGTAGTACCAAGACTTTCCTCTTCTTCCTCGTTCTCGGGGTCCAGGCCGTCGTCTGTGAGGTCAAGGACCTAGCGCTACTCCAAGTTCGCGGCATCGAAGACTTCTTCAGCCCCATAAAGTGCAACTGGCCGCCTTCGGACTGCAACCGCTTTTCGTTGGAATGCAGCTCGCGCCGATTTGATAATATGGTTCTGTAATCGACGTACCGGATAGAGGTCCTGCTGACGGATCTGAATCATCCGAGTGAGCGTGCTCCCGTCTCCGAGCCCTTTAAGATCACTAACAGGTGGTCCCGCGCCTCGCATTTCACAGCAGGTTCGCGAACAGTTATCAACTGTGTTAAAAACATGTTAGGAATTCCGGTCTTTTCCACCGCACCCCGGTCCGGGGTGTCGTGATCGTCCGATCGACCATCTTTTCCCCCGCCACCACGAACTCAAGCCCGTGACGAGTATCTTGTCTCTCAAAAGTAAACATTGTCGTCAATGTAGGTGAGCGCGTTCCGAGGTGTCTATGATACCCGACTGAGATTTGGTCGTCAGGATGGACCGCGAAACCAACGTCAACTCCATATTGGCCTTGGACGCAGAAATTATTCGACTCAAACGTACTCGAAACTCTCTGTTGAACATCGCGCGCATACCTCCGGAAATCCTCGGATACATCTTTTGTTTGAACGCCACGCCGGAGTTCGATGACGATGACTTCGTCGGGATACAAGAGGGCTCATACAACTTCCTCCTCGTTTGCCACCACTGGTTCCGAGTTGCCCGCAACACCACGGAACTGTGGACCTTCTGGGGTGACAAATTGGAAGACTGGAAGCGACGGTATCCTCTTTCTGGAGCCTCCGCCCCGGTCGATCTTGTGCTGGATGGAGTCCAACACGGGGTTGGGTCCTTCGACGAAACTCTGCGGGACGTGCTCAGGGACCGCGCTGCGCGTGGCGTCATACGAAGGGTCCACATCAAGTGCCCTAACGAGGATCACATAACGGCAACCGCCATCATTTCCTCATTGACTCCCGGAGACGAAGGGATCCGACACAGCAGCATAGAGTCGATCGCGTTGGACGGCATGGATGTTTCTAATTTCTTCTCCCACCACCATTTCCCAAAATTGCGAAATCTCAGCCTCTCCGAGGGCTTCAAGATCTCGTGCTGGGATCACCTGAAATCACATACCATGGCGCTCGCCTACCTCGCGCTCAGCTTCAATAACATTGCCCCACCCTCAGTAATCCCAACCGCGTCGCAAGTACTTTCGCTGCTTGCCTCAAACCCCAATATCAAGGTCCTTGCGCTGCTATGGCTAATGATCAGTGATGACAGCAGAAACAGCTCCACATCTCTGGTGCCGCTTTGTCACCTAGAACACTTTTTCTTTATAGGATACTTTCGCCATGTCTTCCCGATTCTTCGCCGACTGGAGCTCCCCGAAGGGTTAGAGAGTACAGACCTGGAGTTCCACGAGTGCACGTTGAAGGAAGCTTACGAAACCATCAGGCCATACATTCGAGATTACCTCCTACGTGATCCCAGGTTTAAAGACAGGCTTGGAGTTTCCACCTCTATCTCCACCGGTTCTCTTTCGCTTCGAGCTTGTGTCATTGACGCTGGACACCACGGCCTGCAAGGAATGTCACCGCGAGGTCCCCCGTATGTGACATTCCAAGTAAGGTTACCAGAAACTTCTCGGAAAGATTTGGAGAAGCTATGCATCGATACCCTCGCGCTCCTCCCCCGGGAAAGCGTCGTCGCTCTCGAAGTGGACCTCATGGGGATAGAGGAGGTGGTCGTCACGATGCCTAACCTTGAATCATTGTCCCTTGTCGGGACGTGGGTGTACGACGGGGTCCTGCTGCCGAATCCGGACGGACCAAACGCACAGAAGAAACTCCTTCCCTCTCTGCAGCGGCTATACTTAAAAGACGTCACCGCGGCGGGCGGAAACTGGGAACCTCTTATTGCCTACTTGGCCCATCAAACCTCCGACGGCCAGACCGTTTCGCTTAACGTGTTCGGTGACGGGGTTCACGTCTGTTCTGAAGTGGTCAAACAGATAGAGGATTTAGTTGAAGAGTTCATTTACATACCAGATCTGAACCAGGGGTGTCCCTTTGATAGCTGTCTGGGGGGAGGCGCGGTTGTATGAGCCGTCAAGTCAGTCCGGCTCATTTCTACATTAAAATAGCCCATAATCGAGCACTCCTTTGTAGTTTGTTACTTTCCATAGGTTCTTAGACTTTGTAAACTTTGGATATTTTCTTCGAGAAAGGAAACTACTGGGAATCTGTCCGTTGTCTGTGGACCAAAACAATACAGATCGTTGCGACTGGCACTCGCTATGGGTTTACAAAACATTCTACGCGTCGGCTACGGGAAGTCGGCCAGGACAAGAGATCCCTTTGGCGTCCCGCGGGATGACAGCCGTGAAGTCACATGGGGTAGTGACAAACCGAACGGGTGACGCGAAGATTATCGTACAGACGGGGGAAGGAGCACGTTCACATAATGGAGAGAACAAAAGGGGCCTGATGTTCCAATTAAGGAAGTAAGGCCTTATCCATCGATTGTGGTGAGACTCGTTGAATATACAGCTGACACCCCTGGGCTCCCGAGACAACGGGGTCAAGCAGCGAGGGTAAACTTGCGCAGATTTGCTGCGGACAGGACGTAGTGGACCGGGTAATCTGGCGACGGAGATCCTCTTGGGTGACACTGCGAACCCAAGACCTGGTGTGCGCGGCTTCTAGCATCGGTAACCGGCGGCGAGCTGTAGTATCGAGAGCTAACGGAACCAGGGCCACCCGGTTGTTGTCACCCACGGTCCAGGAAACTCTGAATGTCGAATTCCGGGATACCATGTGTCGGGAGAGAGGTGATTCGAAGGTCCAGGAGTGAGAAGACGTATATGTGCGGCGGAAGGGTCAAATGTTGGTCGTCGAAGGGTCATGCATAATAGCCTATCACCGCCACAGGCATACCCCTTGGGTTTGGATCTCGAGCTTTCAATCCGAGTCCAACCTAAAAATGCTGGAGGCAACAGACGTTGCCGTCACTTTGTCGCGCCGCTGCAATGAAATTGTGTTCAAGTGTTGTTCGTAAGACAGCGCAAGGGGATGCGGGGGGATACGAGTGGTCCACCCATAATAGACAGGGCTCAGGGTGGGTGCAAATGACTGGATACGATATGCGATGTGAAAGGTCGGGAGGCTACGGAGACAAAAGTATCAAAGGAAAGGAGCGCTACAGGTACCGCGGTTCACTTCAGCCAATCGAAAGTACGGAAGCGCCATTATACTTCCCTTTCCCTTTTAGATTCTTTATATCTAGTCGAAGGGTACTGGACGAATGTTGGGACCAGACAATGGGACCCCGTGGGACTTTTCAGCCTCTGCAGCCCCAAATACCGACGGGATTGGTATGCCACAGCAATCACCCCAACTCCCAGCCTCTCGTGCCTCTGACCTTGAGTGATCGTGTCTGCATTGCGATTCGTCATGCCGTTCGGGGAACTCGCCTTCCCAGGTGAGGATCGAACCGAACAGGAAATGCTGGATAACCGGTAGTTTTCCCAAGACTTCTGCGAGATACATCTTCACCATTCCCTGATTCACCTTGTCCCAGGTCTTGACCTACGAGTGGGAACGTCACGAAGCAACCTAATGCGGGTGGCTCGGCTACTTACTGCGGATATGTCGTCTAGCATGGGGCTATGCCACCTTAATGAAGCGGTTTTTACCTGCCTAGGATGAATCGCAGAAACGGGGGATGAAGTACAGCGAGACTCACGGAGTTGATGAACTTGATGCATGCCAGATACATATAGTCCTTCGCATACTCGTCAACCAATTCGTTATCGTGAATCGACTTGGGCTTGATGTATTTATGACCTCGACGACAGTGAGATGAGGCCCAGGATATCCGAAAAGGAGGCCCCACACCTTTTAGTTGTGCCGAGCCGAAGAGGAACGGCAGGAAGTGGTAATCATCAAGTCCCCAGACTCCATGGGAGCCAGCAGGTTCGAGCCAATACGTCGACTGAAGTTTCCGCATGACCACTATATACCTACAAGAGGTTAGCAGGCTCCTACACACGCATCGCTGTCGGGATGCGCACCTCCAGAACACAATGATGACCAGAGCGGTATGATCCTCGGCCTGAACGACACCTAATCGCCCCAAACAGAACCTAATCACGATTGTAGCCACTAAATGCGTTCGAAACATCACAAACTTACAGCCAGCACAGGAAGTTAAGCTCCATCCCGCTCCCGTAATCAATTCTTGTCCTGTTCCCCCATGACTCCTCCAGGTACGTGGCTACCTCTGGGATCGCGTCTTCAGGGAGGTTCGGCAACGAAACGTGGAGATCATGAGACATCTGACCCCTCGGTTAGTCATTCCAGGGTCCAACAGTATTCGGATTCCGATGGCGCGGACCCACCTCAAGCACCCTATCATAAAACGTCCTGAACGCGGGGTTGCCAAACCGTGAGGCCTTGTTGTCAACTGGCGGTATATCCGTCACGAGCCCCTCTATCCGATCCAAAAGGGACAAAATTGCGGTAACCCCCTAAGGTCGTTCTCACTGCTTGTTGACTAATCCAGAAGTGGATCTAACTCACCGGAGACTGCGGACACTCGTCCGAAAGCTTCACACCAACAACGGAGGCATTGAGGGATTCGATATAAGACACGATATCTTTGTGGCACTGGGATGCTTGGAACTGAGCGAGTTGTTCTTTGGATAAGATTGCTTTGCGCGGTTTTTCGAAGGTCGGCATGGCTTCGGAAGAGTGGGAGGATCAATCATCATCGGGACCGGATTTGGTATTTGTTTGGTTCGGAGGCCGTTGCCAAACAAATAGCACCAAATTGAGCGTGCAATGGTCCTGGGTCCCTTCCTGCCCGCGGATTTGCAAATATGATCATGGTTTCCGGTTGCTGTGCTAACGTTTAGCCGACAGATACGATTCGAGTTTGGGTCTTGCAACGTGGACGGGGCTGTGAGAGCCAGAATTCGGGATGGGCATATTGAAATATTCCTCCCGTTGACGGTCTGAAATTCTCCAAGACCCTGGTCACTTACGACTCTCGGATCTCGAGCAACAGAGGCCTCTGCGATTTGATGCCACGAAACAAAGTCGGGGATGCCGGAGTCCTCATCTTGATCGCCCAACCAGGAAGCTCACACATCGCGTCTAGGTGAGAAGTGCGTAAAGATTATGATGATCTAGTAGTAAAAATATTCATCTGCCATCCGGTGAGTATCTATTTACGAACTCTAGGAAAGGGGACCAGCTGTGTTTACAGTGATGCCCGCCTCTTTTACGCGCGCGACGAATTTCAAGTGCTGATACGCTGAAGCCAATAGGGATCAGATCCCGGAACTGCGATTATTGTGGACGATGGGTTAAGCGTATTACTCACAGATATAGGGGCACTCAGACCCACAAGCTCTGAGCGCTATAAGCAAACGATCCATTGCGCTCTTCATCTTCCCTTCCTGTTCAGCGTCTTCCATCGACTTATTCTCCAACCCCCGAATTCTGGTCAACTCGTCGATGAAGACTTGGCCAACCGCTGTCAACAAGAACCCCAGGATGGGGTGAACGTGTCCAATATATTCGAAACTCGCGTTGTCGACAAGCGCGGCCGCCTCAAACGCGTTCTTGACGCTGTACTTGGTCCACGTCGGAGCCACGTCCAATCTGATGGCTGTAAGGAGGATCATCGCGTGGATGACAACCAACGGATCCCGAATGTTTGCCCCGACAGCGAGCGGCGCTATTGTGTCCTTGAACGCCCGCGTCGCGTGGCTCATAGCCGTGAGTTTCGTCGTGAGGTCTGCCCTCGTTTCATCGTTTGTGGCTAGTGTGAACGGAACAAAAAAATCCGTCAGCGACCCGTCCGATGACATCGGACTGATGTCACGAACCTGCGGTCCAGCTCAGCCCGAGAGAATGGGCACGATCAAACAAAGTTACGGTTTTGCAAGCCATAGAGAATTTGGACACATCCTCTTCTGCAAACGAGGAAGCGGGGTTCGCAAGAAACCGATTGATGGTATCATGTCCCTGCACTTCCTGTCCCGGCTGAACCTACAGACAACGGGATCGGCGTTCATCACGGGAACGTCAAAACGTCGAAACATATACCCACCTTCCTGAATTGTTGGGGTTCCAGGGGCCAAGGGGCATCAATTCGACTCTCTTCGGTAAGCCCATCGGGAGATATAGATGGAAAACCTCCCGCGATAGACCAAACTTTGTCGAAGAAGTACGTTCGCCAAAAGCCGTTCACCCGCTCCCTTTGTTCAATCACTTCGGCACCCTCTGAACCTGTCATCCTGTCGATTTTGTGAGCACGGTGAACCGTCGCGATCAGCATGGCGGTGTCGACGTGGGATTTGCCTTCCATTATGTGCCCGCGCAGGAAATAATAATTGGCGATAATAATTTCTGCCTGCAGGGCGTGCTTGACATTTGACGGATGGGTACAAGGAGGAGCCCTGGTAGTGTGATAGAGTGCACGGGAGAGAAATATCGGCTCATGAACCATTAGAGTCGCTTCCCCGGAGAGCGCGACACTACAGAGATAGACGGCCGAGAGCAGCGCTCTAGAGGGTCGCAGCGGGTGTCCAAAAGGCTCGGGAGCGTAGAATGATTGCGCGAACCGATCTGGATCAAGGAAAAATCCGAAGCACCCCTCGAAACGCAAGAATATCTCCATTCTAGAAAATCACGGGCAATTCGGAGGGGTTAATATAATTCAAAGGTAAGCAAGGGAGGGACCTACAGACGCGGTCGCATGGCCGCCGGGGGTTCATCCGCCTTCCACCAGTCCTGGGGAAGGTCATCATGATCCAGTGGGCTATGCAGGGTAGGTGACATCCGTCTCCTAAGTTCGGCTTCCCGAACACGGGACTCGAGGGATTCAACCTCTTGCTGCAGGACAGCACCACTCTTCTCCTCGCGATACTTGCACGCGCGACCTTTCTCTTCGCAGCGAGAACACGTAGGCTTCGCGCCATCGCATTTCTAAATTCCAAATGGCCGATTAGACATTGATATACCAACCTCGATGGCAGTAGGATAAGTTACGAACCACTCGGCGATCTCTGAGAAGACGCGTCAGAGATAAGATACCGAAAATGCGTCAAATTTTTGGAATTGTACACACCTGCATGACAAACATGCCTTGCCTCTGGGGAGTGGGTGAGATTCCATCTGTCGGGGTATTTCTGAGAAGAGAGGTGACGAACCCAGCATGGAGGAGGGGTTTCTCCCTTATATACTTCCGCCAGTATACAAAGGTACTGGGAATTCGCAGGGGGTCCTCATTCATGGCCGTCGCCGCGGGTTCAGTGACTCCGTGCGCGAAAACTCCCCCATCGGAGTAGGCATCTGACAAACCAACGTCGGGCAATACCAAGGCAGAAGTATAGTTTGACCTGCGATTTGTCAACGGACCGCCGTGGGTCGTGGGTACCACAGAAGCAGAGGCATATAGCGGGCTTGGCTTCACTCTGTGCAAATAGCAGCCTGTAGTTCGGGAATAGTCAGAGTTTAAAGGGATTGCGCGTCGTCTAGTCTGAACCATCATCGATGTCATTGCTCTATCCAACAGGCTGACGCAAGCCAAGATATTGGCCACAGATGACAGGCCCACCCACCAGCTTCCCGATCTTAGACATCACTGGTGCATCCCGGACAGCCTCAAGAGGGTTCAGTCGAGACAACCATAGTCATTGTCGAAGAAACGGTGATCCGTCTTACTAAAGTTCGATTACTGATGAGGTCACGGGACCGCGTGCACTGCACAGCCACGGCGAAAATCGTCCCCATCGCACAAGTGGGTACTGCGGCCTGAGGACAGATCGTAAACCGCCCAAAACATGCCACGGGCCGAAGTAGGGGTGTACGGATATGCAACGAAACCGCTTTGTCATTCGGCGCTCCTACATACACCCATCAGACAGACTCCTCAGATCTACTAGACCGCCCCGAACCAGAAGACCTCCCTTGCCATCGGGCTTCAAGGCGTTTATGCTGTGTCGCTGATTTCGTTGCAAGGAGGTAAATCAGTGTTTCCAAGGCGGGCGGGCGATGTAGAGAAGCAAGTACGTACCAATATACGGGCAATCACGTCCGCACTCCTCCATGAAATAACGCAGTTGATTCATCGCCTCCTCGATCTTGCTCTCGTTGTTGTCAGACAGGCTCGATCCAGAGGTCCCACCTAACCGGGAACTCTCGTCAATTAACACCTGTCCTGCCCCACTCCACAGGAACCCAAACATTGGGTTGATCGGTTTCAGTTCTTCAGGGCGGATGTGGTCCAGAAGCGAGACGACGGAAAGCGCCACCTCAACGCTCTTTTTTGTCCAATTTGAGGAAATATCAAGGCGCAGCAGGGCAAGTAAGGTCAAGGTATGAACCGTTAACAGCCGCCGGTTGACCTTACCGCCTGGGACTACAGGAGAAATTGTTTCACGGAAATCGTCGATAATGCCACACACCCTTGTGTGTTCGTTTGGAGTTGTGTTGGGGTCTGCAGCTTTTGATACCCGTTAGGTTCATTCTGAAAATCTGGGGAGTTGACACCCACTCAATTCCATCCCGAGCCTGTGCGCGTGACTGAAAAGGATAGCGGCTTTGCACTCCATGGCGGTGAAGGACGCCTCTTCGTCCCCACAAAACGCGGTAACGGGACTCTTAAACAGGGACAAGAGTGGAGACTCCCCGGTGTCCCGAATGTGGGTCGCCTGTTTATTTTCAGGTACAAAACAGTAAGAAATGAGTGGATTCTAAAATTTGAAATCACAAAACGTCACCTTTTTAAACTGAGTACCATCAATTGGCCAAGGGATATTCATTCGATCGTCCCCGATACGGAGATCAGGGCAGATAGATGGGAGCCCAGTAGCAACTGTCCAGCAGAGGTCCATGTAGTAAGCCATCCAGAATGCGTTGACCCACTCGCGCTGTTCGATCACATCGGGATCGCGACTTGTCTGGGTGACTCCAGCCAGCGTGTGGACCCGGCAGTCGAGGGCAATCTTCATGGCGATATTACAGTGAGCTCTACCCTCGGAAACGAGTCCACGATAAAAGTAATAGTTCCCCAGAAGCAACTCTGCCTGAAGAGCGTGTTTCGTCCTGTTAGGATGTGTAGAGGTCGGAGTTGTCGCAGAATGATGCAATGCACGCGAAAGGAACACTGGTTCGTACGCAGCGAGATCGGGTGACTTCGAAAGAGCGGTGCCCCAAAGATAGATGGCGGATAGAAGGGCAGGGGCGGGACGAGAAGGATGTCCAAAACATTCCTGAGTGTTGAAAGACCGCATAAACCCCTCTGGGTCGAGGAAAAAACCAAGAATATGTCCCGAGGAGAGGAAGCCAGTTACTCTATAGTAATGCGTGAGTAGACCGAGGTGGTATCGGGGGAAATAACACACGTACAGCAAGCGGGCAAAAAAAATAGGGGGTTCGTCCGCTTGCCACCATCGTTGGGGGAGGAGACTTGGGTCGAAGCCGAGAGTGTTCGTCTCAAAGCGCCGCAGTCTCTCGCGTTCCCGGATGCGTTCTTCGAGGGCGGCAGCCTCGCGTTCCAGGGCCTCTTCTCGGATAGCCTGACCTCGGTATCTGCACTCTCTTTTCTTATCTATGCATCGTCCGCAAGAAGGACGAATGCCGTCGCACTTCTGGAATGAAGAATTGAGCAAGTGGATAGTAGACGAGTTGGTGATGACGGTATGCTCACCACCCTCCGTTCTCTACAGAATGAACGGATGGGACAAGCCAACAACGTCAAGAGGGTGCAGGTCGGAGGGCTGACAAGAACTTACCTGCAGTAAAAGCAGGCCTTTCCCCTTGGCAGCGGTCGAGCTTCCATGTCTTGAGTGGGAACATCGGCCATTCAGGTTTCTTATATGGGCAAGCAATTCGTTTTAGTAATACAAGAGGTTCCGTGTCGCCCAAGCTACGAACAAGGAAGTGGAAATATGACGCAGATGTAAGCCATGCTGAGATGGAGAGTGGGACATGGGAAGGGATTGGGTACAAAAAAGCTGGGTCACCCATGTTCGCTCGTGCGAGGCGCGGCGACCGTGGCAATGACGATCGGCGAAGCGACGGCGAATCGGATGTGTCCCTTTTGATCGTCGGCGCCGGAGTTGGAAGGATGCAATAGGTTCCACCCGGAGGGTATTCGTGCATGGGAATCTACTGCGCCAGCTTCGCAGATAGTGAACTGGGAACTCAAGCGACTACCTCTTGATACATAGAGTAGCGGTAAATTGGTCGTCACCAGGAATGACCGCAGTGTGGACGTTTATGGGAAAACGAAGGACTTGCTTCACGCTCTCCCCGGCGGGCAGTTGCAATGATGCCGCAGCAAACCTCCCCAGGCGAGAGGCTTCCAAAGCGGTCGGATTTCCGTCTGATCACCAATCTCCGAAAGGAGGACAAGTTCATCGCCCGGGCTCACGATTGGGGATCCGTGGAAACGCGAAAGCTCGCTCCATCCAAACTGCGGTCTCGGGTAGCTCAGGGCATTGCTGGTCGAGTCACCTGGACGTCCGCCAAATGAGAACCAAGTCGGAACTGAGGAGTTCCGATAAATTGTAAGGTATTCGTTCATAGGAGAGTGTATGCGCCTTGGATCAGATTTCCTGCATCGGAAAACCATAGCTCTGATGCACTGCTAGCACCCATCGGCTGGCGTCTATCGGGGTGCCCCTGGAGACGTCAGCTACAAGACCCTGAGGTAGGCCCTCAAGCACGTCGGGCGGTTCGATGCAAGCGACTTGTGGTCAGTTCGGAATCACTCAACGCGGTCATCGTTCCTCTAAACAGTTAGGAACATCACCCCCTAACCCGCTCCAAGACCTGTGATGCGGGCGGCAAACCTACACACGGGCAAGTGTGTAACATCAGACGTCGCGATCCGGCTCGAGATACCGGGATGTGGGTCACGGATATTACGTAACCAAGTTGGATGCCGCAGCGACGACGCAAGGTCCGGCACCGTCTGCGGCGGTGCCCACCACAGCCGCTGAGGTTAACCCCGGGCTGGCCACTCTGCGCGAGGACATACGCGGGTTCCCCCAATCCCCCCACCCTCTTAGCCTGCTCTGACCCCTTCCCCAAGTCATGGTCAAGCCAGAGATTCACTTGTTGGTGAGTTCCAAGTCGTGATTGTCGCCGTTGTCACCGTCCTGTGCATGCTAACCCGTTGCAGCTTTTGATTCATGGCATGTGGGGTTCTCCCTCCCACCTAGGTTCTGCGGCCCGGGTTATCCAAGAAACCAAGGGCAATAGAAAGCAACTTGTCGATGCTGGAGCTCCGGATCTTCACGTACTGGTTGCGGTTACAAATGCCGAGGACCATACCTATGACGGAATCGACAATGGAGGGGAAAGAGTTGCCCAGGAAGTGAGTCCCTCACATGACCGCTCCCGGGCCTGTTAGGCTTATGCAGTTATAGGTCTACGAGGAGATAGACAAGCTTTCGGCCGAAGGATGCACAGTCACCCGGTTTTCTGTGGCCGGGTATTCGATGGGCGGCCTTATCGCCCGCTACCTGCTGGGAATCCTCCACACCCGGAATTTCTTCGAAAACATTGCACCCGTCAACTTTACAACTTTTGCCACCCCCCATGTCGGGGTCCCTCGGTACCCGGGCTTTCTGCCGTCGATTGCCTCCAAAGTTGGGCCTCGGATGCTCAGTAAATCCGGCGAACAGTTTTTTCACGCCGACAGTTGGAGCAACACAGGACTCCCCCTATTGACAGTAATGGCTGACCCATGTACGTGATCCGGCGAGGCGATGGCGTCCCCTTCTCGAGCCTAATTCAGATTTCAGCCCGAATATTTTACAAAGCCCTTTGTTCTTTCCCCAATATCGCGGTATACGCCAACGCGATTCACGACGTATCATCTCCTTACGCAACATCCGCGATAGAATTAGAAGACCCGTTTTTGGAATACGAACAGAACGGTATCGAGATGTAGGTGACGACCAGTGCTGAATAGCTCTCAGTGTTTTTTCTTTCCCTGATATTTGTTTATAGTAAATTCAACTCGGAATACCCACATTTCATAGACACATGGCTACTTCCTGATCAGCCACTCCCATCACCAACAGTCTTTTCGATAGAATGGTTCAAGGCTCAACGGTCCCGTCGTCCCCTCCTGCCCCCTGCTTTACAGTTCCGGTTCCCTATCAACCTCGTGGGTAGCCTCATGTTAATCCTCCCATACGCACAATTGTCTCAAGCGTCTCCGACACCTGACAGGTTATAATCGCCGCTATTCCGCTTTTGATACCCCTCTTTGCTAGTTTTGTGTTCTATCGCTTTTCAAAGTCTTCGAAACTCTCACGGGCTCGCATCAAGACCATCGAAGGCTCAGAGTCATATCAACAGCGCTTGATCCACGTTTTCTCAGACCTCGAGAATCGCATGGAGAGCGCCATGGTCGGCGTCGCACATGACGTGGCAGAGATCGGAGTTAATACCCCTGTATCCCAGGAAGAACAGATCAGCACTACGTCGGCAAACAAGTTCACGACGACGGATGGCAACGCGGACTGCACAACCAGTGCCAAGACTCCCTTAATGTCAAATGTTCGGGAGAAATCCCTTTTGACGGAAGAACAAAAGAAGATGGTCCGGTCACTAAACACCATTCCAAATATGAAGAAATACCGCGTATTTTTTTCGGAAGTCAGAAACTCACACGCGATCATCATCAGTCGGGATCCTCGTCGGTTTGAGATCCACGAGAAGGGCGTGGAGGTATTAGGACATTGGGCGGAGAGGTTCGAACTCTGATCGTTGGGCTCCCGTGCTTCTTGTGGACAGATGTTGCGACGGTCCGTTGTCCTCATGTTATTCTCGTGTACTTTCCCAGATAATCCATGTTAAGCCTGGCTCCGTGTGTAATTGCCCCTAATTGGGCGTGTTTGCTTCTCCGGTCTGCTTCCTATCTCCAACGATACCGGAACCTAATGTTTTCCATGAAGTAGATCCGGTGGAATTGTTATCTTCCGAGTCTCCCCGGTCCTAGGATCCGTTGTATAACAGGTTTGAGGCAAAGTTCGGTGATGCGATGCCACCGAACTAACCCAAAACTCGAGAGAGCACTACTTGACGGTGACATCAACGGCCGCTTTTGTTTTTCTCACGGGTGACCGGTGGGAGGGTGCACAGTCTTGAACCCATCATCCCACGGCCAGGAGTGGGGATATTCAACGACTCGCCTGACGCGAGTTTCGTTCTCACGCATACGTCGTGTCGTGCAAGTATTGCATTTTGGCCGGCTTCTTTTACGCTCGAGGAGCTGCGCGCTCCTTGGTCTTTCCCCTTTCGTCGTCGGGTTGGGGGGGGGAGAAGCGACAAGCCTGTGCTTCTCGCGTGTACCTTCGGGAATGTGGCGAAACCGCTTTGCCTCCGTAGCGCAGGACATCTTTTTTGAAAAGTATTGTCGTTGCCATACATCCAGCGGTTTGCTCCCATGACCGCGCATCACATCTGCTCAAGTTTTCCGAAGTATCTTCTTCCAGCGTCCGATCTGGAGGCCAAACACGATCGAAGTAGCGCTACCCTAGCGTTCCCGACACCGTTACCAAG
>Ga0307517_10002386_pt1 | contig 30192 bp, 38 predicted proteins | sample 23_EM_MG_FD_194515 | JGI IMG/M metagenome (GOLD analysis project Ga0307517, IMG submission 194515) | Populus trichocarpa ectomycorrhiza microbial communities from riparian zone in the Pacific Northwest, United States - 23_EM | ecosystem: Host-associated > Plants > Roots > Unclassified | place... | reverse complement strand
CCCCCCCCCCCCCCCCCCCCCCCCCCCCCCCCCCCCCCCCCCCCCCCCCCCCCCCCCCCCCCCCCCCCCCCCCCCCCCCCCCCCCCCCCCCCCCCCCCCCCATCCACAAACCTCATCGAAAACATCCGCAAACATATCATCAGCGTCCGGCCGCTCAGCGTTCTCAGGGGCAGGCTCGGCTCCCTTCCCATTGAACATGTTCGCAAAGTTTGTAAAGAAGTTCGCAGACGCGGAGGGATCATCCGTATGCTCCTTTTTGGATCTGTATAAGGAATCGTACTCCCTCCGCCGCTCTGGGTCTGACAAGACGAAACACGCATCGGCTACGACCTACGATAAAGAAACGCCACACACGGGTAAATTGAGCGGTGAAGATGACGAAAGAAATAGCGCAGCGTGCGTACTTGGAAACGTTCCGTAGCTTTCTGCCTCTCGGCGGCGGTGGCATTCACAAGGCGATCAGGGTGAGTCCTGATCCACTGCAAGGATTAGCCACCGTATACTCATCAAAGACACGGAGGAATGTGGCACGGCTGCGTACCTCAACGATTCCTTCTTGTACGCTGTCCTTACTTCCTCGGTCGTAGCGGTCCTAGGAACGCCAAGGATCGCATAATAATCGGGAAAGTCGGACATGGCTTTCGCAATGGGGGATGAGAGAGGGTGGCAGAGACTGCGCAGATGACGTCTTCACGTTTTCCACATGTTCGTTCCACGCCTCCCTTCCATTTCCGGAAAGCATCCGCGCTGCAAACGGGCGACAAAACTCAATTTGTCTGGGAAATACATGGTAGTACGTCGTGCATAGAGCAATAAATGGTATGAAAAACGGAGGGGGATACGAAAATCAGAGGGGGCGCAGAATCCGTAAACAGAACCCTGCTGTGGTTGGGATACGCCTACTACATCAGGAACTCGACGTTGCTACCGGTACATCGAAGGCACAGCCCGTGGTTGTTCAAATGTATCCGAGCCCACGTCTCGCCGTAACCGCGGAAACGCCGGTTGCGGTTGACTGATATCCAGTTTGGGTCTCGACGGCAACATAACCCTAGTAGCCGGTAAAATCCCTGGAGTCGTGGAACTGATGACAGGCATTCTGGCGAGCGGGGACCCTGAATGCGTCTGTTTCGACTGTTGCAGGGTTACAATCGTGGCGACTGGCTCCGGGTCATCGGACCCCGAGCTCACAACCGTCAAACCTGTGACAGTTGATGACCCGGAAAAGTCTTTCTTGTGTCCAGGTGGAGGGTCGACCGAGGGGGCACCAGTTAGGTCTGTCAACGAGTCAGCAGAGTGCAACCGATCAACAAAAATAAAACGTACTGCCGATGAAAGAAGTGACATCGTATTGCGTGCCCTGGGAATCAAACCGTGGTGGGCGAGCGGACACAAGACCTTCGGATTCCGCGGTCTCCGATACCGGGACCGACAACGTCCTGGTATGTTCCGTCACAGACACAGGCATTCGAGGGGCGACTAGGTCGAAGGGAACGTTGTCGACGTCGATGCTAACGCTCAGCGGGTTAAAACGCGAAGGCTGCACAGTGGGAGTAGGACTGGGGCTTCGTTGCGGTTCACTGAAGTTGTCCGAATCCGAGCCATCCACCACCCATGGTGGGTCAGGAAAGTTGCTCAGAGAAAAATCGCTCCGGGTGGCCGACGGTTCTCCCGATTGTTTGGAAGAGGATGGCGAGCTCGGTGGGCCTGTAGGATCTTCGAGCAACTTCAATGCGGCGATGCTATTGTCCAGCTCCTCTTGTTTGCGGAAAAGGCCGGAGATGTCCGACCTTCGATCCGGGCTCGCGATGGTCACAGAACCTTGGGAACGCATTCCAGACTCGCCGGTGGAGGGTCGAACAATACCATTCAGGCCAAATACAGGAGATTCAGCTTGCCACGATTTTCGATCGACCATTTCGGGCGGCGAAAGGTCAAGGTCCGAATAAAGAGATGCCGTGGACTTGACGAATCCCCTTCCTAACCGGGGTGCTTCCAGCCTGGGTCTTCGAATGGGAGGAGGTTGAACTGAATCAGTGCCTGAGTGCGGATCAGGGTGTCCGTAGACTTTCTCGAATGCGTCGGAATCCTTGGAAGGGTCCTCCCAGGACAATAACCCACGTTCGGCTCGGTTGTGGTTCCACAGCTGGACGTTCATATCATCCTGGATATCTCCTCGATGACTGAGACTTGACAGTCTATTTCTTTGGATGGTTAACCATTCAGTCATTTTTGCCGCAGACGAAGGCCGCCCCAACCGAGGTCGTGGGGTTGTCGGCGAGTCGGACCGAGGTTGAGCAACGGAGAGATTGGGGGTAGAAACGTCGGGTGCGGTCACGTTGAATGACGAAGCCGGTGGTTTCGGCGAAAGTGGGCGGAAGGACGGCACGCGGTCGGATTTAGGCTCCCATGGAGGCATAAACACCACCAAGAGCGAACAGAGCACGAGGATATAAAAATTAACCCCCTGCAGGAATCGACCGAGGATGCCTTCCGTGAATTTAACTATTGACCGCGTGTGACCATGCGTAGTGAGGATGAATCCGAACAGAGACTTACGGTGCATGAGGTTGGCAATGCCAAACCCAATACCAAAGATTAACGATACAATGAAACCGAGATATTCGAGTATGCAGGTCCACTTGGAGGCGGCCGTGCAGTGGATACAGTTGAGGAGGAGCTTGAGGGCGAAAAGGACCGAAAGAATAACTTCAATGGCTGATTCAGCGGAATAAACGGTGGTGAATTCGTTGGACTTATTGCCGAGCCGCCAGACCACTTGTAGCGCGAAAACGACGAGGGCGAGGCAGAGAGTTAACCACCGCAAGCCCATGCCGATAAACCCCCAAGCATTCCAGCTGCCGCTGTGGGCGCCCGCACGAGCGTTTGGAGTGTCACGCTCGGCCTTAGGTGGCTCTGCGACGAATATCCAGAAGAAGATAAATCGAAGCGAGTTGGAGAGGGCATATCCAATCTCTCGCGTCTTAATAAGTGACTGAACAGAGTCCAACTGGAGCCCCAGTTCCGTGTTGCGCCTTCCCCGCTGCAATATTTGGGAGAGGTCGAGGGTCGAAGCAATAAAAGCCGCGATAATGGACAAGTGTAGAACTGTGAGCATACTACACGCACGGTCAGCATTCGAAATAGACCGCAGTGGGAGCGGCACATACATCCCAAGACGCTTCACGAGTGCTAGAAAAGTGAAAGTGCAGAATGCCAAGATTCCGACAGTGAGAAACGGAACGTCAGCCAGGACATAGTCAAGCTTGAACGGAATAATCAGTCACACGAAGTTCTCAAAGGAGAGACCTGACAATAACTACGCACGGCTACATCGTCACTGAAACCACGCTTTCGAAGAACGGAACGAAGGTCTTCCGGGAGAGGATGAGCCATAAAACGGCCAAAAAACGAAAGTTGGGGAAAGAAGGGGGGTCCGCGGCAACCGTATCTGAGAGGCTTGGATGCGGAGGGGGTCAACTTGAGGCAGGGAGCCGGAAGTCGAGAGGGCCAAAAGCGGTGGGGTCGCGGAGAGCGGGGAAATGAAAGGTTGGCTACCAAGAAAGAATGGAAGCACAAAAGAATGAGCGGTAATTGCTGAGGCGGAAATGAAGGCGGTCTGGAACCCGTCGCCCCGGGCCACTTCAACGTCCTTAGATTTCTCCGGTATGTTTGCGAGCCCACGGCGGGAGTTGGGAGAAGATGATGGAGGGGAGGAGGAACGGGTTTTCTCCCTTGCAAGCCCGATAGATTTCGTCAATGTCGTCAATCGCCAGGGACGACTTCGACCCTCCCACTTGGAAACCAGGAGGTATCAGCAAACTACCTTGGCGACCAAATTTGTCCACTCATTTCGGGTAAGCAACTCACGGAAAGAAAAAAAAGCCTCCGCTACCCCTGAAGAGGATAAACACTCTGCGTTCAAGGGATTTACTCGTCAAGTGTGGCCACCCCAAGGCGTCGGTTGGTCGAGAGTTGTGGAGAGGGACTCGGAACCGGAAATGGTTCTCCACCGGATGGTGATGAAAGTTGGGCGGACTGAATCCCATCATTCCGGTAACCACACTCCTGAGTCCTGCCACAACCCAAAGCAGCCAGTCGGCCTCTCCTCAATCCGCAGGCACCCCAAGACACAGAACCCCGTCTCAATCAATCAGCTGGTCGTCAAGCGCGACGCCCCCCACGGTCTGTCCTCTTCTTGGTTATCTTATCGAGTTGGATATAACCGACCAAGTCTCAGGTACATACATACTCAACTGTGCAAATAGAAAACAAGGTTACAAGATGTATAAAGTCCATTGGCTTGTTGTCGTGTGGTGGATGGACCGCAAAGTGAAAATCCGTGGGTGATTGGCGTTCAGGGTTTAAAACTCCGCGCTGCCTCCCCCAGTCATCTGGCGAACCAGTTGCATTCCGCGACCTTCGCCCCGCATGCCAATCACGCTCTTCGGTCGAGCGTACCGGGTTGTAGTTGACATTCCCAATTGTTTAATGGGGCTTACGCTCCGGTTGCCGGTCATCTGTCGAACCAACGGATCGCCTCCGCCCATCCCAGTGAACTGACGGGCGATGGTTGTCGTCCCTGTCGTCTGAGGTTCGACCCCTTTTAACTTCACCGTTGTCTGTCTTAGCCAGGGTGACGCTGGAGTGCTCGGTTCAGGCGAACGAATCGGCGACGAAGGGGGTAACAGAAGCTACAAAATCATTAGCCTATTGTGGGTCCGCCGCAACAAACGAAAACGCACCCAGCATTCACGACACCAGACTCCACCCTCAGGATCGCCCTTGGCAGCACTGTCCAGCTTCTTCCCACACCCTGGTTCACCCGGATTCCGCCGTCCACCGCGTCCTCGTCGGTTCTTGCCGCCACAGCTGAGACAAGCAGAATGCCATCTCGTTCCAGAGGGGCCAGGAACGACACCCCACTCCATAGGCGAGACCGCCTTCAAGCAACCTGGGCAAGAAGTCGACCCACCGAACCTCGGAAATTTGGTCTGATTGGCTGGCGCAGTCGTGGGGGGTTGTTCAAACCGTCTCGACACTGAGGTGGAGATTCCATTGGAAAAGCTGGTTGCGGTCCTCGATGGTGACACTGTCTTCGTCTCTTTAGGAGCACAACGAACGTGACAAACCCCTCTGACCGTCTTGACGAACGTTGCTTTCCCTCCTTGAATATCCTCAAAGGCTCCGCGACACACGCTACATCGGAAGCAATGGGTATGGTACAACTTGGGTGATTTCTTTGAGTCATCTTCAGGTACAGTTACGAACTTGGCTCCGTTCCTGTTCAACAATGAGAGATTGCATCTTGAGCATTTCGCATCAGAGGTTATGGTTGTGGGTATCGCAATGGTGGTTGAAGGTCGCTTGGGTTGAGGCCTGGGTGTAGGGGTGGTTCGCAGGGGGGTGCTATCCTCGATCTCTTCAACCTTCACCGGCTTGTCATCGTCTGGCCTAGTCGGTGGGCTGAGCGGGAGTGAAGGGGGTGTTGAGGGACCTGAAGTGGATGTACAATCGGAGAAATCTGACCCCAGTTCCGGAGTTGACAAAAACACATCGGGTTCCCGGAACGAGCTCACGGATGCCTCCGCTCTCAGTTCTGGGGTCCGGATCGCGTTTTTGCTATGGTCGGGAGTGGAAAGGAGCTCCGAGGAAAGTAGTTCTTGGTCACGCTGGGGTTGGGGTGGTTGGAAGAGGCTGACAGACGACATGGTACGCAAAGGTGCTGTCGAGGAACTGGAGGGATCGGGGAATGAAAGGAATTTAGAATCCACAAGCATACTTGCAGGTGGCGAAACAACCCTGTCTCGGTTAATTTCCCGGCGCATGCTACCCGATAATGTGGTATCCTGACTGATGACGGGAATACGTGATGGTGGGGTATGCGGTAGGGGGGAGGGTGATTGGGGGGTGACTGTTGGAGAAGGGGAGGAGCGGGCGGAGTTCAGGAATCGTTGTTTCATCTCTTCAACGGCTTCATCAGTCGCTATATTTGGCTTTGGTGGCGAGTTGGAAGGGCTCGGATTTACCGACTCGCGATTTGTCGGACGTTCAGGCGTCTTGAAGCCGTCATAAGTCCTGCGGGTTGTAGGGCTTCCATCCCCGACCAATTTGGGCTGATGGGGTGAGGTCAGGTCTGATGTCGTCCTCGCCCGGGCTCGGTCCAACAGGGGACTACTATCCCGCATGGGTGAAACGAAACGGGCACTGTGGGGGCTCTTCGAAGGCGTGTGCGTAGGAGAGGTCAAAGGAGAGGGGGGTGGCCGGTTACTCGAAGGTTTCGTCGGAGTCTCAAGCACGGGACTGCTCTCCCTACTTCGGGTCAGGATTCCAAGCTTCTGTTCCAGCTCCTCCAGTGCTGGTGATCCCTGGCGGCTCTTGTTTCCGGGCCTGATTCCGCCGAGGTTAGCCTTCTTCTCCTCGCGATCCACTCGTGGGCTTTCATGGCGCCTCGGGCTGTCCCTCTTTAGGCAAGTATCAAAGCAATCCGCGCAAGAGGGCTTTCCCAAAAGGTCGACCATGGGCTGGCTACTGATGTCCTTCTGACAACCCTCGCATTGGAAACACCGTTTGTGCCAGAGGCGCCCCGAATTTTCAACATAGCCGCCCTCACTCTTTAGGACGAGAACGGGTTTGGAACAGGCGACACAATCACCTTTGGATCCACCATTGATGGCAAAGCATGGCCGGCAAAGGAATCGAGGTTCCGAACCTGGCGCACCCAATGGATCGGGGTATATGGTTGCATCGGGTTCGAACGGCGTGAGACAGATGGAACACGCGAACGAGGTGAGGGTTTCCTTGGGTTGCAAGATCGAACCGTAAGCTTTAGCGAGCACCAACCCATTAGGAGAGGCGATGATATCGGTGGCGTTCTCGAGGGAATACTGATTCTTGAGAGGCGAAGAGGGGCGAGACGTCGTGGATTTCTCAATGTGCGTCGAGACACGTGAACTGAGGTTTACCGTGCCCACGGTCGACTGTGGTCGTGGAAATCGCTTAGTAGTCGTAGATCTCGCCAATGGGTTGGAAGTAGAGTCGTTCGTATCTTGACTTTGAGCTGGCGCAGGAGGAAATGTGGTAGAAAGAGGTCGCCGAACCGGTGATTTCTCCCGACTGCTGGGGTTGGAAACATATGTCTGGGACCATCTGTCAGTGGATTCGGCGACGGATCCATGCTCGTTCCATTTCACGGCTGGTGCTGAACAAAGGAAAAACACATCAGCCCGTTGGGCGATCCATTACTCTAGCTGAGGTGAAGTACCTACCGACTGCAGTACCACCGCACTTGCACCTTGGGCCAGAAACAATTTCTCCGCAACGTCTGCAGAACCCCATTAGAAGAAACTTGATGCTATATGTTGGAAGGTGAGCGCGAAACACGGAAAAGAAAGACGGAGGGAATAAGTTCAACAGATGTCACGTGGTCCTTCGCTCTCATACCATCCTCCTCCTTGGCCGTAACCTCGAACGCGTCTTCCGCTGTCAGCAGCATGTTGGTCCCTTTGAGGGCGACCCTTATTGGATCCTTACTCGTGACTGCTCTTGTTTCTGTTCTGTTTCTGTCATCCGCTACTTGGAGATTCGGACACGCTCTTACTTTGATCTCGCCTCCAATAACACCAGGATCATGCTCACCCCTCGAGCGAAACTTGATGCCTACCCTTAACATCGCTTCTCGAATCTACGTTATAAATCTACCAAAGGATACCCACAGACGCATGGATATGGAACAGCTCCGGTACACCTTCGGACTGGACTTCACTTATGTGAACGGGACTGAAGGCGACGGAGATACAGTGCAGAGCATCATGAGACACGTTGCAGCATCCCGTACTCTGGAGGGCCCTCACGAAGCCAATCTCTCACCCCCAACTACTTTCGAATGGCCACAGGAAGTTGATGCACTTGTCGAATCGGAGTCCCCTCTTGACATGAAAGGATCTGATCTCTGGCTCTCTGACGGCGCGCTAGACCTTCCCGACCCCCCCTCCCACACACCTCTCACATGTGCCTATGACAATTCTACCTTGGAGCCTTATTCCCCTCGGACGCCGACTTATCGATTACTCACGAAAGAACGGCTCGCTTGCTGGCACTCCCACTGGCGTGTCATACGCTTGATAGCGGATAGTCAGGACGATGTTTCTCTCGTACTCGAAGATGACGTGGATATGGAATTGGATATCCGGCAGCGCTTGCTCGGGGTTTGGGACTCCTTGCCTAGTGCATGGGACATCGTGTTTCTAGGTAGTAGTGTCAGGGGTTGATTCTCCAGTAGCGCACCACTGACGGCCACGCAGGTCATTGTTGGTCAGAAGAGTCCCAAAGGCCCGCAATCGCCTCCTATAACTCGCCGATTTCGAGCATGATGGTGTCAATCACAACCCTTCATCCATCAACCTCACCGAAGTGTACACATGCATACGCACTATCGAAAAGAGGGGCACAACGGCTGGCGGTATATCTACGGCATCCTCCTTTTGCATACTCTAGGGCGATTGATCAGGCGATTTCGTGGTTGGTAGAGAGTGGGAAGCTCAGGAGTTATTCGATGGTCCCCAGCATTGTGGTCCAGAGGAAGGTCGACGACAGCAATATAGCTAATGGTAGGGGCAGCAGCTGGAGAGATAACCTAACGAGAGGCGTATTTGTATAGAAAGCCATGTAACTTCCACCGAACATGCGTACTGAGACTCCAATCAGGTCGCTTGGATGATCTGTGGGCGCCTAATACACTCCCACTTGTGATCAGCCACAACGCCCAGATTACCCTAAACCTCGACACGCCTCTAACGAAAATATGGATCTCGGAGCTGGGTTTCTCGTGAAGCTTGAGCCATTTTTGCTCATGTCCAAGTCTGCTAAAGGGGCGGCAGCCGCAAAACTGATCCTCGATGCCACTGGTTCGCCGGGCGTCCTCGTGTTTGGAGAATTGTTGGATGTCCCGAGCATACAGGAGGTCCGTGCTCGGTCGTGCGAGCTAGGAGGATTTGCTAACTGTGCACCGGATGCAGTTGTCGCGGAGTGAGCAGTATGGTGGTCATCACCGCCTCCTACAGCTCTTCGCGTATGGGACGTATGAAGATTATCTCAGTGTGCCAAACCTATCCTACAACTGTTTCACACCTAAATCTCGTACACAGGGGAAAAGGAGACCTTCCCACCGTTGAATAACGCTCAGATCACGAAACTTAGACATCTGACCCTCGTCTCCCTCGCAATGGAGCGGAGGGTAAGCACGACCATCGAGTGACACCTCCGCTTGCTGATAGAGTACCTTCGCACAGGTTTTAGCTTACGAGTCGCTTCTCACCTTCTTGCAAATGCCAACGATACGAGATCTGGAGGATTTGATCATCGACGCCATCTACTTGGACGTTATCCGGGGTAAACTCGACCAAAAGGAGCAGCAATTCGAAGTAGAGTATACGATGGGACGAGATCTAGCCCCTGGGAAGGTCGAAGACGTTTTGGCTGCCCTTCTGGCGTGGTGAGTCCTCTCAACAGAGCAACGAACAACGGAATATTTACCTTGGTACAGGGCGAATACCACTTCGTCGGTCCTATCCACCCTTGACACCAAACTTGTCAAACTGTCATCTCGGTCCGAGATGAAGAACGCTAAGCAAGTGGCCTACGACAAGGAACTCAACTCGACGCTGAAACAGATCCTGGACAAGCAACGGGAGGCCAAGTTGGGTAAACGTGATGCGACCAAGATGTCGTTTTCGCCACCTACGGGTCCACGGGCGGATAAGGACAGGGATGCGATGGACATTGACGACCCGATGGAAGGAAAGGGAAAGAATCGAAAGTAAGTCGTGGTGCTAGCGAACTGTCCCTCGGATGGTGGACTTACCGTTGCTTCCTGTAGGGCGCCAGACTCTTCAGCGCGTCCATTACAACAGAGGAAGCGAAACCGGTTTTAACTTTAGCTTAAAGCCTGGGATACATCCCACTATTAGTTCCTCGTCGTACTCCGCCCTTTACATTGTACCAGTATCATAAAAGTTGTCTTGGCTGACGCACAGCCGCACTTGGTTACCTCTCGACGGACATGACCGCACCCGCTACGTTCACCGAAACTCGACTCCCTATCTTCGTTGTCAAGAAGAACGGCGTAGACCGTACGTATTCCAGCCTCTTGGGAGGACCGCTCGGTCTAACGGACCCTTGGACGTTATCAGAATCCGCCCATGTAATCGAGAGTGATGAATCCGGCCACGCCTACGTGCACTATCTAAACACCGACAAACGGCTAGACGAATGGGTATCGGAGGAGCTCATCCGGCCTGCTACCGAACACGAGGCTGGAACCACCGTTATGGGTCCCCCATCGTCTTCTACCAACGGGATACAAACGCGCAAACGGAAGCGCGGCTCCGACGCTGCTCAACCCTCTTCCAGCACACGACGCGTCTCCAACACAGCAAGCACCCAACCAGAAATTCCTACGGAGGAGATTCCTAATGGAGCTGGGACACAGTCGACCCAACCGCGGGAGCTGACCGAGGAGGAGTACGACATCCAACAGCATCGAAAGCTGTTTTCGAAGCGAAACTTCGACAAGGTCGTCTTTGGACAATGGCAGATCAAGACTTGGTATGTGCTTGTTTACGTTCTGCTCTCTGGGTTCAATCTTTTCATCTGGGGGGCCTTCTAATTCGAATATCGTATTCAGGTACTTCTCGCCATACCCGGTAACAGAGTCGGAATCTAATGACGCCGCTTCATCTTCTGCACCTCGTGATCCATCCACACCTGCTGAACCAAGCCAAAAGGCGCATGGGGTTGCGCGGGCTTCCATACGGGCCCACGGGCGGACTTCCGATCTCCTCGCTGGTGGTCTTAACAGGAGCCACTCAAAACTCGAGCAGTCAGTGCTTTGGGTATGCGATCGATGCTTCAAGTACATGGCAGATGGAACCCTGTGGGAGGTTCACACCGTGCGTATCAGAATATTCCTCCGCTAGGCCCTTTCGAGATTGAATTGTAATACCACCGTCACACATAGAAGAAGTGCAGTCGCAGACACCCTCCAGGAAAGAAAGTTTACCAACGCGGAGCCCATACAATATGGGAAGTTGACGGCGCGAAGGATAAGGCACTTGTCATTTTTCATTCTAATGCTGAACGACGTAACTGAGGGATGCCCAGTTGTATTGCCAGAATCTTTCGTTGTTTGGAAAGCTTTTTATCGACATCAAGACCCTGTTCTTTGATACGGACAACTGTAGGTTCAGATCCTCTCCAGTCTACCTCCTCAACTAGTTTATCTGATCTGGAACGCCACAGTCCTCTTCTACCTGTTGACCGATGCCGACTCGCAACGTGACCACGTCCTGGGCTTCTTTTCCAAGGTGCGCTAGATTCGCCGTTCGTCGATCGCACGCAGGCGACCCCCGGCGATAAATGATCATGATTGAATCGGAATCCCCTCACGCAGGAAAAGTTTTCATACGACGATTATAACCTAGCGTGCATCGTGGTCTTACCTCCTTACCAGAGGAAGGGTTATGGGATGCTGATGATTGAGTTTAGTACGTTTCAGATCCCCACTGCTTGCCTGCTGCCCCCGTGCGTTCCCTGGCTTAACGGGGTTTGACTTGCATAGGCTACGAGCTTTGCAGACGCGCCGGCAAGGTCGGAACACCGGAGCGGCCCCTATCCGATTTAGGGCTCCGGAGCTATCTGGCATACTGGGTTGCAACCATTGTCCGCTTTCTGAGGCGAGCTACGTTTACACGCCCATAGCGTCTCCTCCAGACTGACAATAGAATCACGCAGGCGCCTTTTGTCCGTCCTACCTCCCAACCTGGCGCAAACAGAGAGCAATACCTTCGACGTGGCCAAGATTAGCGCGAGCACTAAAGAGGTTCTTCCGGCTTCGCCGATGGAATTCCTTGTAGTTTCTCCCGGTCAGAAGAGAAAGCGGAGAAAGAGCGTCAAGGGGTGGGATGGTGAAATTGACATTGACCTGGATTTACCGACAGCGCCTGACTCTGTCATGGACGGTCGGTCTTCTTCTTCTCTCCTATTCCAAAAATTCTGAACTCCACCGTAGACCCCTTGTTTAAGACACTGAGGACCTTCACGACAACCCAAAGCCTGGACGGCAGCGCAACAACTCATGTCGTCGTGAAATGCACGTTGGCAGATCTTGCCCGCGCGACGAATCTCAGGGTCGAAGACGCAGCGTTCGCTATGAATGAATGTGGTCTCCTGAGGATGCGCGGAAAGAACGGTCGTGAGGCCGACGGCCCGGACATGATTGTGGTTACCCGGGAAATGGTTGAACGGGTCGCGAAAGAACGTGGGGTTAAGAAAGCGTGCTTGATATTACCGCATGTGTTGTTGTGAGCTGGCTCCATGACGGCGCGCTGGGGTGATGACTTACCCCATGGGACGTACTCACAATATGAAGGTTCGCTGTCGTCATCCCATCTTACTTTGGGGTGAAAATTTACGGGGCGAAACCTCCCATTTCGCCAACTATTGTTATTACCGGTGGCCCCAAAGTGATGCACGGTGTTTCTTTGTGGTCGTGTTTGTTCGGGCGAACTCGTTGCGGTGTCACAACGGCCCAAACCCGAACAGTCGCCATGCGCGACGATCGTCATCACAAAAAAACTTCGTTTTCTCTCGAGTAGCCGGGTGGCGAGATAAATAGGGACAGGACGAACGTTTTGCTTCTTTGACATATGATAGTTGACGTTGATCAGCAGCATGAGTTCGCTAAAAGTACCTATCAGTCCCAGGGTGGGGAGGACCGTGTCGGGACGCCCCCGCCTTTGTTCGTTGCTTGGCTAAAGTGGCCAGTGTCCATCAAATATCAATGACCGGGCGGCCGGAATTCGCCAGGGGACCGACCGGCTCGCGCGATATTGCCCTCAACGCTTGAGGCAACAGCAAAGGAGGAGATGGAACCGCATGAGAAACAGTAACTCTCGTTCGCCTTGAGGCGAATCGTGCCTGGAATGCGAATGGGGCCTCATATGTATTATGACCCAAACCTGGCATGGGGCCGAGGGATCCTACGCTGTGGGTTTAGTGCAAGTCCACCAGTGATGAAATCCAACGTAAGGATGGCCCCAGATGAGATGAGATAAAGGAGAGACGGCGATAAGCCTAGAACCTCTGGACGGCTTGTGTTCACGTCCTGAAGGTATCGTGACTCGGAGTCGGATTCTTGCGGACTTGCAGATCATACGATCGAGTTGACGTCCAGGGACTAGAGAGGCAGGGCTTGGCGGGGAGCATGCGATGCAGAGCGTACAACAGTAACGAAGACATGTGAAAGTGGGCCGTATGAAGAATATTTACTCCTTTGCGGGTGCGTCTTCCGCCACCAGGAACGCTTGCCTCTTCTCTGCAATTCTCTGGGCACGACGTTCTCGGGCTGCCTAAAAGGGGAGGGTGAATCAGCCTTTCGATCACCAAGATTCGGGAGGCACGGTACCTTGTTCTTCGTACGACGGGCCTCCATCTGGTCGTTGAGCACCTTCGTGCGCGACTTCTCGGCCTTGGCCTTGTGGATGTACTCCATCAACACCCGCTTATTTTTAAAGACGTTACCCTTGGATTTTTGGTATAGGGAGTGGTACCTTTCGTCTCGCAGTCAGACGACCAGATAAAATAGATAAACAGAAAAAAAACGCACAGGTGCTTGTCGATCTTTCCGCCTTCACGATATTTCCTCAACAGACGACGAAGAACCCGTTGCCTCCTCATCCACTGAACCTTGGTAGGCATCCTAGCCTCAGCGGTACCCTTCCTCTTGCCCACACCTGTATGCCTTCCCTTCCTCTTAGCGGCGAGGAGATCACGAGTACGAGCCCTTGAGTGGATGACGGTGGGCTTGATAATGATATTCCCATCCTTGATGAGCTTCTTGACATGCGAACGCGAGTTTGCGTTACCGATTTCTGCTTGTTCGTTGGGGTCGAGCCAGATCTTACGCTGGCCGACGTTTGCGACGGAGGCGGCGAGCCGCTTTTGAGAACGGAGGTTGACCATGACTTGGAGGGGTTCGGCGGCGGGTGGGCGATCTTTGGGTATCGAGGGGAGGACGGTGGCTGAGTTTGAAAGATGCTATACAGCTGGCCGGAGGATGCCGATGAGTCGAGGGAGTCGGACCGAGTCGACCGGAGACGTCCGGGGAGGGGATAAATAAAAAATAATTTAGTTTTCCCAGGAGGACAACTGGTGCGCTTAGTCATCGGCGAGACCGAATTTAATCTGGGCTGCCTCCTGCGAAATCTCAGTCAGTCACCACACCCCCTCGTCCTCCTCTTCCCGCTCTCCCCTTTTCTTCTATCCCTGCTTTTCCTCAATCTCGCCTCCTCTTTCCGTGCAAGGAGCGTCATGATCATCTAAACCACACAAGTGACATCCAATCGCTTCTGTGGTCCACCGCTTCGAAGATTTCACACCGTTTTTTGCTCGCCCATCTATCACCTGCCCATGACGCAGCTAGATTCGAATGAAACAGAAACTTCCCAGGCCGAGGGTGAGGGTCCTGACGGCTCAGACAAACCTCCGCGGTCTGCCACCATCAAAACCTCCCGTCCACTCAACGGATCCCACATGAACCAGCAATCTCCAGTTCCCCCCGCCACCAACGGTGCCGCCAAACACAAACACGAGCGCTCAAACATTCCTCTTCCCGCTAGAGAGGCCGCGTCCCATCCCAAGGAGCCTCAGATCATGGTCAGCGCATTGGCCAAGAATGTTCCAGGCCAGCTCCATAGCTCTCCTTCGACCACATCGCTGTCGTCCTCGGACCACGAGAGCTGGAGTCCGCCCTCCAGTAGGGCTCCTAGTCAACGTAGCAGTAGGGCTCCCAGTTTCAACGCAGGCAAATTGGGCGGTTTATTGTCGCCGAAGAAACACGCCCCTGTCACTCCGCAACCCGCTGGTGTTGAGCAGTCGTCCACGCCTCGCAGTAAAGGCCCGTCTTCGGTCCACTCCGACTCGGCTCCAAAGTTTACCCTCAAAGATTTGCTCGGCAGTGCTCCCAAACTGGGCAGGCGATCTTCGGTGCGCTCGACTGGGAGCAGCAAGAAGTCTGAATCGGACGGAGGCGCCAAGTCGGTGGCTGATAGTACTGCCAGCCTTTTGAAGAAGTATGGTGTCTGCGAGAACGCTGCAATTGGAAAGGGTGCCACCTCCGTCGTTCGTTTGGTGCACAAGTGGGATCGAAGCGAGGAGAAGATCTACGCTGTCAAGGTCGGTAACTCTTGTCATCATCCCAGCGGTTGAGAACAGCCCTCTTGACCTTGTTTACAGGAATTCCGCAAACGAAGGAAGAACGAAACTGAGAAAGAATACATCAAGAAACTTACCGCAGAGTTCTGTATCTCGTCGACACTCCACCATGTGAACATCGTCGAGACGGTCGATCTAGTCCAGGACGAGAGTCAACGGTGGTGCGAGGTTATGGAGTTCTGCCCAGGAGGCGATTTATATGCCGCGATCAAAAGGGGCCGCATGTCACCGAGCGAAGTCGAGTGTTGCTTCAAGCAAATGCTGACGGGCGTGACCTATTTACATAGTCAAGGGGTCGCACATCGCGATATTAAGCCGGAGAACCTCTTCTTCGATCTCAAGGGTCATCTCAAGGTACTTGATATCGGATACACTCACAACGTAATCTTTATTAACCCACCTTCCCAGATCGGGGACTACGGAGCTTCCACCGTATACAGGTTGCCCTGGGAGAGCACGGTACACATGTCCACTGGCTTGTGCGGAAGCGAGCCGTACATAGCTCCTGAGCAGTTTTTAGGAAAACGTAAGCAGGGCGCCGCCTTTTCATGAGGCATCTTTTTAATACGTCGGTCGTGCGTGAACAGCCTATGACGCTCGTTTGGTCGACATTTGGGCTTGCGGCATCGTCTATTATTGTCTCCACTTCCAAGAGATGCCGTGGCGAGTCGCACAGATGTCCGACTCCATGTACGCCGCCTACGCCAACGCCTGTAACTCCACCAACGCAGCCACTGCGGCAACCCCTCCTACAATTGCCAACCTCTCACCCAAACAATGTCGACCTTTGATTCGTGCCATGTTGGAGCCCAACCCTAAGTCAAGGTGGACAACAGAACAAATCATGGCCCATCCGTGGATCGAAAGCATCGAAATCTGTCATGTCACGGAGAAACCCAAGCACGTCCATGTCAATGTCAGGTCCATTATCGGGTCTCACGCTAGCTAGCGCTTTCGTACGATGTTTACACTGATTCTGTTCTATGTTTCCGTTCGTTTCTTACTTCTCATCAGCGTATTCCTGAGCTCCCTCCTCCTTTTCCTTCTCCCTTTTTTGCATATGTAGATGCAGCGGGACCCTGCCTTCCAGCCTTGCATCTACAGTCCGATAGTCTACTTCTGTTCCATGGTTCAATCCTGTTTCTGCGGCGTCTCGTATCGGTTATCTGGATCCGTCTGTGAAGTCGAACTGCCGCCCTGGATATGTACACCTGTAATAACGTGGAAATACATAATGTGCCCGAAGTAAACGTCCGAGGGCATTGGCTGCGAGTCGATCCGTCAATCAGCGCCTCTTCTCAACTATCCCCCAGTGGCCCAATGTCTAACAACTTGGATGTGCGTGCATGCTACACTACGACCCTGTCCGCCACCACGACTGACTCCTGGGTACCTCTGGCTTTTGATAGCGCGCTGTCGAAATCGTGCAGCGAGCCATCGACGAAGATGTCAAGCAGAACTATGCGGAAGCATACAGGCAATACCAGAACTCTCTGGACTACTTCATGCTCGCTCTCAAATGTAACGCCCTCCCATTCACACCCCCTCCCCCCCATACCCCCTCGCCAGGTTCCGATCCGAAACGCTGATAATTTGTTGCCTTTGCTTTCCGTGGACGATTCGTCGCCTCGCTTTCGTCCCCGATCCCCGTCCCAATACCGATCATCCAGATGAGAAGAACGACAAGTCCAAGCAGTTGATTCGGTCAAAGATCCACGAGTATCTGACGAGGGCAGAGACGTTGAAGCAACATTTAACGGCGGGGGATAAGTCAAAGAAGAATGCTGTTGGGGCGAACGGGGTGGTTAATGGTGGCTCCGGCGCAGCTGGAAAAAAGTGAGCCGCTCAGTCTGTGATCCCTGTATCACCCCGTTATTTCTGTCGTCCTTGTAGGAAGGGCGATGATGACGACCATGACCCAGAGGTCAAGAAGCTTCGTGCTGGTCTGGCCAATGCAATCGTCGCGGACAAACCAGATGTTAAGTGGGACGACGTTGCCGGTTTGGAGGTCGCGAAGGAATCGCTGAAGGAGGCTGTCATTCTCCCTATAAAGTTCCCACACCTTTTCACCGGCAAGCGGACACCGTGGAGGGGTATCTTGTTATACGGTCCGCCGGGAACTGGAAAGTCTTATCTCGCCAAAGCCGTCGCGACAGAAGCAAAGGGTACCTTCTTCAGTGTAAGTTCTTCGGACTTGGTCAGCAAGTGGCAGGGTGATTCAGAACGGTGAGTGTTTCCGTTTGCCTATTTCACAGATTGAAATCGGTGACATCCTTATCTCAGACTCGTACGACAACTATTCGAGATGGCGAGAGAGAACAAACCAGCTATCATCTTTATCGATGAAGTCGACTCTCTTGCTGGGACTCGTAACGAGGGCGAGTCCGAGGGTTCGAGACGTATCAAGACGGAATTCTTAGTTCAGATGAACGGTGTTGGTCACGACGACACCGGTGTGCTCGTCCTTGGAGCCACGAACATCCCGTGGGCTTTGGATAACGCTATTAAACGAAGGTAAGCGGGGCGAAGAAAGTCGGTGGTCTGTGCGCTGAAATTCCCCATCTCCAGGTTTGAGAAACGTATCTATATCCCACTTCCCGGTGTCGATGCACGGAAACGAATGTTCGAACTTCACGTCGGTAATACCCCCTGCGGGTTGACGCAGAAGGACTATCGAGATTTGGCCGAGCAGACAGAAGGGTAACTCCATTCTGACACCATGACCTCCCTTATGTCTCATATTTTGAAGGTACACCGGTTCCGATATCGCGATTATCGTCCGAGACGCTCTCATGCAACCCGTCCGCAAAGTCATGTCAGCTACCCACTTCAAGGAGGTCCAGTCAGATGATGGGAAGGTGAAGTGGACGCCTTGTTCCCCTGGTGACCCCGCTGCCGTTGAGAAGACATGGGCCGAGGTTGAGGGTGACGAGCTTCATGAACCGCCTTTGCGAATGGCCGATTTTATCAAGAGTCTGGCTAGCGTCCGACCCACTGTTACACACGCTGACATTAAAAAACATGACGAGTGGACCCAAGAATCGGGTATGTGCCCTCTGTGATCATCCTCCGTGCTATCTCTCATACCTTTGTAGGCAACGATGGTGCTTAATGATACACACGAGCTAGTTTCCTGGAGATACGTATGTATTACACCGGTTTACGATTCCCCATGACACTGTCCAAAACTGATCGTACACACAAGACAAAAGGAAGGAACCTGCCTGTCATTGTTGTTTTGTAAGTTCATCAAAGGCCCCCCAGACCTGTTTGATAAAGTTATAGAGGTCTCTTGTCCGGTTAAGTTCGTCAACCAGGATGGGGAGAGTCGGTAAGAAAGGTGTACTTGTTGGAACTGAGGATGCGTCAGCTGCCGTGTAAACGCTTTCTCCGGCGAGCATACCTTTGTATACCTTACTCGAGACGTCAATGACGAGGCTGAACTCACGGTCCAAGTCTGATGGATCTATGTGGGTAAACCGAACGAGGATCTGATCTTCTGCGATGCCTTCGATGACGCCATGCAGCACCTCCTCGCATGCTCGAAGTTTATAATTCACTTCTTGAGCGCGACTGTGTAGGAGGTTCTCCTCACGTTCCTTCTCTTGTAGCCTTGTAAACCTGTGGATTGTGACGTATGCATAGTAGTCGCTCACCTCGTTCCAGTGTGGCAGCCATGGATCGATACTGTTCAATCTCCGCATCCACAGATGCACACTTCTCTTTGATGGAAGCAAGTCGCCGCCTCAGTGCATTCACGGCGGACTCCATCTCTTTTCGCTCTTCCTGCTCCTGTTGCAAGACTGGGGAACCCGACATTGAGGATCACAACAAGGACCCACTGGAGGGGAGCCTACCTTCCACAAGCTCGATCTCCGCCTCTTTGCACTGGTTGATCTCAGTCTTCGCGTTCTGAGTCTTCTCAGTCAGACGAGTTTTTTCTGTGTTGTACGCGTCTGTCTTCTCCGCGACCGACGTGGTCGTCTTCTTCGTGTAGTTTGCGACCAAGTTCATGAACGAACGCGTAGAGCGTTCGTATTCATCCAACCTCAAGTCTATCTGGGGGTTTTGGGCCGCAAGGATAGCGGCGAGGTCGATGCGTTGTCTGTAGGATGCGGTGGTCATTATCGCAAGGATGGCGGATGAAGGGCTCGGGAGATGTGGGCGGAAGGTCACGTGCAACCTACCGGGAGGGTAGTGAGGCTGATCGGATAACTACTAAAGATCCCCCCTCGATCCCTGAGCTGGTCCGAGCCTATACCCCCTCTGCCACGACAGCACATCCGGCTCACCTTTTCCCCGTTCTTGGGATCTCACTCAGTGCCTGGTTTTACGACGGCCGTCGCTTGCTTCGCTATGGCCCCACGACAAGGCATTTCTGGATTACCGGAGTCTAGAGGTGATCAGGACTACTACCGATACAACGACATCCATATGGAAACCGCCAGAGGGACGATAGGAGGGCTCCCCGATGTTAGCATGGACACCGCAAGGGGTTACACCGTTAGCAATGATATCGCGATGGACACCACCAGAGGCAACACCACCCTCAAGGTCGGACCCCTCAAGGTGTGGGAGAAGGAACTAGTGGACAATCCAGAGGTTAAGCGCAAATCCACCGTCGCTCAATTATGTGCGTTTTCCTTTGCGAAAGCTTCTCCCGCGCTCCACCCTCCCCGGATTTTGATCATTGATTGTTGAGATGACCTGTCGTAGATTTCCTCGACTATTATTTCCAACTCTTGGGTTACATTGCGTCAAGGAATGAACGCAGAGGAAATTTTGACGCAGATACCGCTTCACGAAATCTATCGTCGACCGAACGTGCCAAGGAATTCAAGTCGTACTGTGGACGCGAACGTGTGTTGTTGCGGCGAAGGAGGACCAAGCTGAGGGTAGAACAATTCCACATCATCGCTCAGGTCGGGCAGGGAGGTTATGGAGAGGTCTATCTCGCTCGAAAACAGGAAACCGGGGAAGTATGTGCGTTGAAGAAGATGCGCAAGCGTACATTGTTCAAGATGGACGAGGTTCGTACGGGTCAGTTGGGTCAATGTCCGCTCCATTGTTAACTGGGGTGTAGATCCGACACGTTCTTGTTGAACGGGATATCCTGACTGCCACCAAGACACCGTGGCTGGTCCGCCTGCTGTACGCTTTCCAGGATCCTCAACATGTCTATCTCGCCATGGAGTACGTGCCTGGGGGTGACTTCCGGACACTACTCAACAACTCTGGGGTCTTGAAAGAGGAACACGCAAGGTTTTACATCAGCGAAATGTTTGCTGGGGTTAACGAGCTCCACAAGCTCGGATATATCCATCGTGATCTTAAGCCTGAAGTAAGACGCTCTTGCTTGATGTCAAGTCGATTGACTAAGGCCCTCGAAGAACTTTCTCGTTGACGGAACAGGGCATGTTAAACTTACCGATTTCGGCCTTGCCACCGGCGCTCTCAGCCCACAGCGGATAGAGTCGTTGAAACACAGGGTAAGCTCGTTCGTATTGCTTGGGATGTCGGAGAGAAGACTAATCGTTCTCTCAGCTTGACAAAGTCAAAGATAACGAAATCGTTCATCGTTCCACTCTCGAGAGGAGGTCCATCTACCGATCCATCCGGAACGCCGATCCCCGTTATGCTGACTCAATCGTCGGATCTCCTGACTATATGGCACCTGAGGTATTGCGAGCGAAGCCGTACTCCTACTCGGTCGATTACTGGAGTCTGGGATGCATTCTGTTCGAGTTCTTGGCTGGTTTCCCTCCGTTTAGTGGAAGCACCCCTGAAGAGACCTGGACGAATCTCAAGAACTGGACAAAGGTGCTGAGGCGGCCAGAGTATGATAGGTCTGAGGATTTGATTTTCAATCTCACAGATGTCGCTTGGGACGCCATTACGAGGTCCACACCATTGCTTCCTTGCTTCTGGTTGATCCACTGATACTCTCTGCATTTCCGACAGGTTGATCGCTCACGCCAGCGTCCGCTTCTCCGGGCTCAACCAGGTCTCGGCCCACCCTTTCTTCAAAGGGGTGAAATGGAAGGACCTGCGCTCCGTCAGGGCGCCTTTCGTCCCCGCCCTCGATTCGGAAATTGACACGGGGTACTACGACGACTTCACCTCTCCAGAGGACATGGCCAAGTACACAGAGGTCAAGGAGAAACAGAAGAACGTGGAGAGGGTCAAGGAAAAGGAGGACACGTTCGGAAGAGGAGTCTGGGTTGGGTTTACGTTCGGAAAGAATGGACCAGGCGTGAAGGCGCTCACGTCTATGGAGGCTGGGTATGGAGACAGCGATGCGTTGACGACGATCTTTTGAACGAATTGTGGGGATACCCATGCCAGTCGTAAAATACCGGTTGCTGTTTTGCGCGCCCCCACATCGTTTATCGTGATGACGGCGGAGTGTTTGGGCTCGTGTATTTTACGTATCTAGTCCGTGATGTATGACCTTTACGACCTATCGTCACACCTCACAACAGTGGCGGCTGGGTGATTCAAACGATGTGGTTACAAGAAGGGTCAGGGGCAGCTGGCTCGATCGAGATATCGGACACCGAGATAGCTTGCGCAAGATTGTGGAGATACCGGTGATTCCTGCGGAGCTGACAAATTGTCAGCAAGGTGGGTGGAGCAGTGAACGTGCGCACTCACATGCAGGAAAACAATGATCACCAGCCACTAGCCGAGGAACAGGAGGGGTCCCAATCGGCATGGGCCAGTACTTGCTCACCACGTCAATGGCTGTATCGGAAAAATCCTCGCTGATGATCTTTTCTTCCACGAGGTCCTTGGAGAGCACAGAGAGCCAATACCGACACCCCTCGCCGACCGGCGCGAAGGTGTAATAGTCGCGTTTTCGTTTGATAACCACATCGAGGAAACCCTCCACAGTCGTCCCCGAAGAAACGCCTCCCAAGACGAGACGAACCGAACCTCCAGTGACAGGGCCGTTTTCGCTTTCGATAAGCAGCACGCCAGGTTTTCCAGGATCGACTGGGACCACCTCGACGCGAACCGATCGGGTGTCGGAGATGGTGAGAGACAGAGTCCAGTGGTTAGTCGGGAATTCGATTGGGTGTTCTTCCGTACCCTCGAACCCGGGGTGAGACACGAAGTGGATTCTGGTAATGGGAGACGCGAGGTCTTCGAACCGGAAAGCGTGTTTGGTCCAGTGCTTGTTTACACGGATGTGATCGATGATGGACATGTCCAACATGTTCTTTAACGTGGGAGCTCTCGAAAGTCCAAAGCTGGCCCTCTCCTGTGAAGGAAAAGAAATCGGTAAATGTCTGGGAAAGATGACGCCTGGACCCCCAATACTTCACCAAATCTCGGATAGGGGTCCCTGGTGAGTGCCTACTGAGCTTGTTCAAATTATCCAATTGATTCCAAGAAACCTGGCTTATACCAACAAGCTCCAAAGATTATGCATATATTCTCCCCCTGCGGTGGGTCCAGAACAGGGGGGGGCGCCAGCGGGCCAGCGGCTGTGGCACGAGCAACAACGCTGGCCATTTATTTGCATAACCTCGAATCTGTTTCTTGAACCACGATCTGATGGTTCGACCTGAGACCGCCAGGAGGGCAGGATGAAGGGCACTTCCCAGTGCAGACCTTGGGGTACAAATCCAGCTCAATGGGCCGAAAAACAGCCGCCCTGAGACGTTCCTCAGGAAAGTAAACCGCAACAATGGCCCCGCGAAGCCGCACAATAGGAAAAGAGGATGTGTAATGTGCCACGTAAAGTCAAGGCTCTCGGGGTAAGGTGGATAGTCAACAATTGGAGGGTGTTCGGCGCATAGGTTTCCACGGAGGGTTTCATGTGACGTTTGACATTCAGAGCCGATTGACGGTAGATCTCCAAGGGAGATCCAACTGAACTCCGCCTACGTTCAATGAGGAGACACTCGACAGGGGGCTGAGCAGATGACTTACGGAATCCGTACTACAGCAGGCCTGCTCGTCAACAGGTGAATAGGCTAGGTGCGACCAACCCCTTCTTCCCCTTCGTCGTTTAATTAAGGCACTAGACCGCACCTGGTCGGCGTTGAGGATCCCGGGGCTTGACGCGCTCGTGACGTCCGAGCTTCCAGATAATCAGAGGATAGAGTGGGCGAGTATGATTGTGGGAGTTTTTTTTTACAGAGACGTAAAAAAAGGGCCCTACCCACTAGCACTACTCGAGGTTTGTTGACCCCTGTTCGCTTCTTGGCGGTCCAGGCAGATGGGCTCCAATAATACCGCTGCGTCGAACCCACTTCCCGTAATGCAGGCCCGACGATCCTCGTCGATCCCATCGAAACCTCAAACGGAGAAACCGTCTCCATTCGAAAATCAAGGTTCCCCACTGCAGATGACACTCACCATCCCATAAAATCGATAGTGCGGTTCCTTACGGTCGACGTCGGGCATCCGAAAGAGCTCTAGGCCGTATTATGATGTAAACCAACGCAGGAAGACTCCCGATCGCCGGATGCTGATAGTGGGCAGCTTAGGAAGTAAGGATCCAAACAGTTGCAATTGTTCACGAGGAGAGACTTTTACGAGGTCGTCGCGCCCTCGGCCCCAGGTTATACAGCCGCGGGCTCGTTCTCCAAACACAGTGAGGTGGCCAAAGGAATCGCGAGGCTTCGGGAGGGCTAGGGATCATCCGAACCACAGCGGTGTTAATAGCCTCGGTACTGCGCTGTATGAAGCCGATGACAGCCATCCTTCATTATTCAATGGGTGGACTCACAGACTAGTACATATCTGTGCGTCTTCGGGGCGTGCGTTGCGGGCGTCTGATGCTCACCGACATCGGTCTGAGCCACTTCGAACGTTCGTTCGTCCTCCTGGTCGTCCAAGAGCTCGCTTGGGGTCGACTGGCCCCGAAACTTTCGGCTCCATTTGGACCCTAGGTTTTGGGTAGGGGTATCATGAGTTTGGGCCCTGCCGGTAGCACCATGGTGGATGCAAAGGCGATTGCAAGGAATCCCGGTGTGATCGATCGTGGTCACAATGAAATCGGTTTCGGGCGACGCCCATAAAGTTGGGGGATGAGCATGAATGTCACAATTAAAAGGGGGTAGTACTACATCGTGCAAATAAAGGGGACGTTCCACAAAAAGGACAGAACTAAGTCATGACGCACTAAGGACAGACAACCTGGTATCGACAGAAAATGAAAAACAAGAAAGGAAAGCATGTAGCAAGTATCACCAAGAAACCTAGCTGCAGTCTAGGTAACTAGCTCCGAAGACCCTGCATTCGAGACAATACTGTGTATTAAATAGAAAGGTCGAGGTCCTTAAGACCCCGCTGGAACCCTTCGAGCCTGCACCGGGCATAACCAAGGCAATCAAATTCGGGTTCTCCACCGTAATCAACTTCTAGGATGTCCCTGGCCTGGATGACACCCCAGAGAGCCCACATCCCGTGGGACGCTGGGCTCCACATCTGAACTTGCTTCTCGAGGACGGTCATCAGCTCCTCCCTCTCGGCTTCGGAAATGGAAGGATTCGCATGAGTGACGTATGATTTGTAGAAGTTACGCCTCTGATCGAGAGTCGGATAAAGGGCCGGATCGAGGAGGTGAGGCGTAGGTCCATGATAATTCGCAGTCCACTCCAAAAAGTGATTTGCGATATCAAACGCGGCTGGGTTTGGACCAGCGTACTCGAAATCAACAACAATTATCTGGACAAGACAGACGGGTTAGCTTGATGTGGAAGGAACGCGCAGATCGCGAGTTTCATATTACCTGATGATAACCCTTGGGGCTCCGTGGATGAGGGTTCATCCGCAACAGGTTCCCGTACTGCGCGTCATTGTGGGCCAATACTCGCCGACTGGCGCCTTCCTTGGATTCAACGAGCGAGATCCAGTGTATGTATTTTTCCCATTGGTCGGCAAAAGAGTCGATGTTGAAGGTTCGAGAGAAGGATGGCGGTGTTGCTGGGAGGGAAAGAACTTCCCGAGCGTGGGGCAACCAAGTACCCACCTGCCTCTTCACCGAGTCTTCATGCCCCGAAAGTGATGGACCTTCTACGTCATCGACATCGACCTGATGGAGCTCTGCCATTCTCTTAGCTACCCAACGACTGATCTCTGGGTCACGAAGATCTGCGGCAGTAAGGGCAGCAGAGTCAAAATGTTGTTCAATACGACCATTATCGAATGTCCCATAGATAAAAGGCCCGATTTTGTACTTGGATGACAAAACACGAAGGATCTCCAGCTCGCGGGAACGAGATATGAGACTACCGGTTGATGGACCGTAGACTCGAAGGAGAAGGGTGGAGGCTCCGGGGATAGAAGGGCAAGAAATGAAGAATACGGCATTAGTGAGCGCCCCCGAGGCCTTGTCGACTCTGATGTCGGCTGCCGTAATGACACGGTTGCACCATGTGGAAACACCCATTGAAGTAACAACCCGAAGAAGATTACTAGCGAATGACAGAGACTTGTATTTTCTGCAAAGAAGGGGAAGAAAAGAGCGTAAGTTCGAGCGCCAAGATTAGGACAACGGCCTCCTATCGACCGATGTGAACCCCCATTCTGTCCACGCCAGATACCGGCTACGACGCCACGGGCCATTCAGAGGGCCGAAATGGAACACGAATTAGCTGACTAGCGTTATCTCACCTGGCTTCTAGACGGCCCCCGACGTGAGATATGCCCTCGACTGGAGCGACGGGCTCGCAGTCGCTGGCAGTAAAAGGGATAGAAGAGCTCGAATTTGACATAAAGGAGTCGGTAGATCCGAGCGAGGGGACGCTGGACCTATGCTGGGGCATAATCATGTTGGGTGGTCTGAGAGGAGGCGGTGGGACGAGGTAATGGTGGTTCAGGAGAGAATTGATCGTGTGACCCGGAGCGGGAGCAGATAACCGAAAATAGCCGCCACAGCCACAACTCCGGCTCTTCGGCTAAAGTAACATCCGCCAAAATGTTCTCGTGCTCACGTGCCCAGCGTGGATGTTGCTGCGCTGCGTTGAGCTCAGATTCACTCAGAGCGATGTTCTTTCGAGGGGGACGACTTATCTTCGCGTACTAGTGCAACTGGCCTAGTAAACACCCCATAGTTTTGACCCTCGTGGAAACGTCTCTACGTTCAATACAATACCCGACCGGTCGGGAATTGATACGAGAAACTGCAGTTGTAGTAAACCGTGTGCATGAACAACGGTTTAGCACCTTGTAGAGAACCGCATCGGCGCGCATGGGGTGCGAATGAGATAAACAATTATTAATGACCCCTCCCCGTTGGTAGAATGCCGCCTCGAGCCTATACTGTACTGGTCGATCTTTCGCCTGTCGCAAACTGTAGAGGTCGTCCCGAGTCTCGGGCGACGTCTGCGGTTTTTCGATATCGGGCCAAGACCACGCAACCAACACGTCCAAGCAGCGCATGGACCCAGTATTGTGACCTACTTATTACTAACCGGCCTATTCTTTCCCCATGGCGGTCAAGTTTGTTCGACGGTCTGCGGGTTTTTCTGATGCTCCAAACTGCGGGTCGTGCACCCTGAATTGGTTCTATGCAAAACTACCCACAATCAGGGTATAAGGTACAGACAGGATTGAGTGATACATCGATGGCTCGAAGTCTATGACAGTATTAGTCCTCCAGGATTACATGTTACTTTTCTTGAACCAGTAAGTCCGTCGAGAGCCAGCTCGTTGCCTCCCTACAATACCCTTAACACCGGGATGAGACAGCAGACTCGAGGTCGCCCTTCTCTTTCGACGGTGTCTGCATCTGCTCGACCGTCTCATTTTTCCCACTGTCTTGTTCAAAGGTGGATTTCATCAGTATAGTGAGCTGCGAGGCACGTCGAAATAAGTTCGGTCACATCATCAGCGTAAGGAGAGGACTTACGAGAGCCGCTAAGCCGAGGAACGGAGAACACAATGTCCAGATCATCTAGACGAGTGTGCCATGAGCATACTGCAGCGGGAATTTGGTCATACGCAAACAAACCTGGATCGAACGTGCAATAGCATTCAAAACCTCTTCTCGCAACTCCGTTGGGGTTATCGACTGGACAGTAGCCAAGTCAATAGTGTCAGAGTCTCCTGGGTATCCTGACGGCAGCGCGTTATCTAATCTAATGTTAAACACCGTGCCTGCAAGGGACTATATATTGAATCGTGAGAAAAGAACTCGTCATTCGCAAAAACATGCTCACTAGCCCAATTGTTGCTCCCGTAAAGCGCATGAGGAAGAAGGCGCTAGTCCCGACGGCCATGTGTCTCGATTGCAACGCTCTCGTAAATACCTGATACGGGGCGTGAAGAAGTAGGCCCAGGCCAATTCCAGCCACAAGGGGGAAAAGGAGCTTAATGGAGCTACTCGATCGTTCGTCTAACGTGATCATCAAGCCTGGGTGTGGGACGGGAGCCCCACGTCAAAACTCCACCGGGAGTAAAATTTACTAATAGACGCACCGAAGCCGACGGCACCGATGATCAAACCGGCGAAGGATATCCACTTTTGACTACTCATGTTTCCACGTTTGAGTTGCCAGAAGCCCATGAACCATGCAGCCGGAATGGAGATAAGCGTGGACCCCAATGAATAAGGAAGAGATGCCATCCCCGCAGCAAATGGAGACATCCCGTCCACGGCCTAATACAACGGGCGGGACGTCAGCCCGCCAGGTTGGCGGATTCACGTCCGGGATTCATCAGAATCTCACCTGGAAATAAATGGCGATATAGAAGGTTCCGGTTGTAAAACAAAAGCTGTGTAAAAACACAACGATGAGGATTGCGGCTGCGTGTGTGTAATTCATGAGTACCGGGTTTGGTAGAAAGGGGAAACCACCGTACCACAAGAAACGTCCTTGAACAACTGTGGTGGGAACAGCGCCTCTCGAGACGTTCCAACCTCGTAAACCGCCCCGAGAACCAAAAGTGCCGCCCCACCGATTATCAGACCCAGTGTAGCTGGCGCCGTCCCTGGGTACCGTACGCTTAGATTTAAGAGACCTATACACCGGGCACTGAAATATACTCACAGCCATTCAGGGTCACGAACGAGAAACCTACTATAATGAAACTCGTTCCGGACATGAATGCCAACCTTAAGGGACGCTTAGACTGATGACAAACGGTACGTGACGTAAACACTCACAATCCAATGAAATCGAACTTTGCGGCCAATTCGCGCCATGAAGCGTCAGAGCTCCTGTCTAGATTGACAGTCCGGAGAGAGATAATCAACACGATGAACGCGACCAGGCAGATCGGAAGGTTCATGTAGACTGTGAGGGCCGAATCGTGGATCAGGATTGAAGGGTTTCACGAATGATCGGAATCTGCACACACACGACCACCTCCAGTCGAAGGTCGAACCACTATTGTCTGTTCGTGTAGATAATTAGTCCATGCTGTTCAGCTCAGTCGTGAATTACGTACTACTGAACAACCCACCCAACAGGGGGCCGGCGACGGCAGAAGATGCCCAGGTGAGCTATGGTAAACCGGTTCAGTTTCCGAGCTCGTATGCAAGAGCAGCTTAGACTCAACGCTAAGAGCTTGGCTCCAGTGAGCTCTCTTGTGCACCGGCACGATTTCAGACGTAATCGTCCACACGGAACTGACGATTCCTCCACCTCCAACGCCACTGAGCGCCCTAGACAGGATCAACCATGTGATAGACTGGGCGAGAATAAGCGAGGGATAATCAAACACGGGATAACGCAGTTTGGCCTACCTTGGATGCACCACTCAAAAGAGATCCAATACAAAAGATGGACATGCTCGTATAGAGGACCACCTGCGGTGGCGGTATTCAGCACAGGTCGTGCAGAATATTTTTGAGTTTACCCACCTTCCGACCGATGAGATCAGAAAACTTCCCATATAGCGGCTGACCAGCTGTCTGTGTCAACATATATGCGACGGCCACCCATGTGTATTGATCTTGCGAGGCCTCCAATTCACTGACGATCGTAGGCAAGCTCGTGGATAGGATTGTCTACAAATGGCAACGAAGTCATGATCAGAAAATCAAATGGGGTCTCGGATAAACTCTCGTATACATACGGAGTCAGTTGTTGCCAGAAACAGCGTGAGGGCGGCACTATGAAATAGGGTTGGTCGTCATTAATTATTGATCACAATTCCGGAATCCCTACCCGAGGTGTGCAAAAAATAAGATACTGAACGACAAGGGTGGGGGTTTCTCGTCGCATCCTACAGGCAGAGTGTAGGACTTGCAAGACTCCCTCGAACTTTTGAGAGTTTTGGATAGTGTCTCTGAGGTTGGGGCGGTAGGTTTCAGAACAGAGTCCGAGGTGATGATGGACGATCGAGGATCGTTCAATGTTTCATTGCTGGAGTCATCGAGATCCCTGCTGGCCAACAAGCCAAGAAGCGTAATGCGCATGTCGCGGAGATGTAGGAGAGACATTAGATGTAGGAGACCAAAGAACAGTAGACTGGGGGGACATTACAGTTTCACTTGAACGAGTTTTATAGGACCAATCGTTGCGCACCAGACCGGATGCGAGCCGGAAAAAAACAACCAGAGTACAAGAAAGCACCAGGTTTACTTGATTGATGCCCATACCAACAAACCCATTGGCACCCAGAGGAAATTCAAGGCTGGGCGTAGAAAACGAGATGGTGGCATCTGATATGGAAACGATCGAATTTTCCTGGGGTCAGTGGTCCCTGAAAAGCGAGTTGGCCAATCATGAGAATGCAGATAATCTTTCCACCCTTTTCTGTCGGAGAGAATGGTGATGAAAAGACCGGGTTGGAAATGTATGCGTTCGGAACGTCGACGTCAAAAACGAGTGCTTCAATTGCACAGAGTGTTCGGATGCACAGGACGGAAGGGCGATGGAATGTCGGCAGTATTCAACGATAGGGTCCGACTGCAAAAAAAAAAAAAAGCCCTAAGCTTTGACATAGACGAAAGAAAGG
>Ga0307517_10002385_pt1 | contig 30206 bp, 26 predicted proteins | sample 23_EM_MG_FD_194515 | JGI IMG/M metagenome (GOLD analysis project Ga0307517, IMG submission 194515) | Populus trichocarpa ectomycorrhiza microbial communities from riparian zone in the Pacific Northwest, United States - 23_EM | ecosystem: Host-associated > Plants > Roots > Unclassified | place... | reverse complement strand
AGTACTTTTAGCCCATCTAGGGATTTGTAGCCAGCTTTTTGACTTCTTGGCTTTTGACTTTTCCAAAACTCGTAGAAAGCTAAAAAGCGCTGAAAAGCGAACAATTAAAATGTAAGATTGCTGATGCAGCCGCATTTCCGACATCACTTTCTGAGATTTTTCGGGTTCAATTTTCACTCCTCGATGCTGATTTTCGGCCATAGCTCTCTTTTACATTTATTCTCTCAAATTTTCTCCCGAACGGTGGAAGCCGCAACACAGGCAACAAGGACAATAGGGTTGGGTAAAAAACTGTAGTCTGTAGGTTTTTTACCGCGATATTTTACCGGTAACTTATCGCCAGCCTCAGGCGCCAGCAGGCGCCTGTGTGGACATTTCGGAGCTGGCATCAGACTGCAGTCTCATGCCCCAAATCTGGAGAAACTGTGTGCACCAATATATATAACGCAGTAAGGCCGACCGCGGTCGGCATGGCCCACTACCTTATACATACGTGGCAAGAAGTAAATGTTTTTGGGTATGAATACAGGAGGCATGAACTAGTAGTACAAATGACGCCCCAATCATGTTAATAGGTTGAACAGAGAGCCTATTTACATAGAATGTCATTGGTTCGCAAACAATTTACATGTGACAAACCTTTTTGAAGGGGGATACAAAGGCACTGAAAGAAGAGGATGGGGCCTTGCGAGGAGCCGAAGGACAGCGGTCTCAATTCGAGTTTGCAGGGGGAGTAGGGATATTGATTGGATATTGAATTCCTCTATTGGTTCATTTGATTCATGTAGGATTTGGATTCGGTGCGCTTGGACTTGGTAAACCTATGGTGGGTGTTTGTTAGTATGCATAAGCGTAGGTTTGATAGTGACCTTGCGCGTACGTTGCGTCCCCTTAACGATCCTCTCGCAGCTACTATATTCCAACAGACAAGTGTCATGTCAACGACGACAATGGTTCCAGGATGGAGTTTCTCAAGCATATGACAGGGTGGGACTTGAAGGTTATCATTGGTGTCCTTAATGTCTTGCTGGACAAGCTTGGCAAATTTATCGTCTTCACAATAATCAGGTAAGGTGTTGGGGTCGCCGTAGAGAGCACCAACTTCGAGAACTGGTTGCATTCAATCATTGGAGATGAGGTGTCAAGTGCGACATGTTGTACAGACCTTCAAGGACTCCTACCAGACCAATTATGACATTATCGTCTAATTTGGACGGCTCGCTGACATTAGGCTTTGCTGCTCTGACTGGAGGGTTCGAAACTGAAGCAAGTCGGTTTTCTTGTTGGTGGGAGGTTTCATGAAAGCAATTTTCATTTTTGTGGTTGGTGAGAACCTTAGCATGTGTCAGGTACTTTTGTACTCAATTTGTACTTCGGGGGTAGGGTCATTTTTATAAATGAACGGTCTTTCTCATTTCCCTCAGGCTGAGGATTGGAAGTGACGAGAAACTCGATTACGTCAACCTATTCAGCAGCGAGTTAAGTGTAAAGGAAAGAAAAGGCAATATCGACACGTATGGATTCTGAAGCTGGGTGAATCGATCAATCTTTTGCATCTTGGTCGAGTATTTCTTCAAATCCAGTAAATTGGTTTTCGAAAGCTACGTCAACCAAGCCATTGGGTGGATGGATAGAGGAAGCAAAACTAGAATGTCTTTGACGATGGTATTGTCCATAATTGGGTGAAATAAAGTCAAAATTACCAACGGGTGTAAAATTTGAAAAACAAGCGCGAAAGCAGTATTTGTGCATCGGGAACTTCCAACATTGTACAGTAATTAAACCAGTCTCTCCCAAGTTTCAGATCATAAGCAGTGTCGAGGCTCAGACTCAGGCAGGAAATTGACATGAAAAGACACCTGTAATCGAGGTGACTGCAATTGGGATACTATTTTGTTGTCATCGAAGATTGATCAAACAACTTGCAGAGGGCCAAAAGAAGAGGACACTGTTGATACTGAGGACTGGCAATCAAATGACGTATTTTCAAGGTGTCGGTTGACAGTAGCAGAGAAAGAAGCCGTGATTTATGTGCTCGCAAATGTGTGGACAAACGATAGAAGGTAGTTTTGGGGGAGAAGGAATGGAACAATGGGATGCGAGAACAACGCGGGAAAGAAATACTCTGAATGGTAGTAAGTACAGCCACATTCAAATCGCCCGCCAAAAACGGCAAGGTATTCATGTTTGTGGGCGCTGACAAATAATGTCCAAAAAAGGAAAGAAGAAAGAGAGAAAAAGGGAGGCTTTTCCAATTTTATTATAACTGCGTCATTTCTGGTTCAATTCAGACGAAATAAATTGCAATATGTTCAGAAAATTCACTGCTACAATTCACTGTATAAATACTTTTTAAATTCACTAATCAAGGGGCAATCTTTACTGTCATATACTATCTTCCACCTTGATGTTTGCATGGTTCAGTAGCCCCATATTGACTGTTGTTTTCAGTACATTCCTTGATAACTGCATGAGGAACATGAATTAAGACTTGATTAAGTACAGTATTTTTTGATTGTCCCACCAGGGCAGTCATTTTGAGGGATTCAAGTTGATAGTTGGGTATACGTAGGAGTCGGAAGGACCTACAATTAACAACTGGATTGCTAGATATTGGAATATGAGGTTCAGGACTAGTGTCTGTTGAACTTGGGTTATTTAACTGGAAATTACCCCCAAAATAACTGGACCTAGCCACAAAAAGACCAGACCACAGTTAGGGTTAGTCACATTTGAAAATGAAATAACTAGAAAATAACAGGTTAATTGACAGTTCAAAAATAGATGATAACTGGTCATAATTAGTCCTACTACACCCCTTTAAAAAGGCACATAAAAATGTTAAATTATGAGTGAGTTATTGTCAAATCCTTCAAATTTCAAGAATATTGTCATAAATATGTCAATTATTCACCAAATTTAGTGTTCTTGGGCTTAATTTAAAGCAATAGTACATGTAAATTTCTTTTATTGAAAAATATATGTGTGGGCTTGCCTGGTTATGACTGGTTTTTAATTCAGGACCTGCAGTCACCAAGTGTTTGTCAGTCTCTATGATATGCAAGATGCTCTTCAAGCTGAAATAAATATTACATCAAAAACATCTATTGAAACTCAAATATTTGCGTGGGATACTGAAGAGAAAGCATGAGAGGGAGGGACAAGCAATTGAGCATGAGGAAAGTAGATGGAAATCCAAAAAGCGAAGCCATGTGAATATTTTACTGAATGTGGTTGAAATCGTCACAGCCACTGCTAGGCATAGCCACAGATAGGCATAGCCACTGCTAGGCACAGCCACCTCCCACAAACATGATGACTCTGCCCCAGAACCTGAGTGTCAAACCACTAATACCCCCTACCTAAAGGTAGTGGGAATAGATGTATCACAGGTATTTCTATATAACAGTTTCAAGGTACTTACAATGTCACTGTACCATTTCGGCCAATCGTTCATGTCATGCATCATATGATCACACGTATCAGTGAACATTGCCGAAAACAAGCTATATTGGTCTCAAAAACACGAAAAAAGCCCCTCGTTATTACAAGCTCCATGCAGCATCCCCTCCATATAGCTTATGTTTTATCTTCATATGATGGCCTTTCCTGAGAACAGGCTTGACAACCGGCTCAACCTTTGATTTTTTGAAATCGTTCTGCTCCTGGTCAAATTCAACATCCTCGGTGACAGCTGTTCGAAGAAGACTGCCATCTTCGGCAACACAAAACCCATCATCAACAGACCCAGATGCGATGTGGTCCTTCACAATGCTGATGGGAATATCACTGGCATCCTCGACGACATCAGAAAATGCTGGCTCCTCTGTCATTGTTTCAGCACCATTCATAGCCTGCAGACGAGTCATGTGATAGCTCTTCAAAAAGCTGGGGTTTGTCTTGTGGAGATTTCAAAGGGCAAGTAGTGCTTCTGGGGAGGTGACGCTTGCATGCGAGAGGTTGAATGGTCTGACGCGACAGACAAGGGGGTGTTGTAAAAAAATTTTTGGACATCACGTCAGAAAATTTTTTAAGGCCAACTTGGTTGACCCCCCCCCCTCCGTGAGAATTTTGGAGGTTTTAGTAGAGTTATGATATCATATATCTTATATAAGCTAGCAATTTGATTGTGAGTCTGAGCCCACACAACCATGACATCACTTAAGTTCATCTCTCTACTACCACCTCATTACTATGCATCCCAGACAAACCATTTAAAACAATAAAGAATGTTACTTAGGAGGAGTTCTTACTGCATAAATGAAATGCCACCGACCAGGATGGCCACTTAATTATTAGCCACTTAATTATTAATAATGCGCAGTGTGATGCTATTGTGTCTAGTATTGCCTATCTGGTCAATTGAGAGTTGTGCCCTGTCATTAAGTTTACTTTTTTTATAGCCATCTTTGGGCCAAAATTGAGTCATAAAAAACATCACCACTGTGGCCCATTATTACCAACTATTTATAGCTATTTTGGGGCCAACAAGGCCAAAATATGGCCCAATGTTGGGCCAGCAGAAATTTTTTTAAGCAACCCTTGGCTGACCCCCCCCCCTTAGGTGATGTTTATCTAATTATTCCTGACACCCCCTTGGCGACAGAGTTCAAATGCCTATACCAATCAACATTAGGCGAGGTTTAAAAATGATTAAATTTCAAGTTCTCAACTTGCCTTGCACACGAGAACCTTGTTGCTAATCTCGCAGATAGCGTTCACAACCCATCCAACTGCCCGATCCCTCAACGTGCCCAGCATGACGTCGAGCCTGAGATCTTTTGTTCCCGATGCAAGCTGGGCTGATACCTCATCAACCATATCATGGTGAGTGGATCTCTTGATGCTGAGCTTCATTACTCTTTGAACTCCAACGTCCAGAGGTTGCCAAATGCCTGTGCAACCTCTGGATATGAAGATGATGATGATGTTCACATGGTTCTCCTTCATCCAGCCTAAGAACTCCGCAGATTTGTGGACGGACCAACAATCAATCTTCCACACTGAGCATTGTTCTGGTGGAAGGTTAAGAGTGATCTTGGTCTTTTCGAAATAGGGAGCAATGATAGTGTTGACAAGATCTCGCATGGTTTCTTGAGTCGACCAGTAAGTGCTTGTCTTCGAAGGAAGCATGCGGAAACCGAGCTTCTGGGCTTCAGCATATGAGGGAGTGTTACGACTTGGGCAAGACCGTGACATTTTCCCCATGAAGATGGCCTGCATTGGGAGGATGACACCACTGAAATTGGTACCAATGTAAATGCCCGTTTCTCTTCCTGCCCTGTAGTCGAGACCTGCTTTGCACCAGATTCATTCCACGTTCGTTGAGTGCCCTGCTGATAGACCATCTGCGTTTGGTTGGTGTTAACACATAGATCCGCAGGAACAGCGTGGTCGTGAACAACGTAAGCCTCATGAAGAAAGGCATTCATAAGGATTTCTTCGTGGTTGGTGGGTAATTTCTGCGCCGCTTTTGTGGCCCTCCGTTCACTCCAGCCCATTGACTTGTGTAGGAACTTCTTTACAAAAGCATCAGAACACTTGAAGCAGGTTCCGTCACTTTGGAGGTTGGTGAAAAGATCGGGTGTCTTGGTCTGGATAGTTGCAACCATAATTGTGCAGACAGTGAGCAAGGTGAGAGTGACGCCGACCTCACAGATTGAGCCTTGATCGACTCTTGTATTTCTGGATATAGCTGCTAACAAGATAAGTCAACAACAGAAGGAAGAGCTAGAAGATAGAATGATATTCATACCAAGATACCAGCATGAGTTGTTTCACCTCCAGGTGCATTTCCTTTTTTAATGTGATTGACGACACTTTCCTTTCAACGAGAGACACCTCACTTCTTCGCTTCAGGATCTATCCAACGTCCGATGACCTGCTCCTTGAGCTGCGAAAAAGTTTTTGGGTTGATCTTCTGTGCCTCTTTGAGATTTTCACGGGGCGACCAAGGCTTCCCAGAGCGGATGGCTGCATCTTCAATTTGTGACCATAGAAAAGGGGAAAACCAATTGACATATTTGGCTTCGGTTTGTTCATTCTTGCATTTCCGACCTGTTTGTTGGCTTACTCTTCGGGTGTTGATCTTCCTTGCACTGACGATGAGGCCACGAAGCTTCCGCATTGGGTGAAATTGACTGGGCCATGTTGAAGGCTTCAAGGGTGGCAGTGCGCTTCTGGACAAATTGTTCAGTATCAGCTTTAACTTGGATTATAGAATGATATTACCCGTTTGTCTCCAGGAACCCATTCTTTTTCTCTTTAGACCTGTCGTGGTGGGCCTGTTGACATTCTCGCACCTGCATTCTTCCTCTTGCCAGCTTCTGCCGATTCCCTTCCACGATGTCAGCAGCCTTCACCTCAAAGTCATCCCTAAGCTTCTGAAACTCGTGTTGGTTTGTTTCCTCCTTCTCTATTTGAGTCGCAATCTTCCAGAATGAGGTGATCTTGGATTTTAGCCCAGAGACCACAGGGGGTGCTAGGTCGGGGGGGGCTAGACAATGTTTCCTCCAAGTTGTCCTCATTATCCTCAAGGTCACTCCATCCATAAGCTGTAGGCGGTGAGAAGGGAGTAGAGCTAAATAAATCCGATTTGGGGATGTGCTTGGCGAGAACATTTGGAAGATGAGGAGGATTTTTGACAGCTGCAAAAGTAAGGGGGGATATGTTGACCGAAGCATTGATGTCCACTCAAGCCCTGGATGATGGCGTGGGTGATTCAATACGACTTTGTTTTCATTTGGAATTGGACAGAGGTGGTACCGAAGGTGCTGAGGGAAGTGGAAATTGAAATGTAAAGGGAGAGGCAATGGCAGTTTGTTTGATGGTAGCGTCGGTAGGCTCTACTGGGTCTCCAAAGGTTGAAACTTCCTCCATCTCACTTTTATTGATAGTGTCCCATGTTGCATCAAACTGGGTTGAAATTGAGAAACAATATGCAGAGAATTAAGACTGAAAGACGTACTCTTGCGATGATATGTTGGGAAACAAGGTTGAATCTTTTCAGCCGTTGGGCAATAATATCTGAATTTGCACTTCCAAGTAAAGGGCTACCATTGACATGGTGGCCAAGTGCATTATCCACTAATATGCCACAGGAATGGTTGTCAATCTGCACAGTGATTGGGAGAGAATGGATTGATGGATTGATGATTTTGGTAAGACCAATGTGATGATGCTGACAAAGCCACCATAGGCAGGCTGAAGCATTTCTGGCATTCCTGTCCTGAACGAATCACCAAAACAAACCTTCGTCTTTTGAATTACAAGTGGCACCCAGTACAGAGTGTTGTTGAGTGATCCAAGGTGTACCACTGTAATTACTGTCACTGCAGGACTTGGCTTATATGATCAGAGAATATTTTGAAATACATTTTGAATCTTGATTCTGATTGGCCAATCAAAATATATTCTTCATCTATTCTTCAGTCATATAAGCCAAGTCCTGCAGTGTGTTGACCATTCCTGCACAAGGTTCTCCCCAAGATGGTGCAGCCACCCAAATGATGATTTGTCCTGATAGATGTCGCTCCTAGAGTCGAAGGCTTCCAACAACTTGCCTGCAAAGTGGATGTTCTGGATCCGGAACTGGGCACACTTCTCTGGGCTGTCTAAACATTTCTCTCAAATCAGCTCAAGCATCTTGTTCTGCTCAGAGTCCGATAACCAATTTGAACCAAGATACCACCATAAGGTATGGATAGGATCAGATTCATGAGACAGGCCATCTGGTAGATCTGTTGTTACCCCACGGCAAGACACTGAGCATGTTACTCGCCTGGTCGGCCATTTCCCGACGCACTGTGCTCTTCTTCTGCTTTAACAGCACCTTGATCCAATCTTGGCTTGTGATCCACCTGCCACGGATTTTCTTGACATCCAGGACCTCGTTCCAAAACGTGATAACCCATAATGGAAAGCAAGTGACTCCCCCAGAACCTGCCCCAGATCGCAGGCGTGCATAGCGGACTGATTGAAATCCATGGAGCCATGCCTGGCAGCTGAATTCAACAAGCTGTCGAACAGTCATGGGATCTGGGGTGGGTAAACAGTGTTGGAGTCGTGTCATAAGACTTTCAGATAGGGCAGCCTCCTTCCCAGGCCCTACTTCAAGGTTGATACTTATGTATAGGGATGAGGAGGAATAGGTAGATTAGTAGATGGGAAATGATTATATGATGTTGATCCGACATTTTACCGACAAATCTTAATTTCTTCAACCTCTCCATAGGGCCTGGTAGAAAACATTTGTAAACAAACCCGGCTGCTCTGCCAAAGATCAACGGACTCTGAAAATCCTTGACGTGTCGCGTCAACCCCTAAGTAATGGCCTCGTCATCCAACCCTAGGCCCCACATCCCACCACTCTCTGAAATACGGAACTGTACAATCGAGGCTTTTGGAGTCCATCCATGTCTGTGACAAATTCAAGTGGTGCAAGCCATTCTCGGAGGTGAAAAAAATGTCATCTCAATTGCCGGCACAGGGATGGAGAAAACTCTCACCTTTTGGATGCCCCTTCTATTTCGTCCTCCAGGTAGCATTAATGTTGTGGTAACATTTTAGGGAAGCAGAATGTAACATGTTTGGATAAGGCTGGTTTGAAAAGAATCTTTATTAGTGCAGAGAGTGCAACAGCGGAGAATTTTCGAGTGTGTGCAGGATTTTCTACAACATATTTTTCTAATTTTGGAGTCAGGCTATTGAAGAGCTAAAGTACCAGGCCATAGTCATAAATCCGGAGCAGTTGGTCAAAGTTGAAGGCGGCTTTGAGCACCTAGCAACAAAACATCCGGGTTTTGCTGATAGAGTTATCAGCACTATCTTTGACGAGGCCCACTGTATCAGCGCATGGGGTTAGGATCTTGCAGGATCTGACCTAGGGATTCAGTAATTGACAGATTGTCGTACTGGAGTGCTTGGATGACTGCGAGCATCTTGGGTTAAGTATCATGTCTACTCAGTGTTATCAATAAACGCGACGCGTCAAAGATTTTCAGAGTCCGTTGATCTTTGGCAGAGCAGCCAGGTTTTTTTACAAATGTTTTCTACCAGGCCCTACAGAGAGGTTGAAGAAATTAAGATTTGTCGGTAAAATGTCAGATCAACATCATATAATCATTTCCCATCTACTAATCTACCTATTCCTCCTCATCCCTATACATAAGTATCAACCTCGAAGTAGGGCCTGGGAAGGAGGCTGCAGATAGGGTGGATGGCACATCTTTACTGAAAATTTGAGAAAGAACACTCAGCTCCTTTGTAGGGTTGGGCTGCTGCGAAGGCAACAAGAAGCTGGTCAGCACCTTGATAGACAAGCTTGGATCTGGGAGGAGCTCCTGATGTGTCAAGTATGGTAGCATGAATATTGCCTTCGTGGAACACTTCATGCGGGGTGGTACTAGTTTCGAGCTCCATACATTCCCATTTTCAGAGGGGTTGTCATCGGATGCTATGGGGAATCAGGATGATATGCATTGCCGTGTTAACTGGGAATTGAAGAAAGAGCAATAATGAAAAATTCGAATATTATCCTTTTCCAAAAGACTATATGTGCTCTAAGTGCCCTGGTGCCGCTCCGAGTCATGATGGCGCATGCCACATTTATATACTGAGCATCCACAACCCTAAGGTCCCAACAGCCTTGCAGGAATGACAATAGAATCAATCATCCAGGCTCAATTAATGGTGACAGTAGAGTGATCCTTAAGTAAATGCCAAGTTCTTAGGCCATTCATCGAGTTACCGGTCAGTGAATATCCAGTGAACAATATTTTTTGCCCACATTAAGTTGTGAACATCAAGCCCAGTGAACTATGGGCGTCACGCATCACAGAGCGTGAATAATTGGTTGAAACAGTACAGTATTTACTGCTGTCAACTCCTGATTTGGGGAGTGGGCCCGGTTGTCACTTCCGATGTTTCTTTGATGACCCCCGAAATCTTCCCTTGGGGCATCTCCTTCCTTTGCCACCAACCCTCATCATCCCAACGACCACCTTCCCTTTGTACACCCCACTGCATCCTGGACTTCCCCTCACCTATCCCACCTCATATGTATCCCAGCATTGACCCACTTCATATTCCAATGGCTGCCCTCCCCACACTGCATCCCAGGGATAACTTCCCCTATGCCCATCCCGCCTTGTAGCCCAGGAACTGCTTGCTGCTCATGATCACACATCATGTGTCTGCCTTCTCCGTTGCCTATAGGATGACCGCATCCATAACGACTTGTCTTAGCCCCAAATGAAAATATTTAAAAATCATTAATAGTTACCCTCAGGCCTCATCGACTATCTTGTAACCCCTCATCCCTCCTATATCACTGCGACTACCTCTTTCCCCCCACCCATCTGACATCGCTTCTCAACTACTGTCTCCTTCATTCATCCTATATTGCATCTCGATGACTCTTGGGTCCTCCATTCTGCATTACTTTTGGGTGACTCCTTCCATTCTACATCCCTTTTGGATGACTCTCGGTACTCCACCTCTATTCTACATCCCTTTTCATCAGGAAAAGGACCTTTGGTCCTTTGGTCCTAAAGCAACCTAGGCAATTTTAACTTTCCCAAAGCAACTTTGACACTCTAGGTTGCTTTAGATGTCTTTGGAAATAATCAAATTGCCCAAGTCTCTCTGGTGGTCTCTGGGGTAGCCTTGGGTATCTTGGGAAAAATAAGAATTCCCTGGGCCTCTTTTGGAAAATAAAAATTCTCTGGGCCTCCCTGGCATCTTTGGAAGAATCCTGGGTGGCCTCTAGGTGTAGTAATTACAATTTCTTATAGTATATGAACTAAATACAAATTATTGACTACAAAAGGAGAAAAAAATAAAATGGGGTGGCATGTGGTATGAATGCTGCCCCTTTGTCGAAGCCATAGGAGAAACCCCCCCACAAATGAGAGTTCTGGGGAATGATGACGAGCAAGTCGTCATTGCCCCTTGCCCCTCCTCCTCCCTTGTGTTCCTCGGTGTCGAAACCGCTGAAAAGAACCACCTCCAGCTCGCGTTTGGATGCGAGGGAGGTGGTGGTGGCGGGAGTCGTGTTGAAAGAACGAAAATGACCACCTCCAGCTCGCGTCTGGATGTGAGGGAGGTGGTGGTGGCGGGAGTTGTGTCGAAAGAACTAAAAAAACCACCTCCAGCTCGCGTTTGAACGCAAGGGAGGTGGTGATGCTGGCAAACATGTCGAAAGGATGAAAAGAATTACCTCCGGCTCGCGTTTGGACACGAGGGAGGTGGTGGTGGTGGGAGCTGCGTCGAAACCGCCGAAAATAACCACCTCCAGCTCGCGTTTGGACGCGAGGGAGGTGGTGGTGGTGGGAGTCGTGTCGAAACTGCCGAAATGAACCACCTCCAGCTCGCGTTTGGATGCGAGGGAGGTGGTGGTGGTGGGAGTCACGTCGAAACCGCCGAAATGAACCACCTCCAGCTCCCGTTTGGATGCGAGGGAGGTGGTGGTGGTGGGAGTTGCACCGAAATGCCGAAAATAACTACCTCCAGCTCGTGTTTGGACGCGAGGGAGGTGCTGATGGTGGGAGTTGCGTCAAAACCGCCGAAAAGAACCAACTCCGGCTCGCATTTGGATGCGAGGGAGGTGGTGGTGGTGGGAGTTGCGCTGAAATGCCGAAATGGACCACCTCCAGCTCGCGTTTGGATGTGAGGGAGGTGGTGGTGGTGGGAGTTGCATCGAAACGCTGAAATGGACCACCTCCAGCTCGCATTTGGATGCGAGGGAGGTGGTGGTGGTGGGAGTTGCGTCGAAACGCCGAAATGGACCACCTCCAGCTCGCGTTTGGATGCGAGGGAGGTGGTGGTAGTGGCAGGGATTGGGATTCATTGGGAATGGCCGGTGGAAGATAAGAATGGCGAAAACAAACCACGACTTTCATCGTGGCTTGTTTTCACGATGCACCTTTTGCCTCCTCGTTTCTACCCTCCCCTAGATCCTTGCTCCCTTCGCGTTTTCGCCCATGCAGACGAGCCCACATCCCTCATGAGAGGGGAGGGGCACCTTTCAGGCGGAATTCCAGTGGTGGTGGTGGGGGGTGGGGGAAAGAGGAGGCGTGACACGATCACGAAGTTTGCTGGTCGTGATCAGGTCGTGATCATGTGTGGACATGATCACATGACATGTTGACTTTGTTGAACGCTCAAGTTCAACTTCTTCAACTCCAACCCCACCTTCCAGTTTCCTCCCACTTTCATCCTCCCAACACTGTCCCTAACCGTTGAACACCACACTAGCTGACATCCCCCACCTCCGTCACCCATGTGCCCCTCCCTCAAATGATGTGGGCCGTGTTCGGAACTGCCAGCACATCCCACCCCCCTCGAGCCTCATCAATGAGGACTCGCTGCCACGTCGTCAGCCAAACACAGGGGATCAAGACAACAAGAGCCCCCCATTTGAACTCCATCCGAGTCCCTGCCACGTCGTCGCCTGAAGGCAAGCATTCGTGCACCCAGGTGAGACTCACCTCGCCTCTGAAACGACACAGATGCTGACTCCCCTCTCTTTACCCTCGATGAGCAGCATCAAGCGTCATCACCACCCCTCGTGCCCTCTGCTCTGCCACATAACTCGACATTGAGTGTCAAGGACGCTTCCCCCAGCGCCTACCACTGCACGTTGAGCATTGGGGACATTTCCCCGGCGCCACTTCGCCCTCTGCTCCGCCACGTCACTCGATGTTGAGCATCGAGGATGCTTCCCCCAGCACCTGCCACCGCCTTCCGCTCTGCCATGTTGAGCTTCAAGGACCCTTCCCCCGGCGTCTGCCACCACCTTCCGCTCTGTCTAATATCGTAAGCCTTTTTATTGTTATTATTACTATTTTAACTCATCTTATGTCTATTTACAGTGCTTTATGATGTGAACAAACCTCCTCCACCTCTTCCATCACCCTTCACCACCCCAGTCACCAGTACAATTGATACTAGTATCTATCAGGAGGTAGTAGGTTAGATATATATAGTTTATAGTTTATATTGTATGTCTATAGGATACATTCTAATATTATTTATTATTATTCTATAAATGCTATGAAGTGAAAGAAAGTGTGAAGGCCATATCCTAAGCTGCTTAGAGTGCACATTATGACGTTACAGTGTATCATATGATATGGGTTCACCGAACGCATTGAACCAGTGAATAATGCAGGGTAGTGCCATATAAGGTAATATTAGGGCACGGCATCCCAGGCACAGCTGAATTCACGGCGCCATCGACTTGAATGCTGCCGGGCCATCATAATGCACTGTGCATCAGTGCCGGACTCAAATTCCCAGCCAAATGAAATTTAATAAATATGAATTCATGGGCTAAACCAAGCAACTATCTGTATGTACTATGTCAGAAAAGTGCGCGGTTGGTGTGCGGAGGTCAGCATGGGGCCGATGCAAAGCCAAAAATTTTGGTTTTCTCACCATTGCATTATGACAATACTATACAGGCTATTTTGAATGTTTAATGCTTGGTCACTGAGTAATTGGGGTGCTGAGGTCAGCATGGGGCCGACACAAAGCCGAAATTTTTTATTTTCTCACCGTTGCATTATGACAATACTATGGCTATTGTATGGGCTATTTTGGCAATGTTTAATGCTTGGTCACTGTGTAATTAGGCGCTGAGGTCAGTGTGATGCCCACACAAAGCTGAATTTTTTTATTTTTTCACAGTTGCATTATTACAATGCTATGTCTATTTTACAGATTTGTTGGGAATGTTTTGATGCTTGATTGCTGTGTAATCAGGCGCCGAGGTCAGTGTGTGGAGCTGACGCGGAACCGAATTTTTTTTATTTTCTCACCGTTGCAGTATGACAATACTATGCCTATTGTACAGGGCTATTTTGGGAATGTTTTGATGCTTGGTCACTGTGTAATTAGGCGCTGAGGTCAGTGTGGCGCCGATGCAAAGCCGAAATTTTTTATTTTCCCACCATTGCATTATTGCAATACTATGCATATTGTACAGGATATTTTGGGAATGTTTTGATGCTTGGTTGCTGTGCACTCAGGCGCCAAGGTCAGTGCTGTGTGGCTGTACTTTTCAGTGCCCCACAGATTCCGTCCAGAATCTGGTAATTCCACTGGATTCCGCTGGAATGGCACCGGAATCCGCAGGAATGGGACCGGAATCCGCAGGAATGACTGGACTCCGGCGGAATGGCACCAGAATGGCTCAATTCCTCTGGAATGACACCAGAATCCATCTTAAAGGACTCTAAGGCAGTCCAAAACTCACTTAATTCACCTAATTTGATACAAAGGATATATTTTGTATTATTTATAATATTTACATACAATTTACATTAATTTACATTAATTAATACACCCCCCATGATTGGGGGGTAAACAAGGAGATACCCCCCGGTTATTGGGGGGTGGTAAACGAAAGAAACGGCGGTGGCGTGTTGGTTTCACGCCGCCCCGTTTGTCGACGCTGCAGGGAAGAGATATGGGTGGTAAACGAAAGAAACGGCGGTGGCATGTTGGTTGCACGCCGCCCCCGTTCGAAATGGAAAGAAATGGGGGCAGCATGTGCTGCCCCCGTTCAAAACGAAACGAAAAGAAACAGGGGCAGCGAATGCTGCCCCTGTTCGAAAAGAAATGAAAAGACATGGGGGCAGCGAGTGCTGCCCCCGTTCGAAATGAAATGAAAAGAAACGGGGGCAGCAAGTGCTGCCCCCGTTCGAAATAAAGAATGAAAAAAGAGGGAAGGAGCTTGGCGCGTTTGGGCACTCACGAGGGGGATGAGGGGGACGGGGACGATGGCTGGTGGCAGATGGATGGTGGTGGTGGATGTAATAGATGTGATAAGCTAGTTGCCAAACATTGAAATTATTAATAATCAATATCTTAATTTTTAATTACCATGTTAATTCAATTATATATTAAATACCATTCCGGAAATTTCATTCCAGTTGCATTCCATTCCGGTGGATTCCGCGGAACATTCCGGTATCAATTCTGGAATGCCTCGATTCCGCCGGAATGAGCAATTGCCGGAATGGCAATATTGGCAGGACCCCCTGCCAATTTGCATTCCTCCGGAATCCACCGGAATCCGGCAGGAATCAGTGGGGCATCACTAAGACCTCCTGTGTGGCGCCAACACAAAGCCGAAGTTTTTTTATTTTCCCACCATTGCATTATTGCAATACTATGCCTATTGTACAGGGTATTTTGGGAATGTTTTGATGCTTGGTCACTGTGTAATGAGGTGCCGGGGTCAGCATGGGGCCAACGCAAAGCCGAAATTTTTCATTCTCTCACCATTGTATTAATTAGCTCGCCGAGGACAGAAAGGCACCCAGACAATGGCTGAAATTTTGTTCAATCCTTAGCACTGCATAATTAGCTCAACGAGGACTGAAAGGCGCCGGACAGGGCCGAAAAATTTGTCCTTTCTTAGCACTGCATTGTTAGAATACTATAGCTATTGCACAGGGGTATTTTTCAAATGTTTTAATGGTTGGCGACTGCGTAATTAGCTCGCTGAAGACAAAAGGGCACCGAGACAGGGCCGAAAATTTTGTTCTTTCTTAACACTGCATTGTTAGAATACTATAGCTATTTCACAGAGGTCTTTTGCAAATGTTTTAATGCTTGGTGACTGTGTAATTAGCTCGCTGAGGACAGAAAGGCGCCGAGACAGGGCCGAAAATTTTGTTCTTTCTTAGTGCTGCATTGTTAGAAGACTATAGTTATTGCACACAGGTCTGTTGTAAGTGTTTTAATGCTTGGCCACTGTGTAATTAGCCTGCCAAGAACAGAATGGCCCTGAGACAATGCGAAATAATTTGACCTTCTTAGCGCTGCATTGTTAGGATATTTATCCAGATACACGAGCTGAAGTTGGGCTGATACATGCTATATTAATAAAAGTTCGTACTCCCTGTCTACATGAGCACCTACTTTACTTATGTTCTATCCCTGCTAGGGCATCAAACCTCTACAGATTTTACTTGACATGACCATATGATGGGGTTTGACCTATGTCATGCTTCATTAAGGTGAGACAAGGAAAGAGGACAATTGCCTCATGAGCATTTTGTTGGTTTTCTGTCCACTAAAGCACACCAGATATTAGTCCATGGATACCTACATATATCAGCTTGGAGAAAAGGAAGAAAACCTCATGAAGAGAAAGAAAATTGATGCTCTCCAGCTCTTGTCTGAGGAATGAGAACACATTGGGACATTTTGCAATCTGTTGGGTGTAAGTTAAATGACTGTGTGCGATCCAGTACTAAATCTATTCACTCCCTAGTAGCATGTCGACATTACATGTCGTGTGGAGCAAGTGTGGAGTGAAACCAAAGTATGTGGTCTTCAAGCTCTGGATGCCTCAACCGCAAAGCTTGCTGAGGATTACCAAAGAAAGACAGCAGCAATTCAATGCAACCTCAACACAGATGCTGATGAGACATTGGATTCGGCAAAAACTGTTTTCTAGACCAATGCCTCACATTGTTACTCCACATGGGCTTCTCATTACCTTGCTATTATGGCCTCCTCCTTTTCGAGTGATTGTGCATTGTCCTCTGCTGGAATTACCATGAGCAAGCCACACAACAGGTTGAAGGGGGATATTGTTGAGGTGTTGCAAATCCTCAAGTCCTTCTTTCACCATAATCTCATTTTTCAGAAGGTTTTTCATTGTGCTGTGATTGGGAAGAAACTTGATGGTGAAAGCCATGGCCGAAGCCCAAGCCGGGCCCAGGCTGGCCTGAGGCCCTGGACATGGCTGAGGCTTCAATATCAGCCCTTTGAAAGCAAGCTTTAGCCTGGGCTTTGAGGCTGAGCAGAGCTGACACAACACTAATTGTCTCAGCCCCATTCTGTCCTTGGTGAGTTAATTACAGTTTGCAAGCATTAAAACACTTGAAAAATACCCCTGTGTGATAGTTATAGTCCTCTACTAATGCAGTGCTAAGAAAGAACAAAATTTTCGGCCCTGTCTCGGCGCCTTTTTTGTCTTCGGTGAGCTAATTACACAGTCACCAAGCATTAAAACATTTGAAAAATACCCCTGTGCAATAGCTATATTATTCTAACAATGCAGTGTTAAGAAAGGACAAAATTTTCGGCCCTGTCTCGGCGCCTTTTTGTCCTTGGTGAGCTAATTACGCAGTCACCAAGCATTAAAACATTTGAAAAATACCCCTGTGCAATAGCTATAGTATTCTAACAATGCAGTGCTAAGAAAGAACAAAATTTTCGGCCCTGTCTCGGCACCTTTTTGTCCTCAGTGAGCTAATTACAGTCACCAACCATTAAAACATTTGAAAAATACCCCTGTGACAGTGCAATAGCTGTCAGGTCTGATTACCGGGAGCTTCGCGACTAGAGCAGACGGACAGAGGTGTGAAGACCTATCCGTGAGTTCAGACGCTCGGGAAGGGTCAAGTTCCGTTTACCAGAACCTTGGCTTTCCCAACGCTATCGTTATCCGATAGCGGTGCGGCTTTACACGACGGATCAGTCCTTGACCTTATGATCACTCGTGAACTCGCGAGTCCTGTGGGTGCCGGTAGTACGGCGAGAACCCAAAGACTAGGAGGTTCAGGAAATGATGGAAGGATAAGAAAAGATGTATTCGATGTCACAAGGTGACACATTTAGGTAACTACAGATTATGTAAGTAATCTGTAAAGAGTTAAAGGTGGATAACACGAGAATAACAGCTAATGAACGAAATGGAAAGTTAGTCTACTTGCGAGGATAGGGAGCTAGTATTGAAGGTGAAGAGTTACATCTATGATACCTTACAGAGCCCCCCCACTTTCCAGTTACGTGGAAAACTTCTTGCAAATTGCGAAAGATTAAGGACAGCGGGTATGAATGTCGAAGAGCTTAAAACCGGAGATGTTGAACCTCAAGTAGCTTCATTGCAGGTCGAGGATAGGGGTAAGGTTGAGTCTGTCAAGGATAATCGTCGGATTGTTCTGGAACGTATATGTTGCGAATTGGTGCGAGATGCCAAGATGGGCGGAGATGAGCTGTTCGCAATTTTCCCAAAATGCCTTCCGCGTCATCCGGGGTCATACGAACAGCTGGCGCTAGCGGGCCTCGATTGTAGTTCCGTAAGAATTTCTTCCATTGCGTCTTCATCTTTGGCTCAATTTCCGGGGGATTGAGGAGTACTTTGTCCGTGATGAAGCGAAATATAGATTCAAGCGTGGGCGTCCATTCGCCTGACCAGTGATCACTGCAGGCTTCGAGAATGTGAGGTGGCGGGTACAACCAACGAATCTGTGAAGAATCCAGGTGCGGAAGACAACCGAAGAGGAGATCGATCTCCTGCGCCGTTACCCTGTCCCAGTGGATACCCACACGGGTTGCGAAAGCGGCGTCGTTGGCGCCTCTGAAATACGTCGTCGTCTGGGCTGAAGGTCCTGACATGAAATCCTCGATTATCAACTCGCCCGACCAACGTTGCGCTACCCAGCTACACGCGCCCCCCAAGCCAATGAAAGCTCTCGCGTGAGGGCGAGAGAGTAAATCCGCCATGCGCCCCGAATAGAGCGCGATGAAGGCTGCGAGCGAGTTGTATACGAGAGGGGGTTCTATGAAGTCGGATGAATACTGGGCTGCAATCATGGCACTATTCGTGCCTGGACGGGTGCGGACGGGGAAGAAATGAAATTCGGATACTTTCACTCCAATCTGGAAGGCTTGTCGATGTTCGATAGCGGTAGTCAGGACTTGACGAATGTGGCGAGTCGTCACGAAGCAACTCGCAAAGTACCGCATACGCGCTTTGACTCTCTTGTCGGAAACGATAAGGACCCCGTGTAAGAAGAGGTGGGGGTTCCAAGTATTCAGGTGCGAGACGGAGAACGTGGGTTGGAGGTAGGTGAACTGACTTACTGAGTCCCGAAGTTCGCTCCGAAACTCAGTGCCTCACAATGGCTGGTTCGGAGGTGCTGGTCCTATAATCCTTCGGGGCGAACGAGATCTGGACGATATCCTTGCAAGTAACTTGGGAGTGGAGGAGCGGAAGTCTCTCGATGCTCGGGAAAATGGCCTGCTCATTCTCTCTTGACTTGCTGATCCACTGAAAAATCCTTCGCTCCTTTGTTCGGGGAGCGGTATAGCGGAAAGCCGGGAGAGTAGTGAAGGGGGGTCTCTGCTCGAGTCGCGCGAACCTCTGACGCTCGGAGCTTGAGTTTCCTTGTCCACGGCGGGTGACGGCGGATAAAAGGATGTAGGAACGGTCCATATTCTAGACGGGGATGATCGCGGCTTGATCGGTAAACCTGTCTCTTCGTCGTACTGGCGATCCTGACGAGGTCCATAGTCCATGTGATAGATCTCCCGTAAAACTTCCAGGTCGCGGTAATCCCCTGTTCCTGCCTCCCAAGTCCTTGCTGAAGCTCCTTCCGTGAACTCTCCCCTGGGCCTCCAATGCCAGAAGGTAACCGCGGATGCACGCTGACCGCTTTCGTCCTGAACCATGAAGTAGAATCGTTCCGCATAGTAGGCAGGATCGACAGCGGATGGGAGTTCCCTTCGTTTCCAACCTTGGAAGTCGATTACGAAAAATCGGCTGTCGCTTTCGTAAGATAGGTGAAAGGTGATGGGTAGAGCGCCTCGTGCTTGCATGAATGAGTCGTATTTCCATGTGCTCGCGGCTGCTCGCAGCCATCCTTCGTCGATGGGGATGTCGTCGATCACTATCTTGTCTCCGTCAATCCCCGAATCGGCCGCGATGAGTTTGGGGTTGAGCTTGCTATACCTCTCATCTAACCGTTCCTCCGCACTCCATAGATAGTAGACTGGTACGTTATGGCGAACCCAAAGAGCGAGGTTGACCTGCTTCCACATGCGATGAATCTCGACGATATATCCTCGCGACTCATACTTGTTCTCGATAACCCTCCGTACCTGGTTAAGCAATATCCCGGAGGTTGTTGAGTCGAGGTCCGGCACAGATGCCATCCACCAGCATAGCCATCCTAAATGGTCGAGGATAGCACACTTGACCGTGGCGGCGAAAGACTGAAGGGCTCCCGAGTCTTCGTAGATGCCGTCGATGGGTGTTATCTCGAATGCGGGGGGTAGGCTTCCACTAATGTCGAGAGGGAAGGAGTCCGACATAGAGGCTACCAGCTCGTCGATCGTGAAAAAATCGCGTTTATAGTTGACTGCGCAGGATGGGTTGATGAGCAGAGCTCTGTCGCGTTCCACGACTGGGACTGGCTTGTCCATGTCGAAGTACCATGGGACAGTAACCGAGTCATCTGTCGGCCTGGGGATCCATCCTCACCAGGGGTAGTCTTCATCGAACCAATCTATGTCGCAAGCCCAGTCGAGTTCCTTGAGGCGTCCATTACGCTCCGAGATGGATGGATTGGTAGTATTCCTGTCAGATTTGTCCTTGTAAAAGATGCAACTAGACTGAACCTTTGAAGCATCCCCCCCGAGTCCGATCCATCCCTTGCAGTCGGGTTCCCCGGAAGACACGTCAGGTACTCGGCCCTCGTTGGTAACATAGAGCTCTGGAGGCGACATCCTCGAAGTTTTCCTTCGTCAGATGCATGCCCTAACGATCACGACCGGTTTTCCCAGAAGGATGCGAGTAGGGGGTGGAGAGCTGTGCCACCCTGGAGCAGGGGGCTCGATTTTATACTGGCGAGCGCTGAGGTGCCTGTCGTCGCATCGTATCCCCGGAATTGCACGAGTCAGAAGGTGAGAGGGGGTGAATAAATGCGAAAGAAGAAGGGGCAGAAAAAAAAAAAAAAAAAAAGTGTTGTCTAGCATGAAAGGGATCAATGTGTCACATAACTAAATGGGGAAAAGATAATAGATAAGATGAACATGAGGTATCTGCGCCATACTGAATTGGTTAGAGACGAGCTTGGCGTTTGTAGTCTCGTAGAAGTGAAGGTGAATTGCGCAGGTCCAGCTCTGACAGCCAGAGATCGAACTGCGGCCCGTAGCCTACCCATCGTACGAGGTATCGTAGAGCTCGCTTTGCGCCCACTCTTTTGTGGCCTAAGATTCGCTCCACTTCGTATTCAGGAGATTCCTTTCTACGGAGGCCGCTATCCGCGAGTTGAGACCTCTTGTCCCCTGGCTCGGGCTCCACGTATTTGCGTAAATGAGAGACATTGATCACCGGGCTCCCCGGGTAGTTATCGGGCAGACGAAGGCGGAAGACGTTCTTATTCACCATTTCCAGGATTTCGAAGGGTCCGTCCCATCGCAGATTGAGTTTTGCGCCATCTTGTTTCGATTCTAACCATTCCAGAGTATGGGGGTTCATGAGAACACGGTCTCCTACTTTCAGATCAATGTCTTTACGACGTTGATTGTATTGCAAGGCTTGCTCGTGTTGGGCTTTGGCAATTGCTAGGCGAGCCTCCTCGCGATGCATGGCCAACTCGTCCAGGAAGGCTTCGGATCCCCGTTGTCTGCCGTTCTCCTGTACAGGATTCGTTGGCAAAGGCAAAAACTCGACTGTTGATCGGGGGTTGTAACCAAGGAGTAAGGAAAATGGGGTCGTTCCCGTAGAGGAGTGGACAGCAGAATTGTATGCGAATTCCAGTAGATGAATCCAATCGGCCCAGTCTGTTTTGTCGGATTTGATATATGCCCGAATCATTGTCTCTAAAAATCGGTTCACTATCTCGGTTTGTCCGTCGGTTTGCGGATGATGAGACGAAGACAGGAGCATCGATGATTTCAGAGCCTTCGCGACAGCTTTCCAAAAGCTAGACGTCCATCTAGGATCGCGGTCGCATATGATATTTTCTGGGATGCCGAATTTTGACGCAATTTTCTTAACAAACAAGGCGCCGAATTCCTCGGCGGACAAGCCAGTGCTAGTGGGGATGAAGTTTGCATGCTTGCTCAGCCGGTCAACTACGACGAAGATGGCGTTGTAGCCGTTTGACATTGGCAGGTGAACTATGAAGTCCATGGATATGGATGAGTAGGGGCTGTGAGGTATTGCGTTTGGCATCAAATAGCCCCATTTATTGAACGTCGAGGATTTTGTTTTCTGGCAGATGTCGCAACTCCGGCAGAATTTTACCAAGTCGGCCTTCATTCTCCGCCAGTAAAATCTAGGTGTCAACTTCTGCCACAATTTTTCGGCGCTACAGTGAGCGGTCTCACTTGCGGCCTCGTGGGCTTGTGTGATCAGACGCAATCTGAATGACTCGGGTACGCAGAGCCGTGGGTTATGGTCGGCGTCTAAGAAGAATAGCAAGCCGTTTTCGTCTTTCGAGTAACGATATCCGGGCGTCCAGTCTGCTTCCTGTTGTGATCGCGAGTCTTCGTAGATCTGTTTCAGCGTGGGACTTGTCCGATATTCCGTCATCCATTGCTTTAGTAGGGAGTCTCCGAATAGAACGTGTATGTTGGCTCTTGCGCTTTCCTGCGGAAGGGGGGTCTCGTCAGGCGTTGCCTCGTCGGAGTCCTGGGATTCTTCTTGTCTGAGTTCCCCGCCTTTCTCTTGTGTCGTCTTACGGGTCTGGGCTGGATATCCTTCTTTTTGTTCCAGTCCTTTTTCAGGGAATGTCCAGGTCATGAAGGATACTTTCCTAGCCGGGGCTGATCGTGCATTCTCTCCTTCTGCTTCCTGTTCAATCATTATTGATGCTGAGAGGTCCTCCATGGGCGATATATTATCTGGCGCTGCCCTGGTGATGCGTGACAGAGGGTCCACATTGGAATGCGTTCTTCCTGGCCTGTGTACAATCTCCAGATTCGGTGCATAGGCCGAAAATACTGCGCCCCACGTGGCTAATCTCCTGTTCGCATTTTCATAAGTACGGGCCCACTGAAGCGCGGCATGGTCTGTCACTAGAGTTACTTTCTCGCCCTCGATGAATGGTTGGAACCGTATGAGCCCTTCTTTAGCCGCTAACGCCTCTCGTTCTGTGGCCGAGTAGCGTGTTTCGGCAGATTTAAAGGTGCGCGACCAGTACGCGATAACCCGTTCGACCTGCACTATCGTATCGTCGAATTCCGCGGCCCAACTTTGTGGTTCCTTATCGTCTGCCGTCTTCTGGGACAATTTGACCGGGGTTTTGGGCGGATCGTCCCCTCTCTGGTATGCCTTCAGATAGTTATCATAGGCTTTCGTACCTTTGAGATCCCCAACTCTGATCGGCTGAACCTGTTGCAGAGCACAGCCTATTGCAAGGTCTGAAGCATCAGTGTAAAGGCGGTATGGTTTGTTCTCCATTGGGTGCCCCAACACGGGTGCCTGCTGGAGGGCGATTTTAAGGGCGAGCCATGATTCCTCGTGTGCGACTGACCAGTTCCATTTGGCTCCTTTACGCAGTAAGGTAAATAAGGGTTGACAGGTATCGGAAAAATAAGGGATGAATGTCGAGAAGTATACCACCATTCCGATAAAAGATTGGAGTTCTGATAGCTTCCGCGGGCGGGATAATTCGATGACTGCCTTTACTTTCTCCGCGTGCGTGGATAATCCTAGACGCGAAACCTTATGTCCCAGGAGGAGGATCGAACCGTAAAATAAATGGCATTTTGTCGGTGAAAGAGTTAGGCCTGACTGTTCGATGAGTGTTAAGACCTTGTCCAAGTGGCCAATATGTTCTTCGTAGGTCGCTGAATAGACCACGATGTCGTCAATATATACGAGACAGAATATCCAGAGAAACGGCGACAGGATGCCTTGCATGATACGTTGGAAGATTGATGGCCCATTTGTCAAACCGAATGGCATTCGCGCGAATTGATATAATCCTCTGTGTGTCCTGAATGCCGTTTTTTCTCGATGGTCCTTGTCGATGTCCAACTGGGTAAAGCCTGCCAGTGCGTCTAGTGATGATAAAACATGAGCCCCTGAGAGGGATGCTAGGATCTCGGATTGCCTAGGTATTGGGAATTCGTTGTGCGTTGTCACCGCGTTCAGCTTCCTGTAGTCAACGCAGAACCGAGGTTTCCCATTCCTATAGGCTATAACGACTGGTGCTCCCCAGGGACTCCGAGAAGCTTCGATTACGCCTTGCTCGAACCATTTGTCCAGCTGTTCGTCGATGATACGCCTTTTCTCCGGGGAAGACCCGTACATAGGTAAGCAGATAGGACGTTGATTTTCTTTTGTCCGGATCTGTACCTTCGCCGGGTAATTTCCCAATCGTCCATCGAATCCGAATGCCTTTACGTGGGATTCTAGCATTTTCCAGGCAGCTTCCTGTAAATGTTCCGGTAGGTCGCCCACGTCCAGCACCTCCCTCATTTTTTCCGAAGGGTAGACTGTCGAGTCGGGCAAGGCACCTGTTTTCGGACCCACTTCGTCGTCGTCCGCTTGTTCATGCTCGGCTTGTTCGCTCTCCTCGGGGTTCTGGTCGTTCTTTGTTTTTTTCTTAGCCTCACTCCATCCTGCTTGTTCTGCTATAATGGAGGCGTAGGCTTCGGCTCTGGCTTTCAGCTCCTGGTACTGGTCTTCCCCTTCTGGTTTGTCGAAGACATCCTCTGGACTTTGTAAATATCCTAGGATCTCGCCCTTGCGAACTATACGCGGAGTACCTGAGACGTTAGCGACGGGTAGGTACGGCTGGGCCGCATCTAGGAGCACATTCGGAATAACCAGACAGTGGTCTTTCGTCTGTGGCAGGATTTCCTTTTCAAAGTACCATTCCTTTTCTTCTGAGAAGTTACCCACTACCCGAATCTTTCTACACTCTCCGGGTTTAATACGCTCATCCTGGGAGGCCCTGACAGCACGTTCGCTGCGTTCCGCTGCTTTTTTCTGTCGTGCTCGTCGAGCTTTGTTTCGCCGATGCAATGCTGTCCGCCTGAACGTCGCGATCTGGTAGGCGCTCTGCCGTAATCTCGTGAAATCGTCGGTTCTGTCTGCCGCTACGGCAAGCATTTCGAACTCGGTATTTCTGACATGAACCGTTGTTCCTTCTGTGACCGATCGTTGGACCGTCAGCTCGTAGGTCGTCTGGAAGTCCTCGCCTAGGAGAATAGGCACAGTCATGCCCGGTACGACATAGGCTTCGGCTTCGAATTCGAGCAACACGTGTTCCGAATCGTGGCTTTCGACAAATATCGGTATTCGCACATAACCTTTTATTGTGCAGTCCTTGTCGGTAAGTTGCCACAAGTTCATTCGTTTCCCTTGCCTTAGTTGGGGTTTATCCAGAAGGTTCGTGTAGAATTCTTCTGATATCAAGCTAATGTCGGCACAGGAATCGAGTCTCAAATCTACTTCCTGGTTTCTGACACTGCTGACTTTACCTCGTACCGCTAGCACGGATATCCCAACTGAGGAGTCCCCAGGGGCGGTATTTCGAGCTTTACGCATCCATACTTTAGATTGAGGAGCCGGGGCCTGACTGCTGGAGATTGGTGGTGACTTGTCTTGAGTGGGACGTCCCTTGCCAGCCTTTGGAAGCGACTCGACAGGGGGCCCTTCCGCTCGGTGGGCTGTTCGTTCCTCTTGTCGATCTTCGACGGTTTCCTCTGTATTGTCTTCCAACAGAGCCCCGTTTTTCGTCGTCGGTCGGTTCCTCATCCTGACTTCGTCTTCATCCTCCACTTCTTCCATTGTCATTCCTCGGAAATCGGACTTACGCCTGAGCTCCAAACGCTTCACTGCGTTGAAAGCTTCTCGGGCCGCCTCATGAAAACCCTGGGGAAATGGTGACTTATCCCCGTCTTTCATTTGCTCCGCTACGCGAGAACTGAGGAGAATGGAGTAGGCACTCGTGTACCTCCGATCTTCTTCTGTGTCCTGGTCTGCTGTGAAAATAACATTGGCGGAGCGTTTGCGCGTCTCCAGATAGGTATTCCAATCCGTACATTCTTTATCCCAATGATTTTCGCTCCCGCAGACTTTGCAAGGAGAAGGAGGAGCGCGACCCAATTTAGTCATAACGTGATCATTCTTAGGGAATGGATACCCTCCTTTCGGAGGGGCGCGTTGTCGTCGCTTAAGAGTTTGGTATGCCTCTTTCAGCAAGACGTCGTCGTTATTAGTTGTGTCTGTAAATCCCGGAGCTTCTCCGAACTGTGCCATGGAGTCTGCAGACTCGGTATCTCCCAAAGCTATTGGTGTTTCACCCATATTTGCTCTTCGGGTTGGCAAGTCAGGTCTTCGAGTTGTCGTGGAAGGCGCTATTCCCACTCTTCGTAGATTATACAACAAATTCTCCGAAGTGACGGGATGGGAGGTCTCCATACGGTTCGCGTAGACTAGCGCTTTTTCATGTTCGGTGATTTTACTGTACAGAACTGCAACCGAGCGAATACTGTCTATATTGATGACGGGCCCCCAAGAGACTGGGGCACGCAGCATCACAAGGTAGACCTCGAGAGGGCCGCCGTCGTCGCTGTTTACGAGTAGGCGTGTATGCATGATTCGCCGAACTATGAATTTCGTCGGGCTCTCGTTCTCATGCCCTGGTTGCCTGAATGATTGATTCTCGTACGCGTTATTCATCTTGAGCTGCCAGACGCGTCCCAAAAAGCCTTCCTTCAGGCCTTGTAGGTAGTGCAAGTAATGCGCTCTCATGTATGCTTGCTGAACGGGTCCCAGCATAGCGAACCATAACTGGACTGTTGACCCTTCTTTTAGATTAGTCCATAGCCAGTATCCCAAAGCTTCGGGTAGATACCCTCCTAACGCTGCAAGCTGTTGAATTTTCCAGAAGTAATCGATGGCAGTATCATGATTACCGTCCCATCCTGGTAGTTGATCGGGCTTCAGCTCCGATTTGATTGTCGGGATGAATGTGCCGTACGCTGCAGCCGGTTCCTGGATCTGAGCACCGGCTGGAGCGACTTGTGGTTGACCTGGAATGACTGGAATTCCACGCCCTCCGCCACCACCACCACCACCACCACCACCACCGCCACCACCACCACTGCCGCCGCCGCCGCCGCCTCCTCCGCCGCCTCGACGAGGCCAATGCGGGGTTCCTGAGGAGCTGCTGTTGGAGGGTTGAACGGGCATAGGCCTTCTCGGACCCTGGGGTGGGCTTGGTGGTGGCAGAGGACTGCCGGCTGGCGGAGACGGAGGGGAATTACCATGAGGTGCATCCCGTGGAAGCCCCGCGTCGCCAGGTGGTTGGATTGGAGGTGGACTGTATGAAGAATGATTGTCGTGTTCTCCAGGAGGTCCTCGATCTTGTGGGTCTCTTCCGTAGTCAACGATGTTAAGCTGGTGTGGAGGTGGGTCACGAACGAACGTTGATGCTATCGGTGGGGGTCGACTCTCTGGAATTCGCCAATTCGCTGCCTCTATTCCGCCGCTTCCTTTCCCTGGGTTACCCCAAATACTGGAGCTTGTTGCCCTTCCTACCCATGGAGTGGAGTTCGTGCTGGGATTGAAACGCGGTGTCTGGAACGAAGAGGGACCCGAGGGAGTAGCGAGTCCGTGGAGAAGGTTTCCTCCTCCTCCTTCCTTTCGCCCCCTCCGGTGTGGAGGAAAAGAAGGTACCGGTTGACCCTCCGCGCTTTGGAAAAAAGCAGCTTGGGAGCGGAACGGCGTGCCACTGCCTAGGAGAGCGCCTTCAGTGGGAGCTTCCATCGTAGGGAGAGGAGGAGCAATAGCTCCAAAACTAGGAGCGATATCGCCAACTTCTTGGCTTGGAGCGAACGAGACGCGTCTATTTGGGGCATCGTCGAATTCTCGCCCTGATTTTTCCTTTGCTTGCAATCCCAATTCCCGCTCGTCCCTTCGTCCGATCGAACTTAGAGTCGGCTCGTAAACCTCTTCAGGCAGGTTCTCCTCGTCTTCCTGTATCCAAGTCGGCACAGTGACGATATATTCCCAGTTACGTTCTGCTCGTATTTCCCTGCGGTCCGCTGGCGTCCGAGCTGCGCTGTGACGAGGAAACTCTGCGTAAATATACCTTAATTTCTTTTCCGGTGACTCGATTCCTCTAAGTGCCATATGTAGTTCGGGGTTAGTCGACACAGGAGACGGTGGTATGTTTTCCCCCTTGTATTCCTCCTGGTATTTCAGTATGAACTGCTGAGCCACTTCCATATGTTTAGAGATCATAGTCCAGGCTGCTTGAAGTTGAGCCGGTGTCTGCGAGCCTTCCAAAAGGCGTGTAGCGTTGTCATCTGGATCTACTATAAAATATGTAGTTCGTTCGGGGATCAACTTAGCCATTCGTTGTAGGAAGATCTGTAGCTCCGTAACAGTTTGTTGAAGTACAGAAAATTCCGATTGCTGTAGACGATAGCGTGTGAAAGAATTGGCATTCCACTCCTTAGTATCTACTACGTCCTCGCGGGACAGATTGGGTTTTGTAGCTATGTTCGCGGCCGCGCGGGCTGTCGAAAGACCGGTCTCCCTCTCTGTGCCATATTCGCGAAACAGATTTGCCATGGGAGACAACTCATAGCCTTTGTCCATACCCGTCCGTAATTGTAGAACACGGGAAGTGGGTTGTGGAGATGAGGGCGCCATGAGGGATTCAGTCGCACCCTTGCTGGGAATGGTAACGGCTCCGGTTGCTTGAATTGGACTAGTGCCCACTACGACGAACGATTTCGAAGGTTGGGGTAATTTTCCCGACGTCGTTGAAGGCGTTCGTCTGTCGATGCGCGTCTGTGAGGATGTCGAAGAAGGTTTCGATGGGGCTTTTGCAAGTGGGATGCGAGATCCCGCGATTGGTTTAATCGGCGAAATCGAACGCGATCGGGAAGGAGCGGATGCTTGAGGATGGTCTCGAGGGGGCAATCCCGATGATAAGGGTAACGGTTGTCGCGGGGAATCCAGTGTTGGACTAGTTCTTAGTGACACGTGTACGCGAGTGGTTTGTCGGCCTGAGTGCGAAGGCTCCCACAGTGTCCACCTTTGTCAGGTCTGATTACCGGGAGCTTCGCGACTAGAGCAGACGGACAGAGGTGTGAAGACCTATCCGTGAGTTCAGACGCTCGGGAAGGGTCAAGTTCCGTTTACCAGAACCTTGGCTTTCCCAACGCTATCGTTATCCGATAGCGGTGCGGCTTTACACGACGGATCAGTCCTTGACCTTATGATCACTCGTGAACTCGCGAGTCCTGTGGGTGCCGGTAGTACGGCGAGAACCCAAAGACTAGGAGGTTCAGGAAATGATGGAAGGATAAGAAAAGATGTATTCGATGTCACAAGGTGACACATTTAGGTAACTACAGATTATGTAAGTAATCTGTAAAGAGTTAAAGGTGGATAACACGAGAATAACAGCTAATGAACGAAATGGAAAGTTAGTCTACTTGCGAGGATAGGGAGCTAGTATTGAAGGTGAAGAGTTACGTCTATGATACCTTACAATAGCTATAGTATTCTAACAATGCAGTGCTAAGAAAGGACAAATTTTTCGGCCCTGTCCGGCGCCTTTCAGTCCTCGTTGAGCTAATTATGCAGTGCTAAGGATTGAACAAAATTTCAGCCATTGTCTGGGTGCCTTTCTGTCCTCGGCGAGCTAATTAATGCAGTGGTGAGAGAATGAAAAATTTCGGCTTTGCGTTGGCCCCATGCTGACCCTGGGGCCTCATTACACAGTAACCAAGCATCAAAACATTCCCAAAATACCCTGTACAATATTGCAATAATGCAAGGGTGTGAAAATAAAAAATTTCGGCTTTGCGTCGGCGCCACACAGCACTGACCTTGGCGCCTAAGTGCACAGCAACCAAGCATCAAAACATTCCCAAAATATTCTGTACAATATGCATAGTATTGTAATAATGCAACGGTGGGAAAATAAAAAATTTCGGCTTTGCGTCAGCACCACACTGACCTCGGCGCCTAATTACACAGCAACCAAGCATTAAAACATTCCAAAAATAGCCTGTACAATAGGCATGGTATTGTCATAATGAAACAGTGATAAAATGAAAATTTTCGGCCTTGCGTCGGCCCCATGCTGACCTTGGCGCCCCAATTACTCAGTGACCAAGCATTAAAACATGCCCAAATAGCCTACACAATAGTTATGGTATTGTAATACTGCAATGGTGAGAAAATAAAAAAATTCAGCTTTGCATCAGTGCTACACTGACCTCGGCACCTAATTACACAGTGACCAAGCATCACAACATTCTCAAAATCACTGTTCACTGTGTACTGCAACCAAAGGGGTGACAGGAATAAAATTTATGACCTGGGGTCGGATTTCATTTTAGCAGCCCAAAGGCTGGACTAACTAACTGCATGTGGGAATAATATTCCATATATAGTAATATTACATAATATTATC
>Ga0307517_10002384_pt1 | contig 30206 bp, 30 predicted proteins | sample 23_EM_MG_FD_194515 | JGI IMG/M metagenome (GOLD analysis project Ga0307517, IMG submission 194515) | Populus trichocarpa ectomycorrhiza microbial communities from riparian zone in the Pacific Northwest, United States - 23_EM | ecosystem: Host-associated > Plants > Roots > Unclassified | place... | reverse complement strand
GTGTTGCTTCTTGGTCGCTTGAGCGAGGGGGGGCCTGCTGGCATGAAAATCGGGGACAGGGTCGGGGCGCCCTCCTGAGTGGAGGAGCTCCTAGCACCTGCCGGTGTTGGGGGGGGGTTGGTCTTTTTGCCTTTCCCTTTGTTTCGACGGCTCGAACCAAAAGGCGGGACAGAGGAGTCCATGTGGTGTTAGTGTAACCTGACAGGTCACGCTACGCGGAAATCTCGAGATAGTGTACGTGGTGTTTCTGAAAGTGCAAATTGCACTTGGAGGGAAAATAGAGGAGTTCAATATCTTTTATTTATAACTAAACTAGCTAATGGAGCGACTACCTATCCGGGCTTGCACAACCATACGGCAGTACGTTCCAAGGAGTACGCCAGTCCCAACCCCGCCTAGCCCGCAGTACATCTGGAAAAGTACCACCCGCGCGACACGTAGACCGAAGTCCGAGTATCCGGCCAGCACACGGGAATCACAAAAAATAAACCACCCAACCAGGGTACGAACAAAGCAAATCCACCTCCCATAGCCATCCATCAAACACTACCGCAAGCAAGGCCATAGCCACAACCAAGCCCACATCCCGGCAAACCGGTCACGCATCCCTCCAACCAAAAACATAAATCCAAATAATAAATCACAACACATGGACCGCCATCCATCTTGCAAACCAACAATCTATCCGCGTCTCCACACCACTTCCAACCCCATATGCAAGGCAGGGCGACCACCATCTCTCGTCCACTCCTCAAACAAGGCGATGACATGTTCCAAACAGGACTGGCCGGCACGCGACCTCAAATGGTTCCCAACATCAGGGGAAGTCCAGTCGCAAACACACAGGCCAGGTTGGCTCGTCCACCATTGTAAGGCAGCCGTATTCCTGTCGATCATCGGTAACTCGTCCCAGTTGTGCACAACATTGTACCAAAACGGCACAAAATAATGTAAAGCGTACCCAGGAAACCGGTGAAGATGAGCACGGAATATCTTGGCGCTACTGCCCCACTCCCCACATGGACCGACATCAGGCCACCATGTAAGCGCAACTTGTCTCCCTCCCCCACCAGGGCTCACGAATTTGACAGGGAGCATGCACTTGTCACCACCGTTGCAGCTTCTCAAGAGGTATCGAGTACACAGGTAATCAGGATCGCCGAGATGAAACAGGCCGAGAGTACCGTCGATCAACTGAGTGACAGTCCGTTGGAAAGGATTCCCGCACACTGTGACCACACCATCATTGTCTCTGTGTTCACTCGGAATACCCAAACCCAGATTAAAATGGGACTGCCACCAGTCACGCCACTCCGGAATCCGCTTATCATTGAACAAAGTCGGGAAACGGGGACGCTTGGCAAGCTATCTGTCACATGACACCAGGTGGAAGCGATCATTAACATCCTGACAGCCATCGTGTCCAACAACACCGGTACCACTGCGAATCCTCAACAGAATATAATGATCAAGCCTGCTGAGACCGCGTAGGTGTCTGGGCTTCTTCGGATCCCGATCGTAGTACCCATGGCCCTCCGACGTGTGCCAATGTGACCATTCAGTCGCCCGTAGCTCTCTGGCAATCATGGCATGCCCCAGGCCTAGCACAACACCTGCCCAATTCCGAACATGTAAGACACCGCCGACCGCCTCTTTGGCCTTGGCATCTGACATCTCGTTGCCAGCAATCCCACAGTGACCAGGGATCCAGCAAATGCGAACCGCACTAAAGCGATTGAACAGGGGCGTCAACACCTCCCACATACCAGCAGACTCACCCTCAGGCTCCATTTGTGCAATACACATAATGGCCGGGATGCAGTCCGAAAAGATGATGATCATGCCGTCGAAGTCCAAGCGCACATCTCGTAATGCAGCGACAATGGCGAAAATCTCGCATTCCACGATGCTCCACGTCGAAGGCGTAGCAAAGGCTCTCGCGCCTTCGGTCATCCCGCACTCCTCAGTCATCCAAGCCACCGCTGTACTCTTGTCGCTTTTCGAGCCATCAGTGTAGATCATAAGGAGATCAGGAATCAGGACTGCATCCTCATAGGCATCGTAAAATAACGTTTTTGCCATTTCCTTATCCTTTGACACATTAAAGCTCGGCACAGTTGTCGCAATCTTGTCAGACAACATCGGGTAAGCCATCATACCTTCCACCTCCCAATCGCCCCGAATTGCACCAAACCATGGATGGTCATCGCAATATCGGTAATTAATCATGCGACTGTAACACCGTCTCTGTAGATATCGACCCTGTATACTAACTGGAGGCGTTCCGAATTCGGCAAGCATAATATTGGTAGCAAGCTTCATAGGACACCTGAACAGGGACCGAAGACAATGGTTGACGTGGACCTGAATTCGCTTCACATACGACGAAAGGTCGGTCACGAATTCAAGCCCGAAGTAGACGGTCGGTAGGTAGGCAGCCTGAAACAAACGGTAAGTGCACCATGCATCCAGCCCTCCATCACTCCCAAACCTCCTCCCCAACGCGGATATCCTCCTCCTAACACCCAAACCTCTATCCAACCAATAAGATACATGAGAAGACATATTAAGGAAAACATTAAACCTATAACCAAGAACCCTAAGATCCTTCACAGGCGTCAGTAAATCTCCATCAATATCCAAATCCTCCCATGTAGTTCCACCAAAACCGATCCACTTGGTCTTGATCGTGCTGAAACCCATCTTCCTACCCTTCGCTATCCGGTCACAGTCTTTGAACACCTCTGCCATCGTATACCTCGTGAGATCCCTGCTATCAGAAGCAACAAGGATGACACCATCGTCCACATAACTGCTAACTACAGTGCGAACCGAGGGTGAATATCGAAGGCGAGGTTCAAAGATGTCCGCGACATATGCGCCAAACAAACAGGGGGACAATGGGGATCCCTGAGGGATCCCACAGTTGACGAAATACGGTTTCGATATCCGGGGTTAACCTGAATCTAACCACACGGTTCCCAGCCCATCTCCTAACCCAAAGTATCAGGTTGGCAGGGCACTCCCGAGCGGCCAAAAAATCACACAGCAGGTCAATGTCAATATTATCAAAACCTCCTTCCACATCCATCGACAGCATGGCACATTTAAAACCTTCGTTGTGTCGCAAAAACTCAAACACAACGGACATAGCATCATGGACACCTCGCTTGCGCCTAGACCCAAACTGAGTTTGGCCCAGTACTACATGCTTGTTAATCCTCAGCAGTACGATCCTCTCCACCACCTTGGCAATAGTCGGCAGCAGGTGAATCATACGCGAGCTCTTCACGATGTCATATCGGGGTTTGTCCGCTTTTGGTATAAGTACAACCTCAGCAGAGTGCCAGTCTGGGATATCGTTCGTCAATCCGTAGTCGACAAGCCGTTTCAAACAATCAGGTTTCTCCTTCCACCAATATCTTATAAAGGGATACCCGATGTCATCAAGACCAGGACCAGTATTTGTCGGGCTCCGCCTAATAGCAGATCCCAACTCGCAGGCAGGGTCCATCACAACTGTGGATGGAAGCCATGGTTGTTCATCACCAGGGCTCAACTGGGCAGCGATAAGATCGCTAATATCGGCGTGGCGGCAAACTAACTGACCATCAGGGTCACGTATAGAAGGAAGTGTCCGCCTCGATTCCAGTTGTCTGGCCAGTCTGAAGATAGCAGGATCTCCGGCCTTCTCAATCGTCTCCCGAATAAATTCCTGTCGGGACCGCAACAGCATGGCTCTATACACTCGTCGAACAACATTGTAATCATCCGAAGCCACGGGTAGCCGTCGCCTGATCCGTCTCATGCGATTTAAATCGGAACGAATGCGTTGTAAGTCGGGGTTCCAAAAGGGGCACCGGCCGACATTCCTCCCAGACCTTGGAAGTGCGTCCACACCACTCCTCAGTCTCTCCCACATCTCACAACCACTACCCGAATCGACGTGTTCCAATATATCATCACAATCGGATGTCGGAACGTTCCTCCAGGCTGGTCGCCGTCTAACCATATCCGTCGGCTCATCCACCTCCAGCCTCGCGATAACGGCAACATGTTCAAGGCCAGCCTTCCCATTGTATGAAACCCTCGTAGTTGACCGCCCGATAAACAGATCGATGGCGCTGACATTCCGAAATGTACAGCCGATTGGAGGGTGTACTCGAAGACCATTCCGATCGCAAAACCGGGCCAACCACAAGCCATGACAGTCAGCGATATTCATACCGCCTTGTCTCGGGTTAGGGCTCCACGAGTCGTGTTTGGCATTGAAGTCGCCCATGAGGAAATCACAACCATCCAATGTCGCCTCGTAACCAGACCACTCGAGCCTATTCGCCTTTGGAGGAACGTAAACACCGCCGATCCGTCTTTTCACCCCACCCACATCGTACAAAATCACACAGGTTATCATGTCGTGCAAGTCCACCAGGAACAAACCAGACAACGATGACCGAACAAACACCTCAACACCAGACGCCTGAACAAAAGAAAACAAATCAAAATCCACATGTTCAGGTACAACACCACTCCCGTCCGCCTTACGGGGAGGATCAACAACAAATAACAAATCAACAAAAGAAAAAACATCCATCACCAATGAACGGTTAGCACTGCTCCGTCCCACATTAATCGATAATGTCGTAATAAACATTAGGCCTGAATGGCCGACGAGGTGATATCGGAATCAGAGGCGCGCCTCTTAAGAATGCTTCTGGGGGGTGCATTCAAGCCAAAAGAAAAACCCATAGTCTCATCGTCATCAACGGTCTTGATGGGGGGGTCGACCGATGAGCCAGCCGAACTAGATGGCCTAAAGGCCTTGTCAACTCTACCGGAGGGGGCCGGTTCCACAATCTCGGTAACACGGGAGGGGCCAGCCTGCTTGTAAGCATCAATAGCCTTACCCTTACCTTTCCTATCAACCTTAGGCCGAACAACCTTAGCCTTAGGCAGAGCACTGTCAGTCATGCCCCTTCGGTGGTCAGCATGTAATGCAGCATAGCTCATCCCATCTACCTCAACAGTCAGTCCCTTAGCAGAGACCCCCTTCTCAACCATTACCTCCGTGGTAATCTCAACATTAACACCACGACGACGACGACGTTGACGATTCCTTGACCGGTCAGACACGCCCGTAACAGATGTGTCATCGGCGACGATGGGGGACCCAGCACCAGCAGGGGCCTGAGAAGAACCGGAAGCAACTACCACCGGGCACCTGTTATATCCGGTGAAGTGGTCCGATCGCTCGCACAGCATACACCTACGCACAGTGTGGCAGCACGATTGACCGTTCTCGCCAGGGCAGTTAAGTTGCCCACACCGGTGGGACTTCGACAAGTGATCCCCCAAACAAAAACGACAGCGGGAAGGAAACGCACACAACATCTCAACATGGCCAACTTGAAGGCACTTGTTGCAGACCGGGGCAGAGCGGTGTTCCTCAAAAAACCTAGCATTCATGGACTTACCGAACAGAAAAACACGACCGGAAGACAAAACCATGTCACTAGCATCGTTGCGCTCAAGAGTGAACCGAATGCCACAAGAGGTGGCGCCCGCCTGCTTCATGGCGTAAACCGAGCCAAGCATGTTAGGACGGCCAGCGGTAATCACCCCCGGGTTCGAGCCCTCAATGTCAGTCCGGAGGCCGTCAAAGGCCTTATCGCCGGTCCAGTCTTCAGGCTTCCACAATGAGCCTCTACCAGTGGGAGCAAGAGGAACGCCGGAGACCAAAATCTTAACCTTCGCCACATCCTTGTGGAAGACGAAGTTAGTAAGACCAGAGGGGCCGAGTTCCCGAAGGAGAGTCGATCGGCATCGTTCCAGTCTATCCCAGACCTGAGTGGCAGTATGTTCTGCCAGCGTCAAGTAAATGCACCCAATTTCAAGCTTGGAGCGGGCTTCCCGAACGTACGGGGTCTTGTGAGAAACCTTTCCAAGATTGCTCAAGGACTGGTTCAACCGGATGCGGATAGCCTCGGGGGTAACAGGAAGCTGTGTCCGCTTGCCAGCATCGAAGCGCATGGTAATGTGGCGCTCTCTGGCATTAGGGGAGGGGGAGGATGTAGGGACCCTACTACGGGAGGGACCAGGAACCACAACGGCAGGGGGTGGAGGAGGTACCAATCGCGACCTAACCTGACGACCTGGCCTAGTCATGAATGGCACAGGTGGAGGGGGAGGGGCAGCCGCAACACGGCTGTACATCGCCGCCCCGGTCGGGGGGGATGACACCGGAACAGCCACGGGCACAGGGGCAGGGGTCGAAGCAGTAGCCAGGCCTGTAACCGGATCCTTTCGCCGTCTTCGCCGATTCACCTTACCACCACAAGTATTCTTCCTATCAACCACGACAAAGCCGGCATCGGGTGATTCCTCAAAAGCGACCTTCTTACTACCTGAAGAGGACGCAACACCAATATCAGTAGGAGGGGGGGAAGGAGTCACCCCACCGTTCATGCGCTTAGCAGCTTCAGCACGAACCGAACTCTGAATCGTCTCCCGAGAGTTCCAGACAGGTACACCCCTGCCAACTGTCAGCTCGGCCTCATGGGCCACTGTATCTCCTTCCAACCGGGCAATAACAGCCTTCAACAGCTTGATTTCCCTTTTCAGAGAGATGATTTCATCCAAGCAGTTGTTCTGTTGCTTGCCCAAACGCTGAATGTCAGCAGCAACTTCTTCAAGGGAACCATATGTCTCCTTTCCCCCAACCAGCGCATAGGTCCGGCACCCATCGACCATGGAGGCATCATCCGAATCTGAGGACGACGCGACAGAACCACAGGAGGAGGAGGGCGAAGACGAAAGGGGAACCGCATTACCGGAGCGGATATATCCTCAAGACCACTTAACAAGGCCACGTCAACCTCCGAAGGTGACTGTTAGCTCATGGTAAGGGGAAGGGCGGGACGCGAGGAGTACGACGGGGAGACGCTGCGGGTAACCGAACGTGGCTGAGCATCAGTGGCGTACCTAGAATCACCAATACCTGTGCCATCAGTGTTAGACCCACCGCCCAAGTCCATAGGGGTATCGCGAACGATAACCGCCGACGATGGAACCACTTGACTAGTAGTCAACGGAAGGGGGGAAGGGGAATCTCTCTTAGGGGGGGTGTTGCCCCGAAGCGCCTTGGTATGAGCAATGAACTCATGGTGTCTCTTGGACACAGGAACAAACGCGCGGCGGCCAGAGGGAATGGTGGAATCCGGGGCGAAACCAGAACCAGCACCAGGACGGGACCAGGGGGGAACAAAGGGGGGCGGGGACGAAACCTGAGTGATCCGATCCTCAGGGCGGATGCCACCTGCAGGAGGTGCATAGTCCTCGTCCGACGATCGGTCCAATTGGAAGTTGTTGTAAAGCTTCCTTTCACCCGAGGAAAGTCGCTCAACAGGGGAGGGAAGACGCCGTTGGCTATCGTCAACCTCGACCACAGAAGGAACGTACAGGGGGTCCTGGGATCGGTCCTCGTCAATGGACGGCCAGGATGCAGAGGGGACCATGGGATCAGACGCCATAGTCGAATGAAAATCCGAGCTCACCACACGGGAGCTGGATGGGGCGAAGGACTGGGAGGAGCCCTCGGGGGTGTGAAAACGGGCATAAAAACCCAAAGAAGTGGTGCGGTCGACGTGGCAACGCGCAGAGGTGGTGTCACTGGTAATGCAACAGCCGCGAGCAGCCATGATACCAGTGCAAACAGACTCAACGGAGTCAAACGAACGAAGGTCGAGGTGAGCAACAATAGCTCGAACCTCAGAAGTAAAGAAAAGGGAGTCATTTCGACATCCCAAAACATGCTCAAAGTGGAGACCTTGGTAGGCCCCACCCGGCGCGGTGTAAGACAACTTGACGGCCGGGATAAGACCACGGCCATCAGAGGTATTGATCCTGCCTGGGACAATCTGGGTGCCCGGAGCAGGGGAAGGGGAATGATGAGGGGGGGCAACAGAGTCACCCATCGTGAAAATTTCACCTGTAGCAAAGGCCAGGCGAGCCACCAAAGGAGGAGGAGGGGAAATATTCACCACCCGGAGGGGAGCCAAACAAACAACTGAAAGTAATAAAAATTCACCGGTAACAAAAGCTCCGACCGCCCGAAGGCAAAACCCGCCAAATGCGACCGTCAACGAAGGTTCTCACGATAATAAAGCGTGGTGTTGAGGGTGGCGAAACCGTGTGTACTGATTGGTCAAAGTAAACGGTCAGGAAAATAGGGGAGAGGAAGCATGACACGTTTTAACTTCACCCCCGGCGGTACTTGTACCGTTCTGGACCGTTTTTTTTGTCGTTCTGCCGATCTTGGTGCCGGTGCAGTATGGGCTAAACTGTGTACGCCTCCTGCGTCTATGAGTTTTGTGTTTGAATTATTTTTTGAATTTATTTGAATATTTGCTCAATATCCTTATTTTTCCATCCACGTTTGTCTTTGTAAGCGGTATTCTAGTGGTGTCCTATATAAAAAAAAGGTATACAAAACTGGAATTAATGCCCAGCTGGTGTACACCCATCGTATTGTATCTGACTCGTGTATGATGAAACTGGAATATCGGTGGAGAAACCTTGAAAAGCATAGTCTCCCGTAGCATGAGGATATTTTTCTGCCACTAAAGAGTTTGGGGGCTTCACTTTAAGCCGGACAGCGCTGGAAGAAATGTAGAGACTAGTTTGTAGTGAAGGTCGGCAAAAGAGAAAAGAGGTGGTTGTCACTGGGTTCACTGCAGAGCCTCAACCACTCATGTTGCTGAGTGCCGAGTTAGTTACGTGATCTTCTGTTCCTAATAACTCCCAAGATTCCTCGACACAGGAAGTGAGAAGAAGGTTGAAAGGCGCCACAGCAAGCCACATCGCCCCTCTTTTCCAGCCTTGGCCTTGGGGTGCCGATCAACTCCCCAATACCCCTACAAGTCCCCTCATCGTTTTTACGTTCGAGCAACATTTTGAAAAGCACAGCATGGCCCAAAATTTACATATGCTGTCGGTCAGCTTCGGCGACGGTAATATGCACAGCGGCAACATATCAAATAGTTTTAACACCGGTATGTCCGATGAGGCTGCCCAGATTGCGCGCTGGCTCTCTCCACTGGAGCCGGGGAATAGACATCGAGCCGTGAGCACCGACCGATTCGACGGTATAGGGGATTGGTTTTTAGAAACGAGAGAGTTTCGGGAGTGGAGAAGGAGTGAGAATAGCGCCGGTAAAGCTGTCTTATTTTGCTCCGGGAATCCCGGAGTGGGAAAGACATATCTGAGGTGAGAAGGGGGGTTCTTTGGGAAAAGTGAATACCGCTGACAGCCAGGAATACTAGCTCCTTGGTGATCGATAGCCTGTGCGATCAGGCCAAGAATGAAGGTATCGCGGTTGCAGGCTTGTACTGCGACTTCCTCACCCCGCAAGAGCAGACACCCACCAACATCATGGGAGCTATTCTGGGGCAGCTAGCAGGGGGAGAGGAGATCCTGAAGGAGCTGCGAGACAGGTTTCAAGAAGGGAAAATGGAGTTTGGTGGGAGAGGGCCGCGTCTTCCCGATCTGATGAGGATGTTGAGGAATGCTATTGCTTCGTTACCCCGAGTTTGCATCTGTATTGATGCCTTGGACGAATGCCTACCGAAGCACCTGCCCGAGCTTCTCGAATCACTGAGAGATATTATTCGAGAATGCCCAAGGACGAGAATATTCCTTACCGGGAGGCCCCATATCCGGGAAGATGTAAAAAGATATTTCTCCAAGGCGGTTGTGATACACCTTAGCCCTAGCACGGACGACGTCAGGAATTATGTGGAGATGAGGTTAAACAGGGATGTCGAGCCAGAGGCAATGAGCAATGATTTACGGGCAGATATTGTAAGAGTTATTGTGGCAGAGATCTCCGACATGTGCGTAGGACCTTTTCACATTTCAACTCTATCAATACTATATATATACTGACCGAAGATTTTGTGTAGATTCCTCCTGGTTTCGCTAAACCTCGACGCTATTCTGGGAGAGGTGACAATCCGCCGGAGAAGAAAGAAACTTGAGGAAATGACACAGGGTAATGGGCTGAGCGATGCCTACACAGCAACTCTATCACGACTCAAGGCCCAGAAAGGGTATAAATCAATACTCGGATTGAAGGTCTTGATGTGGGTGGTGTATTCGGAGCGGCCGCTAAGAGCCGGGGAGCTCTGTCATTCCTTGGGAGTTGAGATAGGATCTGTGGATCTGGATCCGGAAAATGTTCCCGCGTTACAGACACTCGTAGCATCTTGCTTAGGTCTTGTCACGGTCGAAGGAACTTCGTCCATTGTCCGACTGGTGCACTTCACTCTACAGGAGCATATCTTGCGTGACCCAACCTTATTCCCTAGCCCTCACTCAGCAATTGCCGAGGTTTGCTTGACATACCTCAATTTTAAATTTGTCCAGGATCTTTCGCCAACTCTTTACTCGGCCCCCTCGGCGCCCCTCCTAGAATATGCTGCCGTTAATTGGGGGAAGCATGCGAGAAGGGGGATGGCGGAAAATGTCAAAATACTAGCTCTTAGGCTCCTCGGGGGATTCGATGAGCATATATCTGCTCAGCTTCTTCTGCGAAATGGTCGTGATCTATTCTCCGACCCGTGGTTTAATTGGGAGGAAGGACCCAAGGGATTTACCGGACTCCACGGGGTAGCATTCTTCGGGATTACGGAGATCGCTACAGCCGTATTGGATATGAAAAAATGGGAGATCAATGCAACCGATTGTACCGGGAGTACTGCTCTGATATGGGCAGTTACGAGAGGGCATACCGGGGTAGCAAAGATTCTCTTGGAGCGAGAGGGTGTCAATCCGAACCAGGCAGACACCGGATCTGACAGGACACCACTCTCGTGGGCGGCGAAGAGCGGGCGTGAGGAGGTAGTAAAGCTGCTCCTAGAACGAGACGACGTGAACCCCAACCATGCAGACACCTATTATGGCCGGACGCCGCTCTGGTGGGCTGCTTGGGGGGGGCATCCAAGGGTCGTAAAGATCCTTTTGCAACGGGAAGACGTCGATCCCAACCAGGAAGACACTCAATATAACCAGACGCCACTCTCATGGGCGGCGCGGAACGGGCGTGAGCGGATGGTAAAGGCGCTGTTGGGACGAGAGGACGTCCATCCCAACCAGGCAAGCACTAAATCTGGGGCAACACCAGTCACGTCGGCAGCGGAGAAGTGGCATGAGGGGGTAGTACAGGTGCTTTTCCAACGAGTGGGCGTCAAACCTAACCAGGCAGACACCAAATTTGGCCGGGTTCCGCTCTCATGGGCGGCGAGGAACGGGCATGAGGGGGTGGTAAAGATCCTCTTGGAACGAGGGGACGCCAACCCCAACCAGGCAGACACCGAAGATGGTGCAACGCCACTCTCGTTGGCGGCGTGGAACGGACATGAGGGGGTAGTAAAGGTGCTTTTGGAACGAGAGGACGTCAACGCCAACCAAGCAGACACCCGCGATGGTGCAACGCCACTCTCCTTGGCGTCGCAGATGGGACATGAGGGGATAGTAAAGATCCTCTTGGAACGAGGGGACGTCAACGCCAACCAAGCAGACACCAAAGATGGTGCAACGCCACTCTCCTTGGCGGCGGAGAAGGGGCAGGAGGGGGTAGTAAAGGTGCTTTTGGAACGAAAGGACGTCAACCCTAACCAGGCAGACACCAAATTTGGCCGAATTCCGCTCTCATGGGCGGCGGGAAACGGGCACGAGGGGGTAGTAAAGATGCTCTTGGAACGAGAGGACGTCAACCCCAACCAGGTAGACACTGAATATGGCGCAACACTACTCTTGTGGGCGGTGTGGAACGGGTATGAGGGGGTAGTAAAAGTGCTTTTAGAACGAGAAGACGTCAATCCCAACCAGGAAGACACCCAATATGGGCGGACACCACTCTCGTGGGCGGCGGGGAAGGGGCATGAAGGGGTAGTAAAGGTATTTTTGGAACGAGAGGACTTCAGCCCAAACCAGGCAGACACCAAATTTGGCCGGATTCCGCTCTCATGGGCGGCGGGAAACGGGCACGAGGGGGTAGTAAAGATGCTCTTGGAACGAGAGGGCGTCAACCCCAACCAGGCAGACACTAAATATGGCGCAACGCCACTCTCGTGGGCGGCGTGGAACGGGCATGAGGGGGTAGTAAAAGTGCTTTTGGAACGAGAGGACGTCAACCCCAACCAAGTAGACACCCAAGATGGTGCAACGCCACTCTCGTTGGCGGCGTGGAACGGACATGAGGGGGTAGTAAAGGTGCTTTTGGAACGACAGGACGTCAATCCCAACCAGGCATGCGCCTCATCTGGGGGAACGCCACTCTCATTGGCGGCGGAGAAGGGGCAGGAGGGGGTAGTAAAGGTGCTTTTGGAACGAGGGGACGTCAATCTCAACCAAGGAGACACCCAATATGGTCGGACACCACTCTCGTGGGCGGTGGAGAAGGGCCATGAGGGAGTAGTAAAGGTGCTTTTGGAACGAGAGGACATCAACCCCAACCAGGCAGACACCCAATACGGCAGGACACCGCTCTCGTGGGCGGCGTGGAATGGGCATGAGGGGGTAGTAAAGGTGCTTTTGGAACGAGAGGACGTCAATCTCAACCTGGAAGACACCAAATATGGCTGGACACCACTCTCGTGGGCGGCGGAGGGGGGGTATGAGGGGGTTATAAAGATGCTTTCAAAGCGGAAAGATGTCCGCACCGCCACACTAAATAAGGAGGGCTAAATACCACGGTCTCTGGCTCTCTCTAATGGCCACGATTCAGTTGTGAAGATCATACACGGATGGGGCAACGCCAAACGTGGACAAGCGTGTGGTAGGGATGGAATTTAGCGGGAATGATTCCAGCGCCGACACTTCAGACGACCCCGTCGGTGGGTTGTGGTAGGCGGGGAGTGGTATTGAGCCCCAAGGATTCTGCTTCCATTCCCGCAGATAGCGGCCTCTCAACTGAATCATCTGGGCAGTCTCAGCCCCCTCCCATCGACTCCCTAAAGCCCCCGCACCCTCCTACGAGAATTAGCACCCATCCCGGCACCACTCAACCAACCCTCTTGTTTCCTGTCAACCGCCACTCTACAACCCCCTCTCTTATTTGTATTTTCGCTCTTCTCCTTTGTGTCCTTCCTTCTTCATCCCTAGATATATTCTCGTTCCTTAAATCGCCGGCCGGTGAGCTCTTGGCAGCTTTAGATCTCGCTAGACCCCCATGACGGTGTTTTTCTAATTTCCACTTGCTGTTTGCTATTTATGAACTTTTTTATGTTTCTCTTCTTTCCCCTTTCCCTCCTTTTCCTTTCCCCTCTTTTATCCCTTCCCTAATTTAGAGCACTTGTCAAATTCCTTAATGTGTTATGAGAGAGCGAACGTAGTTTGATTGACTATAACAAGATAGAAGGGCGGGGACGTGAACGAGAACATGACTGACGATCAAATAAAACAGTAAGGAAAAATATCCTGCTTTTATCCCATGAACGACGGGCAATAAGAAAGTAACTAGAAAGTGGCGAGAAAAACTTTTCCACATGATACAGGAAACGGCTAACAAGAGTGCTCCAGATACTGTTGATGGGACGAGGAGAAAAAGTAACTACTGCACGATTGTTTCCAATACTGTTGATGAGATGAGGAGAAACACCAACTAATGCACGATAACGATAAAACCAAACATGAATCAATTGTTCCTGTCCCAGGTTTCAACAAAATTTGGCCCGCTGGCGCGGTTCTTGTTTTTCTCCTATAACTCGTTCGGTGGGTATTTCTCGGGTAGTAAAAGATAGCCATGTGTGAGGGGACGGGGTTGAGATGCTCTATAGTTAAACGTTGCAGCGTCAAATGTTCTGTTACTTTTGCTAAGGCACAATCCCCAGATACTCGTTCACCTAAATGCCCCCGTAGAAGTCCCAAATTTGTGAACCACAGCCTTGACCCTAATTCACTTGATATCCGTTTGATACTAGCGAATGGTCTAGCACTATCGGTGGGATGGCGGCGTTGTAGTAGTGTGGCCAAGTTAAGCCATATTCTCCAAATGTATGATGTTCTAGGCTCGCTTACAGTGGGAGAATATCTTTGAAGTACGGTAATAGCGGCAGACTCCACATAGTATAGAAATATTACAAAACACAAGAGCTTGCATATAATGAAGAAGTTCTTCGCTGACAAGGGGTTCTAGATTTCTCCCGATTCATCCCATTACTGATATGATACCATCCTTTGGCGGGGGCCTATGAGGCAGGCTACGAAGCTCAAAACGAGGGTTTGGGTTCTAGGACTGCATACGGTACAGTGCTGTCGGTTGTGTGGATGACCATGGGGAAAGGTACGCGGGAACACAGAATACATCATGAATGTTTGATACCGTTATTTTGTAAGCTTGGCTCCATAGGAAAAAGAGACAGCAACCATCCGCAACCATCCGCATCCCCCCCTTTTCATCAATCATCATCGTTGGTCCCCATTGATTTTTATCTCGCTTGACCCAGACTGTGAAATCGTGAGAAGTGAAGCGAATCTGGCTTCCTTCGGAAGTTCCTATTCCCCACCCAAAGAACGCCTAGGCTGGAAATCATCATCCGATGGTGCAGTAGATTAAATTCGGAAAGTCCGCACCACCAATGACTCAGTGGATGTTTGGCGCAACGTAGTTTAGCAACCATGGCTACGAGGCGAACTATAGATTGTAACGACCGTAGTCTATTGTTTGGCAGACATAAATATTCTAGCCACGCCTTGAAAGAATTTCAAACTATGGCTGGCGGCCTTAGCACTTTCTTTTCTTTTTTCTTCCTTTTTCAGAGGTTCCCCTTTGACTGTTTGGCGCAGCGGATTTTAACACAAGGATCAACACAATACAGTAGCTTAACTCCAACCGAGGTTCCACAACCATAGTTTGTAATTTACCAAATTTTCAGATCACGTCGCGCCAAACAGCCCTCAGTCGCTCTCAAAATGTAGGCCGTCCAGATCTTTTTTCCCACGGTCAAGGTTTCCAATGCCATGGCTCCTCACGTTTTATCGCTCGAATTCGGCAATATGCGCTCTGGTGTTAAACTGGTAAGACAGTCGGAAGATCAAGTTGGGGTTGCCTGTCGGCTTACCCTATTTTATGTATCATACCAGAGTAGGCAGAGGCTTTGGCAAGTGAAACTCAAAGCACGAAGAGTGGCAAGCATCAGGTGTGGGGTAGCAGATTGCCAGTTCGATTTAGTTACCAAGAGTAAGTAACCCAATAGTCTCAATTATAGGGTTCATTGTGAGTTATACGGCAGCTTCATATTATGGCACGGTGCGTAATGGCGGAGGTCCAAAAACTAAAGATCAGAGTGCAGTTTTTTTGCATGGCTTCCCTGTCCGGCGTTCTTTTATGGGTATTGGCATGGCGAGCTTGATTGTTCTGGTGCGGATGACAGGTAATAGAAAACAGAAAAAAATAAAACGGGAAACTGAACGTGAAAGATGAACACTGGATAGCTGCGATAACCGGAATTGATTTTCTCAGAGGAAAGCACTGCTTCTAGGGGCCGGAGAAAATTCCCACGATCGTCGTTCGGTTCTCTAAGGAGTTTCTACTTTTGTTAAATAACAAGAATGCTTCTACCTATACTACTTGCTTTCTCCCCAGTAAGAAACCACGCAATCCACAAAGACAATAATATCTCAAGTCATAAAATCTATCTAAGAGTTCGACCGTTTCATACATTGGCAGATGGGGCGCTCTTGCAGTGGAGCTTAGAGGGCAATAGTTCAGTTCGTTGGCGAGACAAGTTCTCTTGATCAGGGGAGGGGTAGTGTCCTCAAGTGCCAAGTCTGGTTAAACGGCTAATCGCCAGTTGCCCGCTAGTTTGGCTTCGTGGAGAGTTCGTGCTGGATTACCTTTGTTGCGTGACGCATTTAATAACGTGGGCTGGTAGCATTTTAAACGGTAATACTATAAAAAACTGGCGCTCGCGCTAGTGGTCCGGAATTCGCGCTCTGGATTAAGGGGGGGAATTAGTGCGAAAAAGCCGGCTATGATACAAGAAAAAAATAAGGCTTCCCCGCCATACCAAGGGAGGTAACTCCAAAGTCTAATTATCGCGAGGGCCAATTGTTCCGGTTTGTACTGTCCTTTATAAAGTCAAGGTGAGGGTTAGAGGGTCAGCAAACTATCGTGCTAACACTGGGCATGTCGCTTTTATCCAGTAAAAAAAGTGGGATTTACAAGCATCACAGATTTCTCAACATCTAACTTTTGTATTGAGGGCGTATTCGGCATGGCCAAAGGTGTAATATCTTTTCTCGTCCGTATTGTTTTATAAATGGCGTGTAAAAAAATGAATAGGATGGCGGAAATTGCTTGGCGCCCCCTAGTTCGGCACTTGGCAGTGCAAATCATGGTAAATATATGGGTAGGCTATTCCGGTGGTTCAAGAAATTAAGAGACAATATTTATTTTCTCGCATATAAAGTTTTGCGGTGCCGAGCACCTATCGTCGGAGAGATGTTTTGTTTTTAGCATATTATTAGTAAAGAAAGTTGAAATCAACCACAAAAATGATAGTTTAAGCAAATAATATAAGCAACTAGGTTGAGTATTTGATGTAGGAACGGCTTTGGTATTTGTTTGAAGCTATTTAGGAAGACAGTGTAACTGAAAAAACAAGAATAGTTAAATATCTATCTTAAAATCCGGACAGGATGATAGCCGCTTATAGGGTTTACATAATATTCCAATACTTCGTAATCTACTTCAATTTAGTGATTCAAGATACTAGATAACCCTTCAAGGCAGTTGGTCATGGCTTGCAAAATTTATTCCCTCATGATGGGAAAGTAATTTAAAGAGAAATACTATCCTTCTGCCTCAACCATGTAAGCTACACATGCAGGATAAGGCTAAAAGTTCTATCATATGGTCTATTCAAATAGCTAAAGCTATGGAATAAGTTTTAGTGAGCTTGGACATTAGGATTTAGAGGTCTCACACCTCTACGCTGAAGACAGCCAATTTTGCTTGTAATATTCGGTCTCGATAGAGTTGTATTGTAAATTCTCTAAATCCTAATCCCTAAACATACTACAACTTATTGAATAGCTTTAGCTATATGAAAAGACCATATAACACAGCTTTTAGCCTCATCCTGCATGTGTAGCTTACATGGTTGATGCGGGAGAGTAGCATTTCTCTCTAAACTACTTTCCAATAACTAGAAAATAAAATTTGCAAGGTAAGACCAACTGCATTGAAGGTTGATATAGGATCTTGAATCACTAAATGGAAGTTGATTACAAAGTATTGGAACATTACGTAAAGCCTATGAGCAGCTATCATCCTGTCCAGACTTTTAAGATAGATATTTAACTATTCATGTCTTTCAAGTTACACTGACTTCCTATATAGCTACAAACAAATACCAAAGCAGTTCATACATCAAATACACAACCTATGTAATCATATTATTTGCTTAAATTATCATTTTTGTGGTTGGTTTCAATTTTCTTCACTACTATTGTAAGTAAGATGCTATTTAAACCAGCCTGGAATAAAGTGAGTATACAAGAAGCAGTATTTTTTATTATTAAATATAAACTTCGGATTCTGATTCTCCATCTTTAAAAGTATTTTCTACGATATTTGTGATATGGTATCAGGACTAGTTGTGCAGCTAATAAAATATATATGTGGTGTTCCAGTGGTTGCCATGCTGAGCCGCATCTAGGTGATGGGCTGTTGCACGGTAATTTACGTTATGCCGAATGGCCACCAAAACATAAAGTACCGTAAAACCTGAAGGAATCGAGTTACGTGCAATGTCTTTGAGAATTTGCTCCTTTAGAAACAGGGCGGAAAGCATAGCCAAAGAAGACCGGCTCAGCCCCGCTGACTGAGGTGAAAAAACAAAATGACCTCAGAGCTTACCAGAGGAGGCAACTCTGACTACATCAGCAAAAACGGATCCTGCGTCAGATCCGTCGGCGTTGCGTCCTGACGCAAGCGATGTATTTTCTGCATCCCGTGCGCCCTGTGCATCCTGACTTGCATTGCAACCTTCCTTGCCTCCTGACGCAACGTCACATCCTCCCGACGTCTAGACTGCCCCAGACTCTCGATCTGGTCCTCCTCGCCTCTTCTCCGCGTCCTGATATATCCCGCCCCTCATCCCCGCTATCACAACTTCAATTAATTCGCTGCTTCCTCAGAGGTCGGCTGGCGTCTGGGGCGGCCGCACCTTTTTTTTATCACATCTCACGTTTTACCTCTCACATCTCACGCCTCATTGGTCTGGTAAACTAATGATCTGGGTTTCAAGAAAGTCGCTTCTATATCTTCTAGTATATACAGTATCAAGATGTAGGATTCTCACACATAGCGGAGGCTTGATTCTCTCATGCGGACTCTTTAATAAACCTCGTTAAATCTTCTGAGATCTCTCCGGCAATTTACCAGCCAGCGCCGGTCCTGCTTCGGGAGCAGGTGCCCCAAGCCGAGAATTGTCCCTAAATCAACTATTGTAAACCCTCGCGTATCCTCCCTCATCTGCACTCTAACAAGGCCATGTAGATCCGATAGACGCCCCGAGTTGACTGGGGTCAGCATCTGAACACCGGCGACACGACGGACTGTATCATCGGATCTGTAGTCCCAGATGTTCAAGTGGGCAACTAGCTTTGCAGGTAGACGACCCCGCAGAGAACCATACATTTCTTCTGTAGCTGCCTGTACCTAAACCCAATCATTGCCACTGCCCTGATTTCTAAAGTGTAGGGCGTCGGTGGATCGTGCACGGTGGATCTCGTAAACATCGTGTTCTTGGAACGCAAGAACTAGTATTTCGAGTTGTGTCAGTAGCTCAACAGGGAGTGATCGAAGCATCGCATCGTCCTCAGGAAGATGGTGCGCTGCGGGCAGGTTATGTCGGCTATATCAGATCAATTCACAATATATAATCTCGAGTGAGACTCCCGCGATCCGGCTAAAATCCAGGACATTGGACACATCCTTCCGACGTCCCTTGAGGATCCTTCTCCGGATGACAGGCCGTGATACGGTGCGGGTTGTCCTATCTCAATACTGTAGCACGTCCGCCAAGAGATCCGCTCCGCGAGCTTGCAGAGATTCCAAGTTCAATAGTCTCATCCAGATTGCCTGTTGACGACCGTAGCTGTGAACGATCTGGCCCCCGGCATCATTTTTATTCCATTGTCGCCATCCGTCCTTGATTTGCGTCTTGTGAGCTAGCGCTCCGATCGCCGTGGAATACATCGGAATATTGCCAAACTGGCGTATCTGGTCACAAAGGTGGCTTAGTAGGTGCATCTTGATGAAGTTGAAATCTGTTTCGCAATGAATCATGTCGATACACAGTGGGTTCTGTTTGTCACGATTGTCGTCACGGATCCGGCGCCGTGGGGATGGGGCGACTCACTCCCTTATCAGGGTTTTCTGAAGTCGGATCTCCTTTCGTTCCTTGTCAACTTTGGCCTCTGTGCGTTTTGTCACTCGAAACTCCAAGAAGCTATCTTTCATCCTATGAAACTGGTCCAGGAAATCTTCCATGTAGGCTATGGTGTCTGGGGTGTGGATTCGGTATTGTGCCATCATATTGAAGTCAAAAAGTGCCCTGACGCATCCAACAGCATGTTTGAAAGGAATTGCTTCTGCGCCTCCTGGGTGGCGAAGAGCGACGGCGAGAACTCCCAAAATACTGCGCTCCATATTCCTCATGTCTTTCCCTTGCCACTATGTAACCTGGGGGTAGGCCTTTTTTGGGACCAAGAATCCCGGGTATGGCGGTAATGCCGCCCAAACGTCGTCGAACGCCAGCAGTCGCCCGTGTTTCTTCAGAAAGCCTTCAATCCAGTCCATCATGGGCTTAAATAGCCCGGGATAAATGATATAGAGCATGTCTGGTTTGTAGAGATCAGACGCCGAAACCCGGTCAAGTCTGTGAAATATATTTTGGCCGATACCAAGATAGTCACACATGACGTGGTCATCGTCGGACTCCAGGCCTGCGTTCTGAATTTCAGGTTTGTACCGTTGGCATCCGGAGTTATCTCTGGTTTCATAGTTTTTGGCATTCGTTTGTAATTCGTGGGTAGGCACCTCGCATTTAGCACAGGCGTTGGATTTTAACCCGTGTAGTGCCACATTTTCCATATGGTCAGCCATCCACGCGGAGAGGATTGGGAAGAAGAGTCGAACCTTGCCGTTGGCACAGTCAATGGGGACGCAGGAAGGTGCCACGCCCTGTAGGGGCGCAAAGATGAGTTCGAATACATCTTGTAGGGTGTCAGTGTTGATTTTCCGCTTGTGTTGATCTCGCTTTGGAAGACTTTGACAGTTTGTGTGGAATAGGCAATAAGGCAAGAAGCAGAACAGCAATCGATCCTGGGCTCTTGCACCGGGCCGATGGAAGATTTCTGATCGTAAGATAGACAGGCGGCGCTTTCTTGTCACCCGAGAAGTTGGTGAAGTTTGTCTGATCCGACATCCCAATTATTGGAACAACTGTAGCACCAGGTGGAAGCGTCTCCTATAATCAGTCAGCGAACGTCCCCGCATAAGCGGATGGGTTGCTATACCTGGATGTCCTACCACCAATCCGCCGTATGCATTTCTGCATATATTCTGTTCCTGGTAGGGTCATATTCACGCCGTGGCGCGTAGACCAAGTCGTCTCGGTTCGCCATCTGGCGAAGGAGATATCTAACACACCCTAGAACGTCGCAGTAGACAAATGGCAAAGTTCTCTGGCAGTCCTCAACCTGTCCTTCGAACCACGGCAGATATTGACTGTACCGATCCAGCAACCGGAAGTGGTTTTCCAGCGTGTGCATAGAGCTATACCCGACTGATTCTGCATTTCCTAGGCCACTCGAGAAGTATTTGTTGATTCTTGATTTGGATACTTTTTCATCAATGAACCAGGATGCTAGTTTGAAACCTTGCGCACTATTAAATGGTGGTGATGGGTCCTAGCACAGCTTGCCGTGTTTGTCCTCAAACCAGTGGACGTCTCCGATTACTTCTCCGGCCCCTTCATAATGAATCAGTTTTCTGTCAAAGGCTGACGCAGCGTCGTCGAGTACTTCAGTATCAGACTTGTATGAAATGTCTCGACAAAATTCTTCAGACTCCAATCCCGCATGGCCCACATCGGTTTCATAGTAGGAATCCTGGCGCCCGCTCGGGTCGGGGTTGTGCAATACGCGGGGTTCAATGTTGATATATTGTACAGTGGATGCGAGGACAATGTCCAGACCCGCGTGGGCAGTTCGCAGGTGCTTCTCATATGCACCAGACATGTTGTATTTTCGGTGGCAGAATGGACATTTGCTAGGAATGCATGGAGTTTGCTACGTTGATCCCGTGGGCTCCATGTAGATGCGAGGGTACGGCTATGTCGAGTGTTGACCAAAACGGGTGTGGATCGCATGTGGGGTAGCTCATGAACTAGTCATTGATAGAGTTTAGCGTTGGCGTCACGTGGCATCAGCTATGGTTTGTTTGAACTGAGACAGCAAATATTATGTTCCTGCCCGAATGTGTTTATCATGTTTCATTTATTCGAGTTGAATGTGCCAATCGCAGAGTCCTGTCTGAGAGTGTCACATTTGCGTGTTCTTAACGAATCATGAAACGAATTCTTGATTCTTTCAAAACACCTAGAGGAACTTTTTTTCTTTTTTTTTTTTTCTTTTCTTTTTTTTTATATCATATATTCGTTGTTAAGGTACAAGAAATCGCATGGAGCGCTAGCTATGGCGAAAACAAAACCCAAAATCCAAGACGAACTAACAAAGGAAACATCCGGCACCAATCTCTTCAACTGGGGTCCGTACCGGTCCCAGGCCCACATACGGGCACGACATTAAAACAAGAATGATAAAGGAAACCCTCCTTATACCAGCGGACAGCATGAAAACCCAAAATAAAGTAAACCTAGCTAACCTGAGACGACATAAAGTAACCAAAGGAAACTACATTAGATGACTGGGAAGAAATAGAACCGGCTGAGGACGTTGGGCGTGAGAACATGCCCGGGGGGAAGGCTGTGGCAGTGGAGCTGATGAAGCGGCTGAGGGCCCCAAGCAGGGGGACGGAAGACCAGACGGGAGCGTCAGGGCCGACGTCAGAGACCCCCTGAAGGTGGCGGGCTCTGGCCGGCCCCTTAGCGGGGCACCGGAGTATGGCATGTTCAAAGGTCTCGGGGGCCTGGTCACAGCTGGGGCAGGTGGTCGGGGCGTCATCGCTCCAGGACGGGTGTGCGCGGATGTAGCTCTTGCCAGACCTCATCTGGTGAAGGCGGCCCGCGGTGAACTTGTTGAGGCCCATGAATGGGTGGGGCTTAATCGAGGGGCGATAGGGGTACCTGGCCGGGTCCGGCGCAGACTCTTCCCATTCTTTGATTAGGAGGCTCCTGCACTGGAGCTTAAGGTGGGGATAGGAGCGGCCCGGGGGGGGGGCTGGATAGTGTTGGCATAAAAGGTGCTGGGAGGTCACCTGGAGGGGTTCAAACCCGCCACGCCCCAGGATAAAAAGCATGGAATGTGGAAGGGCGTCCAGGGGGAGGTGGGCCCTGTTCTTCGAGGGCGGCCTGGCTTGGAGCCATGGAAGGGGCAGGCGGCTGCCCGCATTCTTCGCGGAGAGCGACCTATGATCCGGGGAGTGGCGGTATCGGGAGGGCGTTTGAACCGAGGGGGGGAGGCGGGCCGTGGCCGGGTTAATTTCCGGGGGGGAGCAAAGAATCCTGAGGGCGGCAAGCCGACGTTTATACCTCAGGAGGAGGTCAACAGGGGGGAGGCAGGCCTCGATGGCCAGAATGTCAGTGGGGGTACTAAGGAAGCAGTTGGTTGTCCACCTCTGGACCTTGTGCCAGAAAACGGCGAGCTTCCTCACCATGTGGGATGTTGGAACAAATACGTCCGCGCCATAGCTGAGGACGGGGAAGAGGAGCGATGAGGCCAGTCGATGGCACAGGAAGGGGGGGAGGCCCATCCCAGGTGGTGAGAGCCTTTTGATGGCCACAAAGGCGGCTTGCGCCTTGGCCAACCTCTTGGTGAAGTGGGGGGTAGTGGACATCGCGGGGGTAAACCAGTACCCCAGCCACCGGACCTCGCTTTTGGGTTTGAAAACCGATCCATCCAAGTGGATCGGCGCGTTGGATATGGGGCCTCTGTCCCTGGTCGTACGCCAGTGGATGAGTTCCGTCTTGGGGATAGAGAAACTGACGCCCAGCCTGGCCCCTCTGGACTTCAGCCTGGCGTACTGCCTCTGCAGGATCTGGATATTTCGACGATAGGACGCCGAGGATGCCGTGAGACCGAAGTCGTCCACGTAGGAGAGAGTGAGGCCCATAGGGATCTCGGAGTGCAGGCGGGAGACATATACAACGAATAATAGCGGTGACACGGGGGAGCCCTGGGGGGTGCCTACCGAGACGGGGGCAAATATCTTGGGGGAGCCCTGATAGAGAAGGCGGCACGTCCTATCGGACAGGAAGGACCTGGTCCACGAGACTAAGTACAGGTTGACCCCTTTGGCCTTGAGCATGCCGCAGAGGGAGGCGGCGTTAACGTTGTCGAAGCCCCCCTTGATGTCCAGGAAGAGTGTAGAAACCTTTCTTTGGGCCATCTGGAGGGTTCTGACCTCGTGAGTCAGGGTGGTGGTCGCATCCGAGGCCGAGAGGCCCGCCAGCGACCTGCATTGGTGTTGGTCCAGGAGGCCACAAGCGCGGGCCACACAGGAGAGTCTTGAGTTCATTATCCTCTCAAGGATCTTCGAGAAGGTTTGGAGCAGGACTATGACCCTGAAGGAGGAGGGGGAGTCATATGAAGGCTTTCCAGGCTTGTCGAGGACAATGCCATCCGCCTTCTTCAGCGTAAGGGGGTGGGAGCCATAGGCCACCAGTGGGGCAAGCAGGTCTAGTAAGATGTGGGGAGCCACACGGTGCACTCTCTTCCACACAGAATTTGGTGTCATGTCAGGCCCGGGGGCCGACGACGGGGACGAACGGGCGAGGGCTCTGCTGATTTCCTCCGTTTCCAGAGCTTGGCAGTCCGCGAAGGGTAGAAGGATGGTCTCTCTGGGCCCGGGGGGCTCACCAGGGAAGAAGTGGTCTAGGAGCGCTTTGTTGAGCTCTTCTGGCGTACTGGCACCCGGGAGCTCGGGGAAACGGGGGGGCGGGCGCCCGACGGCGAACCTTTTCGCTGTCCAGACGGACTGAGGGGTCGCAGCTGCCAGGAAAGAGGACCAGTGGTCCCTTTTCGCTTTCTTTATGGCCTTAAAATAGGAGGCCCTGGCAGCCCTCGCGGAGGCCAGGAGAGAGGGGTCGTGGCGGTCACGCTTCGAGGAGCGGAGCGCCGAATTATAGGCTCTTCTGAGGATCGATAAGAGGTCCGTCCACCAAGGCTTGGACCTGTACGTCACCCTCTTCAGCGGAGTGTGCATGGCGAATTGGGCCGTTACCCTGTCTAGGTTGGTCTTGAACCAGATGTCCAGGGACCGGGTGGTTGGGATCGGGGGCGGCGGCGGAATAACCGTGGCCTTCAGTGATTCTTCCAGGGCCTTCCAGTCGGAAAGGGCCCAGTTGGGGGAGGCGGGGGGGGCTCTGAAGAGAGGGGCCTCGAAGCGAAGGAGAATGGGAATGTGGTCGGAGCCAGTGGAGGGGAGGGGGTCTGACCATTCGGAAAAATATGGTGCAAGAAGGGGGCAAGCAAAAGCAAGGTCAATGACGCCAGGGCGCCCAATGAGTGACATGGAAAAGCGGGTGAAGACCCCTGGTGTGTTGAGGAGGGAGAACCCCAACTCCGTAGCCCTGTCGAAGTAAGGCGTCGATGTGGCAATCTCGTCTTCTTTGAACTCCCTGAGGGGGTCCGACGTAGGGTGATGGATATTGAGGTCACCTAGGGTGAGAGTCGGTGTTGAGGAGAGGGGAAAAACGATCTCCGGAGAGACCGAGCGAGTGTTGTTTAGGCGACCCTTGGTGCTATAAGAGTTTATGATTGAAAAACTAGTCGTGGAGGGGTTAAAAAAGCCATCAGGGGTGAAAAGGTCAAGCGACATGACGTCACCCCTGTCAAAAAACCTAGGAAGGAGAGAAACAGTAGCCAAAAAGGAACTATAAACGTAAAAGGCAACGCGGGGCTTACAGCCACCAGTGGTGGGGGGGGAGAAAGAGGAAAACAATCTGAAAGAGGGTAACTTGCCCCTGTAGACCGGGGGGTCCTGCAGGGCCACAATGGAAGGAGGCTGGGTCAATTGCGTAAATGACCCGAAGAGTGAAAGAAACACATCCCAGCTCCCGAGGCAGTTGTGTTGAACGAGTGTGAAGGATTTCGGAGGGGGCGGGGAGACCTGCTCGCCACCCCACGACGTGGGGTCGTGCTGCATTAACGGGCCAGGCCCGAGGCGGTTCTGCTCATAGGAGAGGGGCTAGGCTGCTCCGCGGGGGGGAGGGCGCCTGTGCCTTGTGTGGGCCTTACTGAGGCCGGAAGTATCGTTGTCCTTCTGGCCCTTGGAGTAGCCATCTCGAACGCCGACTGGAGGGAGCGGGTGGGTGAAGGGGGGGGCGAGTGGTCCTGGAGGTCAGCGGCCGTGTCCATCTCGTCGCCAGCGGGCGGCGGTGGAACTTCCTCGGGGGCAACGGTTGAACGCCTGAGAGTGGGCTGTACCGGACGGCTTTCGCAATCCCTATGTACGGCGGTGTGATTTTCGCCACAATTGACGCAGCGGGGCGGTGAGGAAGAGCAACAGCCAGGAGTAGCCTTAAGGTTGCCACCTCCAGGGCAGGTGGGGTTGGGACAGCGGTGGGAGGAACGGGTGTGGTTGAGGGAACAGATGGGGCAGACCGGGTCGGAGGACGGGCATCTGGGAGCGACGTGGCCGAAGCTCCAGCAGTTCTTGCATTGAGTGTACTTGTTTGAGGAGTAGGCCCGCTCGACAGTGCGCGAGCGAGAGAAGAGTCTGATGGAGGAACCCATTGCCTGGACGTCCCCAGGGTGGACGGAAACAATGACCGAAATGGCGGTTTTGCCCTCCCTTGAGCGGGCGTCTGGGTTGAGGAATCTGGCAGCGAGGATGCGGATGTCTTTGGAGTTGAGGATCGACTCCGCGAGGCACGGGAAGAGCTCGTTCGGATCCTCCGGGAGGAAGGCGAGGGGGAGAGAGTGGATGGCGAGCTGAGACTCGTTGGGGGCGAGGCGAAAGGGCAACCAGGGAGAGTCTCCCACCGGGAAAGACTTGTTGAGCTGGGACGAGAGGGCATCAAAGTAGGGCGCAAAGGCTGCAGCCGGAGTGGCAGGGTCGGTGACGAGTACGGTGACGGACCCTCGATCGTTAACTTTGGTAGTGACAGCGAGGGGGAGGATACAGTTCGCATCCCTGAGGACACGGGCGCAGATGTCAGGGAAGGTGGCAGCGATCAGAGAGGCTTGCGGGTGCTCGGAGGGGGAGGAACGGGGAGCGTAGAATCTTCTCTCGGCGGTTGGGAGCGACTTTGGTCTTTGGGGAACAGAGACGGCGTTGCTAGCTGACGCGACTTTGGCATCCGTGAGAGAGCTCTTATTCTTCTTACCCTTCGGGGCGCTGGCAGTGGCAGCCTGGGCGTACGACGGTTGGGTCTTTGGGCAGTCGGGGGCGAGATGGCCCGGAATGAAAGTCGTGGGGTCGGGGTACTTTCCCTAACGAAACGCGTTGGCTTCCCACGAATCGGGGAACTTCTCCGCGTACGCCCGGGGATTGCCGTAAAAGGAGCGAGTGTCCGGGTCATACCGAGGTATGTCCGGATCGAAGGACGAGGGGGGCGACCTATTCGGGGGGGGGGCACGGGTCTTGGTCCTAACCTGGGGAGGTGGAGGCGGAGGCACGGGGTGCGGGGTAATACCAGTCGGGGGAACAGACGGCCGAGTGGGGGCAGGCGCCTGTGGATGGGGGGCAGCAGACACCCTTTGTGACAGGTCACGTAGGGACGCGATGATGGGGGAGAGCTTGCAGTCCAGGGCCGCAGTGGTTGGGAGGGTTGCAACGATACCCTGTACGGTACCTAATTGGGTTGTTATGGCGTTCAGCTGACGCGTCATGGAGGCGAGCGCGTTCAAGGCCGAGCAGCAGAGGGGGAGGAGGATGGTCTCGCCATCAGAGAGTCCGGTAAGTTGGGCATCGTCGAGGATAGGAAGTTGGGTTGAAGTGAAGTTGAGATGCTGGCGCGTCTCGCGGACGAAGTCTCGGATGTAGAGGTGGGACTCGCTAAGGTCCGGAGAAGAAGACTGTCTTGACTAAGCCTGAGAGGGAGCCGCCGAGGAAGGCAGGGGGGGGAGGTCATCCATCGTGACGATGGGGGATCAGGGACGCGAAGCCTGAAAGGCAGGAGAAGATAGGGGGCGAGGGGGGATCGTGCACTGAACGACGTGGAGTTGTAATTTCAATGACTGGAGGTGTAGAGGGCGCGGAGCGTGAAAAAAAAAAAAAAAACACCTAGAGGAACTGGGAGTTTTATATATAAAGTGAATCGATCACGATACTAGAAGGGCTTCATACCAAGATCCATTGCACACTCAGAACCTCCAAAACAGCCACCGTTATCACATCACAAGTATCCTAAATACTGCCATCTATATACACCAAGAGTCCACTGATGTTGGCGCAGAATAATAACATTGTAATGTACGCCCTCATGCCAGCCGGAGGGGCACAGCAGGCACCGCCCACCTGTCAGACCTATCGCCTTCCGCCTTTTGCTCTCCTTGGTGAGTTTTCTCATCGACGCCCCGATCGTCGAAATATTAACGATTATAAGTTGACCATGCGCGTCCCCCATCACCCCAAAAGCAAGCCCCCCCCCGAATACATTTGTTGGGGGGATGCTGTGAAAGATCAGATGTTAGCCAGTGGCTATATATCAGATAATCCTCACTTCCCAGACGCAGAATTCTAGCAAATTGTCGCAGGGATGGGGAGATTGCAACCTCCGTGCAATGAACTCGCCACTGGGTCAGCAGCCAATAACATGGCTAGTATGCAGGGGATTGACGAGGCAGTTCTTCAATTGGTTAAGGACTGTGGGAAGAAGTTGACCAAGACCACTAGAACCAATAACGACGTGCCTCCTCCCAGCCCGGGCGTCCCCCCTGCACAAGTTATTGTGAACTCAATATTACTACCTCTCAACGCACTACCTCAGTGCCAGTAGAGTATTGTAACAGCTGTGCCAAAAGCTGGCGCAGTTGGCCAAAATGGTGCGTAGGCCAATGCTCCTGGGCCAGCCCAAAAGGTATCTGCTCCCCCGGCGAATCCCCAAGCGCAGAACAATCCTCTACCACCAGGCCCGGCAAATCCCCAAGCGCAGAACAATCCTCCACCCCCAGGCCCGGGGAATCCCCCACCTAAGAACAATCCTCCACCCCAAGGCGAGGTGAATCCCCCGAACAATCCTCCACCCCCAGGCCCGGCAAATCCCCAACCTCGGATTGTTCTGCGCTTGGGGAATCTCCACAAGCGGAAAAATCCTCCCCCGCCGGTGCATCTCCAAGGTCAGAACCATCCTCCTGGCCCGCCGAATCTCGCAGGTGAGGACAATCCTCCCGGCCCGCCGAATCTCCAAGGTCCGATCAATCCTCCCGGCCCGGTAAATCTTCCTGCACAAAACCAAGCAGCTCCCCCAGTGGGCATTCTTGGTACGCTCCTAGGGATGCAACATGCCCCTCAGGTGCATATCTACCGAGCTGCGGCACAGATCGCAGAGGATCCGGGGTTTGAATACCTTGGCATGGCACGACGGGTAGCTCACGCAGTGTCTGATCTGTCCCAAGTTAGTGAGCTTCTTCGCAACATTCCACATGTGTTTTTTTTTACTTAGTGACTTAGGAGATATAGATTGCAGCGCTAGGCTTGGACGTCCACGTGCCGTCCGTATTATTTGGGTCTGTAATCCTGCAAGTGGTGGCGCACCACGACCCAATTATCACCTTCTTCATTGGCGTCCCCAAAATATCCATGGGGTAGGTTTTGCTGAGTGAAATTCCTATGATATACGCGGACTGTCAGCAATTATAGCAAGAACCGTGCCACACAACACAGTTCGCTACATACTTGGCGCGACAGGTAATGGCCGACAACAGCTGCGTATGCATCCTGGCTTCCAGTTGTCCTATATAGATTATGTCTTCATCGAGAGTAATCAAGACATAAGAGTATGGCTGCTGTCGAATCCGGTTCTCGAGGATCCGTTGGATCTCATAGTCTATTGTCATGACCCAGCAACTCGGGAGTGGGCAGCCACTCCGCCCTTGAGGGGGCACAACTATATTCCCGAAAGTCCCATCGCCAATTGGGGTCGGCAAGCAGGGGCACATACTGTCATTCAAGCTTCACAAATGGAAGTCAGACCAGACCCCGGCCCAGCCAATGCTGGAGGTAACCAGGGAAATGACAGTCCCTTTTTTCTCCAGGTACACAGCAGTTCATCATCTGATGTCTGAGAAGCCAGCGTTGGATGCGAAGCGATCATCGGAACATCACCATCCGCCGTTGCAGATCCCGCCAAATCCCTCGACTATCGTATACCCCTGGCTATTTATACCCCATCCCAAATGAATACCAAGGCGGGGTTCGAAATGAGTGGCCGCGGGGGTCACACTCCGGAAGTCAAGGGACGGAAGCTTGGACCTCCATCCGATTCGGAAGATTTGGAGCCGTTGAATAAGAGACTGCGTAACACTTCAAATTTTCGCGAGTGGTGGAAAGCAATGGAGTACCAGAAGCGTCTGGCCCAATTCGATGACGAAAAAGGTGGCGAGGATGCCAGTTTTGATAAGAGAATGCGTCTGAGTATGTATTACCCTAGCGAGAATAGCTTACCTAATAATCAAGAGCGAGGTATATGGCTTCATAGGATGACCACATATCCGAACCCAAGCTCCCGGAGTTATGAGCTTCACAGAGGCATCTGGAAGACGACTCGGAATACTGAATGAGAGCACGTTTCAAGATATCGTTAACTGATTGGAACGATGTTTAGAGATTACTACTCCTCTCATTTTCTAGTTGCATATGCGATTAGCTGCATAATGCTTTGATTGCTGGATATCGGAACTGATCACTCTATATTCCATACTACTATTGGTATGTAGGCATTTGGGCCGCATATTCATTTATAGTCTATCATAACGAAGAGATCGAAGACTGTCTACTGGTGGAGTGGGGA
>Ga0307517_10002383_pt1 | contig 30214 bp, 32 predicted proteins | sample 23_EM_MG_FD_194515 | JGI IMG/M metagenome (GOLD analysis project Ga0307517, IMG submission 194515) | Populus trichocarpa ectomycorrhiza microbial communities from riparian zone in the Pacific Northwest, United States - 23_EM | ecosystem: Host-associated > Plants > Roots > Unclassified | place... | reverse complement strand
CCGTAGGGCTGCCGCGCAAGCAGCAGGATTGGCGAGGGGAAATTGATTGTGTCGCGTCCCTGCACGATCGCGACGTGAATTGTTCAGGGTAGGCCTTCGGAGATTCCCAGATCATCAAGCACCGGCTCACACCACCAACGACCCCATCATCCGGATTCCCTCAAGGTGAGTACAAAACTCTCCAGAAACCTCTCTCAATCACACTGCCGTTGTCCCTGCGATTCGAACGAGTGGTCCAATGGGCGGATTGATGGTATTATGACGATGGATCGCTTGAATCAACCTTGGGTGGGACTGTTGAGACGCATGCTGACCGACTTCAACTTGGGCTGCTTTCTGGTGATAGATGGTGCGTCCTCTCCCTTCACACATCGTCGAGTCTCGTTAGGTTTACAGCGAACTTAGAAAGTTGAAATCGACAACTTCTCCCAATACCGTATCTACCCCAGCAAGGGTAGGCTTTTCGTTCGAGGAGACAGCAAGGTCTGCACCCGCCTCCGCCCAACCATGCAGCATTTTATTGACCGAATATTCTAGGTCTTCCGTTTCTCCACCTCTAAGAATGAATCACTATTCCTGCAACGCAAGAACCCCCGTAAAATCTCATGGACTGTCCCCTACCGACGCCTCCACAAGAAGGGCATTACGGAGGAAATCGCGAAGAAGCGGTCCCGAAAGACTGTGAAGCACCAGCGTGGCATTGTTGGCGCTGATATGGCTTCCATCCTTGCGAAGAGGAACCAGAGTACGCAAGTCCGGACCGCTCAGCGAACTGCTGCCATCCAACAGGCGAAGAACGAGAAGAAGGAAAAGGAGGCCAAGAAGACCAAGGTAGAGTTCCGTTGTTTGCCTCACAGTAGCACAGTTATTAAATCCATCCATGAAGGTCTCCCGGCCTCAGGGCACGACGGCACCCAGAATCTCGAAGCAGCAGGCGAAGGGTGGAAAGGGTGGCCGTTAGTGGAGACTTTGATATGCCGGATTCTTCTTATGCTCTGTCGATATGTGTCCCCACGCACAATGCAAAATACATTCATCTGTACAAGCATTCTAAACCGCCCACCACACTCTTAAGCAACTTGGTGGGCATTAGCGAGGCATAGCCTCGACAAGATGTGATAAATTATACAATGTCATATGGAAAGGAAAAACGCATCCAAGGGTGGTATCTCAACTAAAACCAAGTCTGCAAATGAAACTACGAAAACATCTACGTACAACGGGAGGATGGATCCCAGACCGCACCCTGAAGGCAAAGGTAGAAAGAGCGAACCGGATCAGACCTCCCAGACTATCCGGGATCCGCCTGAAGGACTGGGGGGAGTTCCGGTAAGGACGGGGGATGTCGGGGAGGACGAGGACTGGGACCTGGTCCTCATAATTGGCGTGCCAGCATTGATCAGCTCCATCAACCGGTCGTGTTTCTTTGCCTCCATCAAGAAAAGGTGGCTGCCAACGAGCTCCTTATCCGGGGAAAGGCTGATACATCGGAGGTTTGGATTTTGCGAGACGGTGAGAAGTGTGTCGTTCCAAACGGCGGGCAGTTGAGCACGAACGGCCTTGAGGTTCGGTGCTGCCACCAGAGCAGAGACGAACGGTGAAGTTGCCGCGCCTGAGGCAAACCTGAACATGATATTCACGCACTCCTGATATTCCACGGCGTTAATTCTACTGCATGGATATCCGCAAAAAGGTGAAAACGCACGAGCGATGTCCACGCTGCTATCGCGTTAGACAGCTGGTTCATCAGGTGTTTTGGCTTTTCCAAGGTGAGGTAGGCATCCTTTCTGACGATGAGGGACTTGATCTTCCTCATTCCCATTAAAGACTCCCCAAACTTCTCCCTCAGGTCCTCCTCCCAAGGCGTACTGTCGAGGGTCATATCGAACTCCTCGAGGTTAACGCAAAGGCGCACAAAGTCGTCAAGGCCATCGTATGACCCTCCCGAGATCGCAACTGTTTTGACGAATGCGGCGAGCTCCGGATTGGGCCGGAAGACATTGTCGAGGATGGTGGTAAGTTGGTGAGAAGATCGGATGACTACTGTGTTATACAGCAGCGGTGTCGCGATCCGGAGAAAAGTCTTGTTCACCAGGAGGATGGATGAGGCCCTTCGAGAAACCTGGCGGGTGTGCCATGATGGGTTCGCGAATGCGTCGGTTTGTGCGTCTACGCACAGGGCCAAGATGCGTTCGAGGACCTCTTCGGGGAAGGACAGGATGGTGACAGCCATTGGGAGGGAACACGAAGGGGGGATGTGGGGAGGGCGCATGTTCGGCAGAGGGGCAGATATATAGTAACCTGGCATTTTCATTGAGACCACCAATGCAAGAATACCCCATGCAAGTTTTGCGAATCGGACACATTGTTACCCGCAAGGGTTGTATGCTTCGAGGCTAGATCGAAGTTCGTAAGCGGCCCAAGCATCAAAATAAAATACCGGTATGGACGTTACATTGTGCCCGGAATGGTCATCCGGGACTAGGGAACTGGTTTGACCAGCTCTCGCTTCATGTTCGTTACCGCCGATGGGCTGTCGAAACCCAATACATACGTCTCACAAAGGGGAATCCCTTTGTTACAAACCAGGAAGGACAGCCCCTGTATACCGCCTGTCGTCCAAGGTTAATCGCAGTGGCCTCACCTCATCGCTAAACAGAAACGGAGAGGAAAGGTGGGCCAACTATCACTCAATTCCCTCCTCTCAATTGTTCTCTCTCCTGTAGTGTTTGTTTGAACCCCCTTCGTGCCAATCAGCGTTTTTGTATCCCAGGCTATTGTGTCTCACTCACATATCACCCGGGCGTCTGATCACCCCGGTGACTTGATTCCATCCTCTTTGAACCGGAATTATTTCTTTGGCTCCATACTCCTGGAATGAAGCTGAAGGTCGGTCGAACATTATCTAGCCAGCCTACCTGCCAGACTACCAATTAAATCACCCCCCTCCACCATGCATGACCAGGACCATCACGTTCTTGACCTCTCCGAACCGCTTGTACTTCGAGCAGTGTCCACTTCCTTGCGAAGGCGACCCGCAACAACCCTGGTGTTATCATTGATTGTGATTGCATTCTCTCATGGTCCGCTGATTCAGTATGGGAAACTTCTGAGTCGATTACGAGTCGTGAGGAGCTTCTTTCAGTGATGCGGATAAACCATACCTTGAAACTCTCAGGACCAAATGTGGTCTCTTCTCAATGCACCAGTCCCTAGCTATCACCCCGCTCTGCAGCGCCACAGGTCTCTCACAAGTCCCCGCGACCAAGTGGCCGCTCTGGACGGCAGATATTCCCCGCCACCCCATATCCCCAGACACAAAGACCTCAAGCCTTGTGAGACAACCAAACCGGCACAAATGGCTCGCGACCGGCTAAACACTCAAGGGACTCGAGATCCTCCGGTACGTGGATCTGTATAGGATGCTGAAGCACGCTCATCCCACCAAAGTGCAGCGCGCGAATAGGCCCTCGGAACCATCCGATCATCCGAAATACTGGCCGAAGATACGCTGAGTCCAGCTGTGGCCATCGCAGACGCTCTGGTGCTTTGTCCACCCTCCGGAGGGATTGTAATGTACGGTTTCTTTCGTCGCGCAACGTGCGTGACCGGCAATGGTGTGGTGCTTTGGACCTCAAAGCAACCCCAGTCTTAGAATCTGGCGACCTCCCCACCTTCCCGATCGTTGGGGTTTTTGGTGTATCTCCTTCAACCGGGCTCATCCCTGCAATGGTGAACTCTTCGTCCCGGATCTCGTAAACGCGCTGTTTCTGAAAAATCGTGATATCCTCTGACTACTTCGTGATACCGTTCGTATAGGGGGCCACGAGGTCCATCGAATCCCGAGAAGGCGGGGATAGTGCTGTCGACCAACCAATCCTAGGATGTAACCTGAGGCGCACCGCAATCTAGTACGGGGGACACCCTGCACACACTCCCCGAGCTTTCCAACACCCTTATTTCTCAGGGCGTTCCACCCATCGGCACGAACAGCTTAGAGTTCATCCCCATCTATCGGTCACCCGAACCCCCCTGCGGATGCAACATGGTTTGCGACAGAGATCCGGGTTTTGCTCCCTGCCTCGGCGTATCCCGTTTCCGACGGTAACATTGGAGCTCAGCCTTATTATGCTCCCGGGGGTAGTTCGATTTCTACCTATTCATTCACCTCCGCTGTGAGACTACGATTCGATGCGTATACACCAAGTTGAATCAAACTTGTGGAATGAAATTTAGTGGCTCCGGCAGTATCTCGTGGCTAGTGGCGTCACGGGTACGGTCGTCATTGAGAGGACGGAGCGAGGTCGAGACTTCTGGTCGAGGTCGCGAGGAACACCCAATCCGACTTCGGCCGGCTCCGTACTAATGAGTCTGAAGACCCTTAATGATGAATATTTGAATGTTGGCGTACCAGGATCGATGGATTCACGACTGCGAATAACAAATTCTTTTGAAGCCGAGGATCAGACGCCCGTTTTCGATTTCTGCTGCCGTCTCCCACGGTGACCGCTCAGGTATCCATCCGAACGCATTGAACACTTGATCACAACCGGGAAGATCCGAAACCTCTCCGCACGTGATCTATTGAACCCTGGACAGTTTGTCCTCTACCCCTTCCGCTAGACCGCAGGCAAAATCCGAGGCCAACGACCGGCGAACGGACGGTAGTGTTCGCGGGTATCGCAGGTCATTCGAAAACTCGCTGCCTCCCTGAAGGGCCGCCGAGTGGCTTGGCGATGTGACGTTCAATAGTACGGGGCGCTCATACCGCCGCGGAGGGATCACCGCTCAACCCGAGGCATTCGCGGGTGCAAAAAACTGTCCGGCTGTAGGTCGTGCATCCTCTTGCGCCCGCCATGCCCAAGACGTAAAGTGAAATGTTTCGGCGGTGAGGCCTTGAGGCACCATCGAACTCTTAAATACGACGCCATAGGATAACCCCAGACCCTCCCCCTCCCCCGTGCTGATTAACTGCTGAGGACACAATGGTCGCGTTGATTCTGCTCGCCGGAGGATTCGTGAACTTTATCGCGACGTATCTTTTTGACTCGGATGCAAAGAGTTTGACCCTCATCAAACAAAATCCAACTGGTCCAAACCCCTCATGGATCGAGAGGTACGCCGTGGACCCGTCTTTCCTCCTGTAAGTTTCCTCTCGCCAGATCGGTGTCGTTCAGGCGGAGCAATTGATCCTTTACTCGCGGGACGACGTAGCGCCACGAATGAGGTCGATCCAGGAATCTTGCAGACTTTCGAGATCCAGCCAGATGGTACCTTGGGACCGGCGATTGCGCACGCAACTACAGGAGGATTCGGTCCTACCCACATTTTGACCAGGGATGATGGCACAGTTGCTGCGATGAACGTGCGTCGCGTCTTACACATTCACCGTTCCGGCCAACTTACGCCTTTTCAGTTTGGTGGTGGAAATGGTGCAATCTTGCAAGCTGACCCCAGCCTGAATTTCGAGCGGGGAGATCTGATCAAGTTCCCCGTTGGTCCGGCTGGAGTTTCAAATCCCCATCAGACTGTCCAGTTCCGGGACGAGTTGCTCGTTCCGGATCGTGTGCGTCATTATATTACAATGGAACTCGAAGGATGTGGTATTTACCCTTTCTCGATTGCAGGACGGCGATACGATATGGAGATTAACCAAGACGGACGGACATTGGTCGATAAAGGGGGAAATCAAACAGAACCCCGGCAGCGGACCACGACACGCCGTCGTCTTCAATGACCTGGTTTTTACGCTGCACGAGAAAGACAGCACGCTCACCGCCCAGAAGATCCCACCGCTCGGGAGTACAAACATTTCCTCGATCCTCTCGGTCGCATCGATCATTCCGGAGGACCGCCCTTTCATGCCCGCGAAGTTTGCTGCCGCGGAACTCCTACTCCCAGAAGTATCGCCGCATTCCAACTCCACACAGCCGTATCTCTACGCCTCAAACCGTAACGTCGGGACCGCCCTGGATTCTCGCGGGGACACCATCGCTATCTTCGCCTTCGACAATAATGGCATTCTGAAGCTGGTCAAACACGTCTTCACTGGATTGGTCAACATCCGTGGCATGCAGTTTGGTGGCCCAGGCGACAGGTACCTCGTTGCGAGCGGTGTGTCCCAATTTGGTGGCGTTGTGGTGTTTGAGCGCACCGACGGAGGTGGCAATTTGGTGGAGGTAGCGAGGAACACGCAGATCCCGAACCTGGCAACGTTCGTTTGGCTCTAGTCGTTCGACCCACCGCCTCGCTTTTCTTTGAAATCTTGCCGAGCGTGCATATATGCATTAATCACCAACATCACTTCATTTACTTCGTTTATTACGATCTGCAACGAAGGATCCACGTCCGGCGCAGCCCTGGGAAACCGACTCCGAAAACTGACAAGTCACACAAACTCGAACTCTCATTGAATCTTTCCAGATGGGCGGTTTCCTATCGCCAGCCGAGGACACCAAACATCACGGCGCACGTTCCATGTGGGAGGGTCGTAAATTAAACAACGCGTAGATACAACAAAAGAAGTGCAAGTGAACATGAGAACGGAGAAGGGAAAAGGGGTTGAAAGTACATAAATCGTCTATTTCGTGGTCTTCACGACGGACACAACGATAATGACAATGATGACGACAATAACGACACCAATGATGATGCGCATCTGTAGATACGGTGGACTTAGAAATGAGGGAAGGGAAGAGGATGTAAACACACCTTCATATCTTTCCACCTGGTGCGGAGAGAAACGGGAGAAGGGGTGAGGGGAGACCAATGTGCAGCAGAAACCTGGTGCTTACCACATATTCTGGAAGAGCAAATAAGCATCAAGTGAAACAAGGGAATATGGAGCGAAAGGACATACCTTGCGCACGCGGTCTGCGCCTCTGCGGAACCCTTGGGCAGAAATGGCGAGGTTATCTATCGCAGCACATAAATAAAACGAGTTCTTCACAAAAGCCGAACAACCCGACCAGGGTTGTAGTGGCGCAGTCATGGCTTAGGGACAGAACGGAAAGCATACCGGTTTTATCTTGTAATTGGTCCAGCCTTTCACCTCGTTCAGCTACTTTTGTGATGTTGTCGCGCATGATTCCAACGGTATCATCAATCTGGGCCTGAATCGCTGCGGTCTTGGGGTTTCCGCCAGCGGACGGGTTGGAAGAAGAGCCACCACGAGGAAGATAAGGATCATATGGTTCGGACCTGCGGTCATGCAGGACGAGGGCATGACAGTAGGCCGGAGAGGCAAGGGGGAGAAAGTATGAGGTCAGACTCGATTCCGGTGTGACCAGGCGGGAAGAACGTACATGATGGCTAGGGTCGTTCAGGGGATTGGTCTATTCCGGACGAGCAAACGACAATCAGGGAGGAGATCTGCACAAGGGAGAGGTGAGGATGTCTGACCGTTACTTTGGGAGATGGAGATGGTTTCGCACAAAGGGAGACTGACGACGCGAACGCTTCCTGACCAAACATGGCCAAACTGCGCACTGGTGACTTCCGCGGCATCGCGCCCCTTAACCATCTCAGTCCTCTGCCGTTTTTTCTGCCAGAACGCAGTCCTACCCCCCCTCCCACCGCTGGGGATTTCTCACTGGTTGCCTTCAAGGTCTAATGCATTGGCTAATCAGGTTCCTTCCGTACCGTTGACTATGCGCGCGCTACCTCCGGATCTGCCTGTGTGTGTGTTGGCGACCGCATCAAAATCATTACTACCGCACGCCCCTGCGTGCTGCTGGCCCATGTGGGAACGCGGCATCGCTCAGGGCCTAAATATCTTACCCTATGATGTAAGGGCGGGTTATCGCGTTGTTCGTCGAATTGTTTCCCGCTAAGGTCCCCGTATCCATGGGGTGGGTTAGTTTCCCCCTCTACTATATGTCCACGACCACTCCGGGGGTCACCAGTCATTTCTGGGCCTGCTGCTGCTGGCCCTTGGCCTGGTCACCGGTCATCGCCCGGAGGTTGTTGGTACACCGGGGGGCTAAAGGTATGTTTTCAGCACTCAATGCATTTTTCGTTAAAAATTTACCCTCCCTTGCGTGTGAAACAGAATAGGTGGCAATAATTAAGGGGAAACAAATTAGGAAGGGGTTAAGAACGCCTTGAAAGCCCAGGAATGAGAATACAGAACGCTTCGGTGATATGTTTAGCTCTTTGTTACCTGGGCTCTTTGGGTGCCCTCGGTGAACTATTTGAAAGTCAAGTTTTGTTCCATTACATGCCCCGAAGACACTCGTCATTCCCGCCAGCTCACCATCGCACAAACCTGCCGGTGGCAATCATTGGCAAGCCAGCTGGTCTACCGGCGGCCGCCATCCCCAAAGCTGCCGGACGATCCGGCGGCCGGGGTGTGTCATCGCCCTCGGTGTTTGTTTTTCCCGGAGCGATCGTGCGCATCCAGCATTTATCCCCTCAGCCCTTTGATGATCAGAAGGGTGTAGCGTGGTTTGCCGTTACGCGAACATATCTCTCCCTCACGATCGGCACTCACGCCACCCATCTCTTTCCAAGATTTCCCAACTCTCTTTCTCTCCCTCATAACGCTGTCCAAGGAGCAGAAAACGCTCCGATGGACGTGGTCTCTCAGAACGTGTGGAATGTGTAAGCCCCCGCATCTGCCTCTCTTCGAAGTTCCCTCACATCGCGCTGGGCGTAGAGATTTGAACCGATACCTAGCACTTTGTGGTTTTAGTACGTGAAGTGCCTCACGCTTTCTGTCATTCATCCTGACGTCTGCCGCCCCTTTCAGCACTTGTCCTCTACGACTACATTCTGACATTCCCGGCGGAATTGGACCGGTTCTGGTCACCACTGCAAATACGACAATGGGGCACTCTCATATTCATCATCAATCGTTACGTCGGCCTCTGGGGCCATGTCCCCATCATCTACTCCTACTTTTTCGTTCCCTCCCTGGACTTGAGGGTTGGCCAACAAGACCCAAAGTGCCACCCAATGCACATATACCACCAGTTTCTTGCGGTGGTGATCCAGACGAGCGTTGGAGGTACCAGACTTACCACACCTCCGTAGTGGGATCTGACAATGCATTGATAGCTATCCTGCTTACACGGGTATACGCTCTCTGGGAACGTAACCGAATTGTTCTGTGGAGTTTGTTGGCTTATTACGTTGGGTTTGCTGGGTTTGCTACGGTGCGTTGTTCGTTGCGTTCGAACATCCCATTTTCAACTTACCATTTATCAGTGGGCAATTACTCAGGGGAAATCTCAGACTCTTCCCTTGGTACCGTCGACATCACTGGGATGTATCAGCGCTTTATCGAAGGATGAGTACGTGTGAAACCACTACCTGTGGCTCATTGACTAATTAGTTCCCCCAGGGGGTTTTGTGTGTAATCCCCCATCAGGTTGGGAAATCGCGGCTGATATCTACCGAAACAGATTTTGGCTTGGTGTGGGGTGGTATCATGGTCTTCGACTCGGCGGTCTTTGTTCTCACTGTATATAGATCTGTGACACTATGGAGGCAGGGAAGTCGGGGAATTGTGCACGTCGTGATGAGAGATGGTGGGTTTTCCATCTCGGGACTTGGTTAGCATTTGATGACATGTTGGCTCAAGGTGTGGTTTACTATGCGTGAGTTGCGCCCAACCGCCCTTTGAGCAATCGCCACCAAATGTTGAGCGTCCTCCCAGCGTACTGGGGTTTTCAACCTCATCGAATGCCCTCACATTCATAGTAAGTTAGGCGCTGTGTCTTTGCTCTCTCTTCCTCATCCTCCCTCCCAGCTCGGATCGGTCAGTGGAATAAAGACCGCCTTCAGTTGTCCGCTGAGACTGAACCAGACGGAGCAGGCACTCACCCGAGGAATCAATACCCTGATGACGAACATGTGAGCAGCCACCAGTCCAATTGCGACACCTATTACTGATACTGGTGGTGGGTACGGTGCGATAGGTTGGCGTGCGCCCTGTGCTCACGACTCATGTTAAACCTCCGAGATCCTAGAATTAACAGATATTCAATGGAGACCGGCAATACCTATGGTTCATCATCGCCTATTGAACCCCTGGCGCTCACCACTGTGGTGATGAATGATATGCCCACTTTCCAAACGGGAGTCGGGGGACGGTCGATTGGTAAGTTCCTTCGCGTTTACTATAGTAATCCCTAAGTCAGTGTCTGTGTTGCTTCTAGGCTCACTGGGTATCGAGGTCGTGTCGCGGATATAAAATCTTTGTATCAACTAGGATTCCGGGGACGCCACCGGATGTAATCGCTTGCTTAGTTTGTATATTGAATTAAGACCTCAAATTCAAAGCCCGTTGTCACTTGTTGAACGCTTTCGCTTCGTGAGCGTCGACCAGACTCGTTGAGAATTTTTTTTTTTTTTTGGTGGAGCCGTGTGATGGGACAACACACGTACAAACAGAGTACGGTTTGTCGCATCGGCTTGGGGCATAGGGGTTCGCATCCTACTGGTGGGGAACTTACCTGGGGAAATGCTTTATGCACGCACCTGCTTGCGCAGGGCAGTGTGGGACTGGCGTCGAGCGGGTAGACTCGTTCGTCTCACCTGTTTCGCCCCGGAGGGCGTCTCGGCGTCTTACCCACTAAAACCCCAGGGTTTTTGCACCAGTCGCGATGGAAGTCTTCGGTATTTGTATAACATTCTGTCCAGGTGTCATATACCATCGTCGTTTTCTGCGCTTTATTTTCGTACAGATACTTGTTCGTTAGTAAGCAGTCTATCTGTATTCTATCATTTATCTTTGCGTGCCATCGGTTGTTGACGGCTTCCCGGGAGTGGTATCCCTCTGGGTTGTCGCCTCCCGCTATCCTTCTCTCGCATCTGAGTACCCAGATTAGGTGTGCCGCTTCCGTGATCAGGATCCTGTACAGCCGGTTCTTGGCTGTGTCTGGTCGGACTCGTTGAGTACTGATCGACACGGTTATAGTAAGTCACGTGTGAGGGTGGATTCGGCAATTGCCTGGGACAAAACCCCAACGTGGTTCAAGTCCGCTTGACACCCCAGCCATATCAGAGCGATGTCGTCGAACCTGGTGCAGGTCAGTCCACCGTCGCTAGTCGCGCTCTGTATCCCACGTGTGTCTCACCACTGTCTGTTATACCAAAACAGCCACGGCGTACGGCGCGGACGACGCGTTCGACGAAGGATACTGAAAATGCTAACGCCAGGCCGTCCTCTCGTTTAATCCCCCGTACCAAACCATCATCTACTACAACAGCTCCTACCAAAGTCACCTCCTCGACCGTCGCGACCCGAGCCAAGACCGTCCTCACCGACGCCAAGTCTGATACCACGGCTCCAGCGAAGAGGAAGCGTGCCGCCCTGGGTGAAATCGCGGGTCCGTCCAAGAACCAAAAGGAGAAGCCGATGAGCAAACGCACGACGAAGGACAAGCCAAAGGAGAAGTTTGATGGTGTAGTGCTGAAGAAGTCGACGGTCACAACGACAACAACCAGCACTATTCGGCAACCTCTCAAGGCTGTGAGCGGTGGCGCACCACAATCCCGCAGGGCCGTCATTTCCGTTTCCGAGCAGGTGCAACAACTCGAGCAGATCCAGGAGGACATCCCGGCTGGCAGCGACCCAATGGCGATCGACCTTCCACATCGCGCCAAGGCGGAGATCCTCGAGACCAAGTCGCTTCGCGTTGTGTCTTCACGTAAACAGCTTAAGCCCGTGGATGAAGTGGACGAGGAAGAATCCAAGCGCGCCGTGAAGAAGCGTCGTACCTCGTCGGATTTACCGGAGGAAGCACTGATTGTGGCACATATTCCACCGGAAGTCGAGGACCCTGTCGCGCATCCTAAACGGTCCACCACCCCAGAAGCGGACCCAGATGACGATCAGTGGGATGACCTTGACGCGGAAGATGCTGACGACCCTCTCATGGTCAGCGAGTACGTGACTGAAATCTTCGCGTACCTTAAAGAGGTTGAGGTCAGTGAATCGTCAACTGCCCCCCTCCTATCACTTATCTCAGGTATTCCAGAAAACGACGATGCCTAACCCTAACTACATGGAAATGCAAAAGGATCTCGCGTGGAAGATGCGAGGCATCTTGACTGACTGGCTCATTCAAGTTCATTCGCGATTTCGTCTACTCCCGGAGACTCTTTTCCTCTGCGTCAACATCATCGATCGTTTCCTTTCCGCTCGCGTCGTCTCCCTCGTCAAGCTGCAACTTGTCGGGATCACGTGTATGTTTATCGCCGCCAAGGTGGAAGAGATCATCTCCCCTTCTGCTACCAACTTCCTCTACTGTGCCGACTCCTCCTACTCCGAAAATGAGATCCTTCAAGCCGAGCGCTACGTTTTGAAAACACTAGACTGGAATCTCAGCTATCCCAACCCCATCCACTTCCTCAGGAGGATTAGCAAGGCTGACCAGTACAACGTTCAGACCAGAACCATCGCCAAGTACTTGATAGAGATACAATGCTTGGAGTGGAGGTTAATCTCTGCACCACCTTCCGTTCTTGCGGCCGCCTCGGTTTGGTTGGCTAGACTCATCCTCGGCAGGGAGGATTGGGTGCGTCTCGTCTCAGCTATACCCGTTTTGCATTACTGAGCTTCATGGTAGACGCCCAATCTAGCGCACTACTCATCCTATCCTGAGAGCGCTTTAATCCCCACAGCTAACATCATGCTCAACTACATTCTCAAGGAACCGAAGCATGAATCATTCTACAAGAAGTATGCGTCGAAGAAATTCTTAAAGGTGGGCATTCACAGGTTTCTTCCCCCCTCTCCCTGTCTTATGACATCCCCAGGTAAGCGCATACGTGCGGGAGTGGGCGCTGGAGCGATGGCCGCAAGGCGGACCCGTTCTGCTCTTGGAAGAGCTTCCCGCCCTGAAAGAGGAAATCCGTGAAGCAAGGGCTAAGGAGATCGCTGAAGGCGGGATTGTCGAAGAACTTTGAACGTTTTCCACGAGGACCCGGTTTGTCTATCTATCACCTATCTTCCTCGCTGGTAATCGACGCATCTCCACTGTGGCTCTGAACTCCCGCTCTCCTTTACCTCCCTCCCTTCCTCCAACTGCCCGGACGTGTGTTGTCGCCAGCTTTTCGCCTCGCTTTGTAGATGTTCTGCCTGGTCGCTTGGGTTAAGCAACTTGTCGCTCTCTAATTCCGCTCCTGTCGTTTATCTATTCTTGTCCATTCTCCCATTGTGCTTTCTACGCATTGCATTGTTACAACCAAGATGTTCCCCCATACTCTACGCTGTCGTGCGCAGTTGAGCGGCGCTGGGAGTGTAGCTATCCTTTGTGCATCACCTATAGTACTTTGAACAATGGCAACTACCCTGTAATACCCGCAACCCGTATTGATCGGAATGGTATTCCGGTGATCGGTGGAGCCAGGAACTTAAACTCTTTCCGCCACCCTGTGCCTCACTGGTGGGCCCATTCCGTTCGTTGTCTGTTTCGCTACCGAACGCGTCTCGAGCCCTTGAATGCAGTCCAGCTATGTCCGCCCCAAGCGACTGGTGTCTGGGCACATGAACCGCACCTTGCACTGGTCATGCGTACGGATGGGGAGCGTGCCAGCCAAGAACATGAAGAAGTATTCCGACACCTTACTACTTCCTCAAACTTCTCTCCCCATGCGCCATGACGCTGCTGTGGTTGAGCAGACGTTTGCAAACAAGACTGGACCGCAGTTGTACCGGTGGCAGGTTCGCGGCCCTCGAACCGGGTGTACTCTCAACGCTCACTGGGAATTGCTAGTCGGAACATTTAGATGGACCTTTATTCGTCCTTCACGACGGTCCGCCGTACGCAAATGGACGACTCCATATGGGTAAGTTTATCTTCTGCTTCGAGCTAGATGGAGTACGCTAATTACTATCAAGGTCACGCCCTCAACAAGATCATAAAGGATATAATCAACCGGTTTAACATACTTCTCGGGAGGAAGGTCCAGTAAGCATTTCTCCGAGGTTGTGCTGCGAGCTGAAACTGACTCCAAGGACAAGTTACGTCCCCGGATGGGACTGTCACGGTTTACCCATAGAAAACAAGGCGCTGGCAGCCCTTGGAGTACGTTCGTTGTTCGAGTGACTGGGATTATATGCATTAACACGGAGGCCCCAAGGCGGATCCATACACCCTTCCGGCAACTACGATCCGTGCTAAGGCTAAGGAGTTTGCCATTCAGGAGGTTGCGGCTCAGAAGGAGGAGTTCAGGTCTCTGGGAATCATGGCCGACTGGGACAACGAAACGACCACATACCGGACTCTGGGTATGCCTCCTGATGCATGTAGCCCTTTGAGTGACTCATCGCATGTAATCAGATCCACAGTACGAGATGCGTCAGCTGAGGGTATTCCAGAAGATGGTAGACCGGGGTGAGCAACCCCGAACGCCTGGTGCCACCCGTTACTAACGAGGGAACAGGTTTGATCTATCGACAGCATAAACCGGTATACTACTCCCCGTCATCACGGTCTGCATTGGCAGAGGCAGAGTTGGTTTACCAGGACAACCACGTTTCTCACTCGGCATACGTCTGTTTTGAGTTAGACACCCAAGGAACGTTGAAACCAGCCGTGGAACCACTCGTCAAGGACCACAAGCAAGTGCGATTGTTGATCTGGACCACCACGCCCTGGACATTGTCTGCCAATATGGTATGGAGCACGAATACTACGCTCGAAAGCTACTCACGCGCGTTCAGGGTGTTGCGGTCAACTCGGCTATGACGTACATTTTTGTTGAATCTGAGAATTTGCCCGGTTTAACCACCGTGGCTGAGGAGAGGTTGGACTCGCTGGCCGAGATCCTTGGGCAGTATACCGTCGTCGGCAAGGTACTGGGCTCTGACTTGGCTGGGTCTTGTTACCGTTCCCCCTTCGCCGTGGAAGCACGTCGTCCTGTTATCCCGTCAAATCACGTAACAGCGGAGTCAGGCACGGGTCTGGTCCATTGCGCTCCGGCGCACGGAGCGGAGGACTATCACGCTCTCTCGGCCTCGGATCTGGCCAGCTTCAAATCTGGCCTATTATGCCATGTCGATGGTGAAGGAAAATTCACCAATGACATCGCCGAAGTCGTTGGCAATTCGGCTGCCGAGGAGCTGGTTGGCCAAGAAATCATGAAGGGAGGGTCTAGATCTATGATCAAGTTACTGGAAGCTGCCGGTGCCCTCGTGAAAGTGCAGAGGATCCGGCATCGGTACCCTTACGACTGGAAAACTGGGGAACCTGTTATTACTTTGTAAGTCAGGCTAGGCCTCCAACCGTCTGACTCACATCAACCACGTTTTAGGGCTACTTCGCAGTGGTTCGCAAACCTAGAGAATATCAAAGAAGCGGCCCTAAACGCTCTCGCTGGGGTCCAATTTTACCCAGAAGTTTGTAAGTCACCGAATCCGACTACCTTGACGTCCCATTGAGATCTCAATCACATTTAGCGAGGAACCGGCTGACATCTTTCATTCGTTCACGATCGGAGTGGTGTATTTCACGGCAGCGTGCCTGGGGTGTCCCGATCCCCGCGCTGTATCACATCCCCACCGACCGCGCGGTGCTTGATTCGCGGAGCGTAGACCACATACTCTCGGTCCTCGAGTCAAAAGGAACCGACTATTGGTGGAATGGACCTGTCGATGAATTCGTTCCGCCGCACCTACGTGAAGACGGCGTTTCTTTGTCCCCGGAATGGCGCAAAGGTGCCGACACAATGGACGTGTGGTTCGATAGTGGCACTTCTTGGTCGATTCTCGCGTGTCTGCGGGGCGGCAACGAAGTTTTGGCGGACGTGTGTGTTGAGGGATCAGATCAGCACCGCGGTTGGTTCCAGAGTCAACTGCTTACGTTTATCGGGTCCCTCCATCACGCGAACGGGCAGACGAGGGCGCCTTACAGAACCCTAGTCACGCACGGGATGGTGTTGGATGAGTCTGGGAAGAAGATGAGTAAATCCCTAGGAAATATTATCAGGCCAGAGACCATCATTCGGGGCGGAAAGGTGAGCTTGATCGCCTCGTGGGAGGTAAGGTTTGATGTATTAACAAGGTTTATACTACAAGGATCTCAGGAGGGAACCCGCCTACGGTGCCGACGTTCTCCGATTATGGGCAGCCTCCGCAGACTTCGGAACGGACAGTCCTTTAGGTAAGACCGCCTTGGGACAGTCGGCAGAGGTTCTTCGGAAAATTCGCAATTCTGCTCGATTCATTCTTGGAAACATCGGAGACGCCCCGAGTAGAAAAGGTTTTGATCCAGTCCCATGGGAGCTGTTGGGTCCTGTGAGAGGTCCTGCTTCTGTTCGCCAGAGGAGGTCTCTAACGCGTTTGGTAGATCGAGCGTTACGTCATGACAGAGCTGCGGCAGTTAGAGGAAACCGTGCTGGAGAATTACAAGTCCCACGACTTCGCAAAAGGTCAGCTCGATGGTTTCTTCTGATGGTGAGGCACCTGGCATATTCAACGATCCTATTCGGCACCAGTCGTAACGGCGTTGAGCAATTTTACCAACACAACGCTGTCATCACTCTACTTTGACATAACCAAAGACACACTATACGCCAACGCTCCGGACAGTATAGAACGTAGATCGGTTGTGACTGTGCTTGAGAAGGTTTGTGGAGGCTGCGAGGTCGAACGGCGTATTCTGACGGAACGGGGTAGATCTTGGACTCTCTCACGTCCCTCGTCGCCCCAATTACCCCTCATCTGGCCGAGGAGATCCATCACCATACGCGTGGTGGGGGTGAGGATGTCGCGACACGCGGATCTGTCTTCTCGAAAAAATGGCAACCCTTGGTATGTAACCCTCGGCTATTTTATTATCGCGTGCTCATAGAATATTAGGGACGTTCTGACCATGAGGGTTCTCTGGACGTGAAATCCGCATTGACAGTACGCCGCAGGGTGATGTTACTCCTCGAGCAGGCACGGGAGAACAAGTTCGTACTTTTTTTTATTAATTTCTTGCTTCTATGGTCACACAACACCCTTCAGGCAGCTCCGCAATTCGCTCGAAGCAGGTGTTGATCTCCTCTTGCCTTCCCAAGGGGAGTCGACTTGGAGAGAACTTGATGTGCTGCGACGTGACCGTACGTCGTTTCCTGTCTTTCGCTATACGTGGCCACTGAGGCCGATCCACCTAGCGGCCATTCTGAAAACGCTGTCTGTGATCTCCGATATCAGGGTCCTTGGTGAGGTGGCCTTCCGAAATTCAAAACAAGAATCGGAATGGGAGTACACCACGACGTTATACCCATCCAGCGCTTCCCCTTCTGAGGGCGAGGTGCCCGAGTCTGTTGATATCCCAGCCAACGCGGTGGGTTTGCGCGTCAGACCAGCGTCACTCTCTAAATGTCCCCGGTGTTGGACATTCACCCGAGAGGAACAAGCTGATCTATGTGCTCGATGCGATGACGCAGTACGCGGCCCAAGTAGAAGATTTAGTGGATTGTATTAGGATATTGTAATGGTCATTCTAGTAGTGGGTCTTGCTCAACATAAGGACCGCGTTGGGTGTGTCGCGTCTCATGCATGCGAAAATAGCCGCCAGCGAGCTCAACCGTCACGCGTCAAACACCACCACAACGTCGGTCAGGCCATCGCGCATGGTCACGTACCGCAGTGCAAGATGTCTACTGCGAGTTGTAGGTAACAACAGACTGCTGGTCAAACCACAAAGGCTGATGTCCGCATTGAGCGTCCGAGACGTCGAGTCACGCCCCCTCGCAAAGTCAAATCATCTTCCCACTGCACAACCGTACCCCCGCCATCTATCTTCGTCCCCTCTTCCTATGTCCTCCCTGGATCCAGTCACCCAGGCTCTCGCAGCCCTCTCAATCAAGCCCACGGCAACCATATCCCATGTTGCCACAAATTCCCCTGCATCATGGAAAGACGCGTTATCTGCGGATACCTCATCCCCGAAGTCCTTCGAGCTGATCAAGACCATCGTCTACAAACCCAAGACAGCAAAGAACGCCACCCCTGTCCCGGTCGTCGTTATTGCTCGAGAAGAAACAGAAACAGCCTCTGGAGCATTGGGCAAGAAGCTTAGCCTCAAAGAGCTTCGCCTCGCTTCCGAAGATCTGTTATCGGAATTCTTCGCCCTCGACAAGAACTCCCGTACGCGCTTTCCAACGAGGGTCTCCACTCATAATCTAATCTAACCTTGTTTCCTCGATGTAGTCTCTCCGATCGCCCTCAACTCCACGACATTCCCCAAAGTCACTGTGGTTCTCGACTCGTCGATCGCGCTTTCAGAGGCAGTATTCGCCATCCATGCTGGATCCTCTAGCGATACCGCGTTTATCTCGGGAAATGATCTTGTTTCCTACCTCAAGTCGCTCGAGACTGTCGACGCGAAGGTTCAAGAGATCGACTTCGTAGCCCTGAAGGCCGAGGCCGCCACTCCTGTTTCTGCAGCTTCAAAACCAAAGGACGGTGGCGATAAGGCTCCCTCGAAGGGCGAAAACGCAATTCAGATTGCCATCGGCGCGAAGAAGAACGAGGACTTCTCTGCCTGGTACACCGATGTGAGTATGGTGTGGGCTCTTGTGTATCATGACCCGCTCTGACTCGTAGTAGGTCCTGATAAAAGCGGATATGTTGGACTATTACAACGTTAGTGGGTGCTATATCCTGAAACCGTGGTCCTACAGCATCTGGGAAACCATCCAAAGTAGGCACCCGATCCCTTCGGCAATAGTTCCGCTGTTTACCACGAGATAGGATGGTTTGATGACAGAATCAAGGCTTTGGGCGTCCAGAACGCTTACTTTCCCATGTTCGTTTCCCAAAAGGTTCTGGAGAGGGAGAAAGATCACATCGAAGGGTTCTCTCCCGAGGTCGCCTGGGTTACAAGAGCGTAAGGCGTAGCCCCGCGACTGTTTTTCATCTCTGATGGTGCTTTTTCAGTGGCCAATCCGAACTTGAAGAACACATCGCCATTCGCCCAACATCCGAGACCGCTATGTACCCTTGTAAGAACACGCAAAGCTTCCCTGATTAGCTTGTACTGAGGCTCGACAGATTACTCTAAATGGATTAAGAGTCATAGGGACTTGCCGTTGAAGCTGAACCAGTGGAACAGCGTCGTTCGGTGGGAGTTCAAGAGCCCCCGTATGTCTGCCTTGTATGTTTTGCGACGGTCCCCTAACCAAAGTCACCCACAGAGCCGTTCCTTCGGACCCGAGAGTTCCTGTGGCAAGAAGGTCATACCGCCCACCTCACGCGCGAAGAGGCGGACAAGGAAGTCTTGGAGATCCTTGACCTCTACCGTCGCGTATACGAGGAGCTGCTCGCGGTTCCTGTCATTCCTGGTGTCAAGTCGGAAAAAGAGAAATTTGCTGGTGGCCTCTACACCACCACCGTCGAAGGGTTCATCCCCACCTCCGGTCGTGGCATTCAGGGAGCCACCTCCCACTGCCTTGGAACCAATTTCTCCAATCCGAATATGTTTGATATCTTCGTAGAGGACCCCAACGACCCTGTCGGTAAGGGGAAGATCTACGTCTGGCAGAATTCTTGGGGTCTGTCGACCCGGTCTATTGGTGTTATGGTTATGATCCACGGCGATGACCAGGGACTCGTCCTTCCGCCAAAGGTAGCCAGCGTCCAAGTCGTCGTCGTTCCTTGCGGTATTACTGCGAAGACGACCGACGAAGAACGTAAACGAATTAATGACAAATGTGAGGATCTTGCTCAGAGCCTCCGCGCTGCCGATCTCCGTGCCAAGGCCGATCTGCGCGACGGCTACACCCCTGGTTGGAAGTTCAACGACTGGGAGCAGAAGGTAAAACCCATCACTTCTCGGAGGCTTACGTGGTCCTTACTTAATCCCAACAGGGTGTTCCCCTCCGACTCGAGATTGGTCCTCAAGATATCGCCAAGAACCAGACGCTCACAGTTAGACGAGACACTGGCAAGAAGGACCCCGTGTCACTCGAGGGATTGCCTCAGACGGTGTCCACTCTCCTGGAGGCCATTCAGAAGGATCTGTTCACCCGTGCCAAGGATACCTACCAAGGACGACTCAAGGCCATCACTAAATGGGAAGATCTCGTCCCCGCTCTCGACGGCAAGAATGTTGTCGTCATACCTTGGTGTGAACGCGAACAGTGTGAAGATGATATCAAAGAGAGAAGCGCTAGGGCGTGAGTGCTCCCGATTTCGTTAATGTTTAGGACATAGCTGAAACCCACATCTCCCTCAGCGCTGAACCCACAGATGAACGCGCTCCATCCGCAGGTGCGAAATCCTTGTGTATCCCCTTCGATCAATCCAGGTGGGATCCCATCGAACCTGGAAAGACGAAATGTGTGGCGTGCGGACAAGATGCGAAGCGCTGGGCGATGTTTGGAAGGTCATATTAGATACCCTCTTTATCATCAAACGATTACAGTAACGTAGAACAAGTGGTATACTCATGAGCGAAGACCCCATAACTCTTCCTTGGGTGGCTAAAGACCGCGGTCTGTGACATCGAACTAGTTCGGGGAGTATGCATTACGAAAAAGGGGTCAAGCAAGAAGGTCCACGATGATCGTCACGATGCCGAGAACTGTGTCAGGAGGACGATGGGTGAGTGAAGAGCATGCTTGACTAGAAGGAGATGATTAGTCACTGGGACGAACTTACTTATCTCGACGCCGATCAGCGCAATGACGATCTGTTCCAGTCTCTCGGCATGTTGGCTGGACACAGACTCCTTTAGGAGTTGTAACATGTCTTGAAGTACCTATACGACGTGCAGGATGGTTAGGGTGTTCAGTAGGTACCTGCAAACTTCCGATCGAACCCACTTGAACCCGGGTGTTCAGGAGGTTGATCCGCTGGGGAATCTCCAGGTAACTTCTGGCCGCGTCATAGAGGGGGTGGAGATCAGGATAGGTCTATGGCGGATTATCAGGTCAGGTTTCAAAACAGCCCCTGAATAAACACGTACCCAGAATACCTCCTAAACAAGGTTTCAATAGAGAACGAACGACAAACGTAAATCTGTCAGCGACCGAACTGAACAAACAAACAAAGAATGCATACGGGGGAATCCAGAACGGAGCCAACCGAGTTGAGATTCGTCCTGAGGAGGAAGAGCTCGCCAATCTGGCGCATGATTTCTGTAAAACGAAGCGAAGGGTGGTTATGATATCTCGTTAGTACGCATATGATGATGGGGAAAATGATGGGGATTGCATTAGTGGCGTTGGATTAGTAGAACGAGAGAAGTGTCGGTGGAAAGGATGCGGGGCCGGTGGTGTTACTGTATTAGGTTTCCGAATCCCTCACCTTTATGCGGCATCCCAATCTTTCCCGTTTCGCTAATGATCTCTGGTATGTCCTTGGTCTCTTCTATCGTCGTTGATATGAGCGATTCAAACTGCGCTTCACATCAGTGGTTGCTGGAGCACTGGGGTCACGCAGCCTCTGACCAATGATATCTTGACGGACTGCGCGAGCGCATGTGATAGGGATAGTTTCGTCCTGGGAAAGTCAGTGGAGGGGTGGGGACGAACCACAAGTGGCTCACATGTAGCTGGAACCCTTCCGTAAGGTGATTACGTCGTTGTATATCCTGCCCGGGAAACTTCAGCCACTACGAACCTCTGCCGTGAGCAAGGGACGCGCCTGCTATAATTCGCATAGTAGAAATTAAGATCCTCCATTTCAATATCTTCCGGGGCTGCCCATTAGGTTAGTGCATCCAGACGGGCGAATGATGATCGAGGTTTCAAGGGCGTGGCGAAACCCGTAACCGAAAGCAATTTAAACCCGAAACTCACCCAATCGCTCGACTTCAAATCGTTTTCTGGGAACTTGCAAGTGAATAGGATACGAACCGCGAGAAATGAAACGTTCGCACATCGAAGAGAGGAAACGCTTTTCCTCTGTCTCCGTCATACCCCATATTACTACTGTGCCGTACTCAAACAAGAATACCTCGGCCTGGATGGGAGCCTCGATGAACTTTGTGGAACGCTTCCAGATGTGAGGGGATGAGACATTCTCCGACAGGAGGTCAGCTGTTCCCAGGAGATCCCCGGTAGGAGGAATCTCGGTACCTTGCCCGGTACCTCGGCTGGTTTGTGGAATAGTGGGGTTATATGAATACGGGGTATAGATCACTTCATCTATAAGCTGAGAATTTGTGTGGTAGGTTTCTCGTCGTGCATTGAAGAATTTCGTTAGATCCTGAAAGCGGTAAGAACTGTATGGTGGGGTGTTAGTCTCCGACCTCATCAGCCAACGATCCAGGTTGATCGCACCTGGCCGTTGCATAAGCTGTAACCCTAGGGAGCTGCTTGATACGTTTCTTCGTTAGTCTGCGAGCATCCCTGCGGGCTGTGCCAGCGGGTATGAGGTCCAACTGGTTGTAGACCTGTGCGATATGACGTCGGTGTCCTTGCCATCAGAGCGGATGATGCACACCTCAGCGTCAGCGTCTGCCTCATCCTCGGCCTCATCGTCGCCTTCTTCCTCGCTCTCGCTGCTTTCTGTGCGACTTTGAGACGCCGTGAAGTCGCGAGCGACACGTGGCGATTTGGGACCGGTCGATGGCTCCGGCTGCTCAGGAAGCACCTTGAGCTTCCCAGCCGTCTTCGTTGTTCTATTTGGACCGCGGGGCTTTGGGTCGGCTACGCCTCCGACCGACCTGGATTTTGAGGGTTGCTGGGATGCCATGCCTCGTTGCCGCCGCGGAGGGGTTAGGAGTGTGCGGGAGATGAAGGTGAAGTAGGGTTAAGGTTAGAATTCGATCACTGTGGCAGAAACGTGTGATTCTCCGATTGCATTTCCGACCCGCACCTCATTTGCACCCGCCGTGTCCCCGCGGGCGTGTACCCTCGACTTTGTCTTGAATCCCCGTCCGAATCCCCGTCCGAATCCCCGTGACTGCTTCGAAAGGGGTGCTGAATGTCAGTCAACTCCACCGCTCAAATTCATGGTCGAAATTATCACTAGTGAGCTGTCTGGACTCACCTGGTGGCAGACGCACGTTAATCTTCGCCCGATAGCTCCGTTCTAAACCTCCCTCCGACCGCATCCGACTATGAGATTAGGGATCGCTACCGCCAGCTGTCTATCCAATACCATCCGGACAAACAACGCGAGGAATCTGCAAAGGAAATAGCTTCCAAGCAGTTCCTGAAAATCCAAAAGGCATATCAAGGCATGTCCGCCTTCATCCCATCAAGCAATGTCTTCTCGAACCCCATCGGGTATTGACCGTAATTAACGTCCTCGCAGTGCTGTCGGACCCGTTTCTCCGGTGCGTGCAATCAAGACTGAGACAATTTTGATCACTCTCACAGTGCCTGCCCACAGCATCGTGTACGACACGCTAGGTTGAGTCTCTCTCCCTTGTTTGGATATCTTCGACAACGCGTTGTCCCCGTACGCCGGGCTCCCGTCCTTACCGCAATACCCTTTCTGGATGCCTTTGTTCCGGCGTTCGACAAAGCATTCTGATCGTGGCTATTCTACATACAAAGCGCGCAGTCGACCCCTTCTCTCTTCATAACTCTGCGCTACCCCGTTACAGGATCTAACACCCTATTCAGGTGAAGATGGACTCCAGATCGAGCTCCCCGAGGGCTTGAATGAGCGGCCTGTCGAAGAGGTTCGCACCCTCGGCAGAGCCTTCCGTTCAATTGAAAAACTCAGTCCCCATTCCTCTGTCAGATCAAGTCCGAACTCGTATTGGTGAAACGTAATGTGGATGCACACAAACTGGAGCAGATTGTACGGCCGACCAATAGACTTAGCCTAGGAGTCGATGCGACCTCCTTTTTCCAACGTGATCACGACCACCCCTCCGACTCGCACTTTGACGTTGCTTTGCGTAGAATTCGCAACGTTAACCTTTTCAACGTTGGTCTTCGGCACAGTGTGCAGGCAAGTACATTATCGCTCGATCATGTTTGAAAAAATAAAAGTTCATTTTTCCGAAGCACGTAATTTCAGAAAAGACACGTGCCAGTCTGTCCAGTGCGGTAGCTCTGAGACCTACACCGGGGGGGAACGTGGGGAGAGGGCGAATGCGTATTGTTGGCTCCTTGCGACACTTGTATTCGCCACGGCTAAACTTCGAGGTCAGCACGAGTTTTAGTTGACGTAGCCTCGTGTGGTCGCTGAGTTGTGTTTGGGGCCTAGTTTTCCACTCCGCTCTTGGCGCGGCCTACGTTGACCTGCAAAACGAACTACGCCGACGGGGCGAACGCGGTTCAGGCCCAGACTCGCATCGCCGTTTGGTCGTTGTCTTTAGGGAAGGGCGTGGTGCCACCATGCTCGTTGACGTACTCACGAAGGCTGTTTCCGGATTCGGGCACACAAGGTGTGCTAACCCTAGATGCGTTGTCTGCCTCGCCGTCGCTCTCGGTGAATGTAGTCGTTCCGAAAAATTTTGACTACACCCCAAAAGCTAATTCAGAAGAGGATTCCTCCGAAGATGACCCCCCCACGAGTCTTCTGTCGGGATATGCATTGGTAAAAGGGACTAGCTTTTACTCCCTCGGTATCTCCCTCTCTGGTTTGATGAGCGGGATCCGGTCGGAGTTTGGGATTATGTTCAGTAGGCTCGCGCTAGATCTGCGTATAGGTGGCACGCTAGGAGTTCTGGGCCTGACCTATTGGATATCTGGAGCATGGAACTCGCCGGACCAGCGAACCGGGGTGGACGTTAATATCAATTCGGGCGCAGAGGGGGTAGTTTTAACCATTAAGTATGTCAAGTTCTTTCCTTTTTGTTTCCATCTCGCGTTAATTCGCTAATCACATGGGCACTCTGGGGTGTGTGCAGTTTACGCTACCTCGGGCAGAACCTGCATCTTCCCATCGCGCTATCGGCGGAGTACGAACCGCAGCTGGCCTTTTACACAAGTATGGTCCCGACCGTAGCCCTCCTTCTCGGTTACCACCTCCTCTACCAACCGAGACAGTACAGGAAACAGGTGGCGTGAGTAACCGAATTTATCGATTGACGTGGTGTGGGCCAGCTCGGTTAACTGGCTGGCTTAATAAGGTATAAACAAAGGCTCCAGAAGGAGGTAGAGAGCTCGTCCGAATACCGCGAGGCACTGGAAATTGAGAGAAGCGTTTTACGGGACGTTGCTCGCAGGCATACTGATGCGGAACGGAACGTCGACGGTAAGGCAACAGACTGCTTCCGGATGTCGAGACCCGGTCCTGGACCACTTTAATTTTTTTTTTCAATCACCCAATGTTCTAGGTCTCGTGATCGAGAAGGCGAATTATGGTTGTTCGTTGGAGGAAGCTAGAGATCTGGCTATCGACGTAACGACGGCGGTGCAGGCTTTGGTCAACAAGAGCCAGCTGTGCGTCCCGGGGAGACAGACCAAGGTTAATTCCTTTAGGATGAGCGGAAAGCGGTTACCGGAAAACTGATGGACTTTGCGCCACACGTTTAGTCTGGTCTCCAGGGTTTCTACGATCCGGCACCAAACCTGCCTAAAGTGCTCAGGGTTTGGTATTCTTTCCGAGGACGGAGGCATTACGCTGAAGTCGACGATTCATTGACCGTCGTGCTGCCATTGGAAGGTGAGATGATAAAGACATTTCTTCTGGGGCGCAGCGAGGCTGATCGACAATCTAGACCACCTGCTGGAGTAAGGATGGATGGAGCGTACGCGAGGGGCTGGACTGTGAATAATAGAACGGGAGATTGAAGGGAGAGAGGGCCAGAGGGTTCTGACGTGCCCTGGGCGGTAGGGATGATGTGGTTAGTCGGGACCCTGAATTTTTGGCCATCAACGTGAGCGTACATTCCAAGGGGAATGATTGGAACAAAAGAAATTGCGTAAGATGGGACATCTGAGACTGTGTTCAGAGTTCTTAAGTGGTTGTCGAGTATGATGTATACGTCATATACGGGGAGAAGGCTATAGGTGGAGGGAAGGGGCGGGACAGTAACCACGTGGAAGGATTAGAATGGATTTGACACAGGGGCGCAGATTAGATTCAAGATGAGCGATCCACCGGGTCGTGACTTCCCAGAGTGGATTGGCTTGTAGAATGGAAATGGTCCGTGCACGGACGTAAAGAGGACCGCATAAGCAGCCTGATAACCGGAGAGAAGGACAGAGCGTTCGCATGAGCGGTTCCAAACACCCGAAGCTTATTCTTTTCTCACAAACAACAAACCGTCTGATCGCCGCCTTGAAGCGCGCGCGCCCCCCCCCAAAAATCATAAATATATTAATTCCACGATCACTTCGGCTATTGCCATGTCCTGATGGGTCTTTTCCTTTTTCGTTTCCATCAAAACGCAACGGGCTCCAATCTAGGAAAAAAACTCTAATCTCGTTTAAAAACAACGGCGGTCGGTTATTCCTCCGTTTCCCCCTACTACTCCCTCTCCCCCTTCCTCCTCCTCCTCTTTCCAATGTACCAGCAGCCCACCCTCTCCGGAGTCCACGTCCGCTCCATACGCGACGCCCTTCACATCTTTTATGCCGTCGCTAGGCATATCCTCCCAATTATCTCTCGTCGCCTAGATCCAGACGAGAGAAAATCTATCGCTCCTGGGAATGTATATGTCTGGGAGGAGCGCAGCGCTAATTCCGACGCCGCGGGGCTAACCATGGAACGATGGTAGGCCCCCCTCTCCCTCTTCTTTTGGCCTGCTCTCGTGATGTGCTCATACGTCCCCCCTCTCTCCCTCTCAGGACCGACGGCATGACTTGGGGCCCGAGTCGAGTTCGAGATGTACGAGCGTCCGAGGCCCTTGTGTGAATCGTCGTCTCATTCTTCCCCAGGAATTCCTGTACTACGAGCCTCGAGAGAACGACAAGCACTTGAGCGCGACGCTCAACAACATTCTCCAACGGCCCAGGCGTAACACGCCGAAACTCGTCAAACAGACGTACAGTGTGGTAGGCCCCTGCAACCTTGACCACAGAAAGAAATGACCGCTAAATTTTCGGGTTTTAGTTCGTCAGTTTACCTGATGATCGGCCTCTTGGCATTCAGCGCAAATGGCATATCAGTAAGATACCTCTCTCTCTCTCTCCCTTCCCCCCGAACCAGCCGCTGAGTTGGTCCGTCCAGCTGCGTACTGGAGCCAGGAGACGGTCGACAACCTGAAATCCGTCTCAGAAATCGCAGGTGTAGGAGATGTCCCCGTCCCTACAGGTTGGTTCAAGAGTGCTCGGGCGGCAAAGACCCGGAAGCACGAGCCACAGGGCGAGCCACCAGCCCAGACGACTTTTTCCCTAACCAAATCCACCACTGCGCCGCATCATGCCCCTCGTCCCTTTGGTAATTCGCCAGCTGGTTGTCCGCCCTACGAGAACCTTCACGTGTTCCCTTGTACGTTTGACACACCGTCATCAAAAGAAGAGCCGATGTACACGCCCTCCCCATACCACCAACATGAATCTCGTTATCAATCCGCCTCGCCTTCACTGTCTCAATCATCGGCCACCTCGTCAGACGACGCCTCACCGCACCAGTCTTATCCGCTGACGCCTCCCCACTACCCGTCGCATTCCTCGCTCGAACTTGTTCCGCTCAGCTACCTAGAGAAAACGGTGGTTATCCCTAGAAATTCGATGGACGAGCAGCTATTACAACAGCTGGCGTCATTGGCCCCGCTGCGGCCATCTCCCGGGGAGTTTGGATACCTGATGCCGCCTCCGTTCAAAGGCTAGGCCGGAGTCACGAGTCGTTATCTATGGCTCGCAAACGTCACTCGCCCTTGGTTCCGTAATCCGTTCGCGGGATCCGGATAGCGGTAGAGTGTAGACTTGAGTTTCTGGAAGGGCTGGTCAATCAATCGCTTAGACGACCATACAAAGCCGGGCATTATGATGCCTACTCTATATGGGCTGAAGGCCCTTCATTTGATCTGTATTGTCAGCTGGTTATAATTTCTGGAGGGGAGGTTCCATTACGTCTCAGCTGCTTGTTATCTCCTCGGTCCTTTGGGGCGATGAGGAGTCATGGGTACAATGGAGCTTTGGCCCTCCGGCCTTGGCCTTGTTTTTGTTTTGATAGTTGACTATTCCTCTTCGATACGCAGAACATATGGGGGTAGTAGATATGTACATAAGCGCGTGTGTGTGGTAATTATGTGTGTGTGTGTATATCCTGAAATGTATCTGTAGTTGGCATTGACCATATCTCTCTGGTTGCGCGGGGGGGAGGATGAGCGGGATGAGAGATTAAAACGAAAGAGGTAAAGTCGATCGGAGAGTGGAAGGATCCGAGGCTGTTTCAAATTAGGTGAGGATATGGGAAATGGCAAGATACCAAGTGGAAAAGACAATCTCATTGAACGCGTCACGTTGCGAGGAGGAAGAAGATAATCTGGTCCCCTCGCCGTTTTTGTAATTGGGCGCGCAGTCAGTATTTGGACCAATGACACATCGGACGCCACCATCAACGCAGTTTTTCCGGGACCCGTAATCCGAATGCTACCATACTAAGAGAGGAATGTATTATAAGATCTTGTATGGTGTATTATATACTGTACAGAAGAGGGGAGGGGACCATACACACACACGTCGATTAGACCATTATATGATTGTTGTCGTCAAAGGGAGAAAAAAAAGACCACGGGTCCTGGCGTCAAGGGATATTACCGCACACACACACACACGCACCGGTTCACGGCAGAAGGAATCCCAGGAAGCTTTCAGCCTCTCTCAACTAGGACGCGATCGAAGTCCCACACTAATTGCGGAAGCAAATCTATATCAAAATGTTAACCCACGCCCCCTCCACCTCTGATGCGGATTCATGTTACCTCTCGGTGTTTTTTTGTGACCGTTCCCACCTCTCTCCATCTTCATTCATTCGTTTGCTTCGCTTCCTTACTTTTGGACGGTTTTGCCCCGGTTCAGGGCACAATGGAAGACCAAAGGGAGGAGGAAGGGAGGAAGGAGGGAGAGAACTCCACACGTCATATGATTGAGAAATATATATATTTTATATATATTATGATTATCCAATCTCTCGGCTCACAACCCTGGGGGTTTTCAAAAACGTTCAAACTCGAAAGATTAGGACGTCTTTCGCGTAAAGTGTAAATGCGGTTCTAGGAACCGTAGTATGATGGATGATGGAAACTCAATTTCTCGTGGTGGATGGGAGGCGGTCCTTGGTGACCACCACACACCCGTCTAACGTGATTCAGCTCCCAAAGGTGTGTGTGGAACTGCGCCCCCAGATTCAATCAAGACGAAGGCCAAGTAACTCGAAATGGTGCACACCACGTGGGAAAGTGTGGCGCACAGTCCGGGTGGATTGCCGGAGCCGCACTTGAACCTGTTTTGGGTTGGCTGGAATTGTTGTTTGCGTTTTGCAATTTACAGCAGCCGTGTCATTACGGCCGACAAAAAGCTCCGCCTCTCGGAATCTTCTCGGATAGCCTTGTTTCGTTTTGTAAGCCAGGGGGGGGGACTGGAGCCGGATTTCCATTGTTCCACTATACGCTTTTTATCTCCTTGGCTGTCCGACTGGAGGTCCCATGGTCTTCTCTCCCCCAAAAACGTCGTCCTCTCCCCCGTTTCTAGGTAAAAAGCTTCCCCCCCCCCCCCTCCGCGCCCGGGACGGCTGACAGCGGCAGCGAGAAGAAAAAAGAAACGACGGAATCGCCTGACGTGTTCTTTCATCTATTTTTTTTTCTTTTTCATTTCAGATTCATTTATGCAGGGCCCGCGTTCAGTTGTAATAGAAGGCATTCAATTTCATATGCTGTAAGAACGTAGACGAACGGGATACGTGATAGGGAAAAAGTACCGTATTTGGTCGTCCCGGTTTCAGTGGAAGGCGAGAAAAACCCAAAACGAGAGGGGGGGGGGGAAAAGCGCTGAGTTTGAGAAATCAGAACCCGCGCATCTGGGGATCATTGGACCCTGGCGAGTTGCTTGGACATCAGGGATACCAAGTACAAACATCGTTTAGCGTGGGCCACTCTATCATTCTTTTCCCACTTCCTGTCGGATCAGAAGGGTACAGTGGATTGCATCTCGAGATGAACAGGGTCCGATTGTTCGGGGGTGGTGGTGGTGGTGGGTATTTAGACCCCCTGGGGGTCAGGCGCAGCGGCGGGTCACAGCCAAACCGTATACTCATACATTTACCCACTCAACGGTTTCTTTTTCTCCCTAGGTTTCATGTTTTCCAACAAACCTCCCCCCTCCTTTCAAGTAAACGGTCCCGAACGCGCCACATTACGGAAATCGTTCCCAAACGATCTTTACGATATAAACCGCATATACGTACCGATTGGCA
>Ga0307517_10002382_pt1 | contig 30251 bp, 37 predicted proteins | sample 23_EM_MG_FD_194515 | JGI IMG/M metagenome (GOLD analysis project Ga0307517, IMG submission 194515) | Populus trichocarpa ectomycorrhiza microbial communities from riparian zone in the Pacific Northwest, United States - 23_EM | ecosystem: Host-associated > Plants > Roots > Unclassified | place... | reverse complement strand
ATTTTTCGATCAGATCATCGGACCCTACCTTAATGTAGCCCGGTAATTTGGCTGTGATAAAGATGCGTTCTCCGTTCCCCAATGCTCCCGCGGTTTCGTATAGGATGCCGTCCCCGCCGACGATGCTATCAAAAAAGGCAAAGGCGTCCCGATTCTGTACAACCTGGTAATCGTTGCCGACCACCCCTAAAACGGTATCCAGGTCGGTCCGTACCGTGGCGTAATAATTCGGGACCTTTATTTCAGGGATGATAATATCGGCATCCGGGTCACCGTGTTGGTTCGCGGTGTCATAGGTAAACAAGGGGCGTTTTTCGACGGTATAGTCCAGGCCGGCGTGAATGATCGCCTCGGCGGACGTGGGATAGTCGGTGACAATCTTGCCCAGGCCATGCCAGGCGGTTTGTTGAACGCTCATAAAACTATACTGCTGTGTCGTTGGATTCAAAAAAAGATCGTGTGCCATAATGGTAATTTTTAAAGCGTGAAATGAATGGAGTTACTAGGAAGCGAAAAGAGTTAAGGCACCCGGATTGATCTTTGCGGATTGCCGTTCGGTAGAATGTTTTTTTACGAGATGGAAGACGGTAATATCTTCATTGAGGAAGATGGCCCAGGCACTGGTCAGGGACCGGGACCGGTTGGACTTGCGTCTGTACTGGATTTCCCAGGAAAGGCGCATGAGACGGGAGCGTTGTAACTTTGCCATGATGAAAAGATTTTGATGATGAATGATTGCGCCCAGATACCGGCGCGTTCTTTCTTTTCCCCAGCAAAGCGTCCCATTGGATCCTGGAGGCCGGATGAAATTTTTTTGCAAAAAAAATACGACCCCAACAACGTCCCTCCGAAGGAGGACCTTAGTGTGGGGTGTGGAGATTATTTTTGTAAAACCCGGAGGGCCGAACGCAGCGTAGCGGAGTGAAGGAATTTCGGAGGCTCGGAAGGATACAATACGCGATCCCTGTACTATGTATGGATTGATCGGCGTCAATAAATTGCATGGTGAGGCGGGTTACAGGCGATGCAGAGTGCGACGCAACGGCTGTTCAAAAGAGCGGAAATGCTTGTAACACAAATCCCTACTTTGTCCAACCTCTTCTTTTCGGGATCGGGCATGATTTTCGCGATCTACATGGAAGCGCCTACGTGTCGGAATTGAATGTTAAGGTGCTTTGCAGATAATAAGGACTGACGTATCTTTCTAATACGCAATGATTCAACCGTCGGCTACATGGAGTTTATTACTTTTTTTCATCTTAACCATTGTAAAAAAGACCTGGTGCTGGAAGGGCTTCGGAAATGTAGCGGCATGGACCATGTTCAACGGATGCGCAGCTTCGAAGGCGTGCAGGACAAAATACTAGCGGATATAAATGCGGACCCGGATTACCTGGTGATCAATCAAAGTGCATCGGAGTGGTACAGCATAGAATGTAATTCGTTTAAAAAGCTGTATGAATGGGGGCGACATTTGTCAAAGGTGTTGGACACGATGTTTGTGCAGACGCTTTATAGTTCCATTGAGGAATATACCTATTTGCTCGTGTATGAGCGTGGGGAAAAAAGACGGGAGATCGAGTGTACCAGTGCTTCGCCGGTACCTTTGATTAACGAAGGATCATTATTTCCCTTTGAAACAGTGGGGAAAGATGAAGGCGAAGTCAGTGAACTGCGCATGTTTGACCTGGATAGCCTGGTAGAATTCTGCCATCATTTGGGAATCGATATGACGTGCCTGCAACGCAGGCCGGAAAGTTGGGTGATCGACGACGGAAGGAAAGGACAGGTCCTTTTTAATATTCACCGTGAAATGAAACAGGTGTTATGGAAACTGGAGACCGATGCCCGGTTAGGAAGTGTCAGCAACAAAGCGACCAAAGCGCGAAGGAAAGAGCGATAATTTGAGCAGGACCTATCATCACAGTAATCTTATCAATATAGTCAACTGCCGAAAATGCTCGGCTATTTTTATGTTGGTGGGTGGCGTGACGCCTGAGGGAGGTGAGGATCTGGACAGGGGTGTCGCTGCCGGTGGGAGGGGTAAGGATAGCAGCTGCCTCATGCAGCAGGGCCTTACGGGCTTTTTTTAGTTGGAAACGGGTGATCTGCCGATGGGTATATGCTTCGTTGAGACGGGTAATCTTTAGGAGAAAGGCTTTTTCCACCCGGCCCAGGGCCAGTTGTGCGGTTTGCCGGTAAGTGGCGGGAAGGGTGAAGGCTTTGGTAAGTTTATGCGCAGGCATTTTTTCAGATTGAACAGATTTTGTTAAAACTGTTAACATGATATGATCTGCAAATTTTTCGCCAGATCACAGGGAAAAGGTAAGGAGAAATAGAAAATAATGACTAAAAAAGCCGACGCAATACTTTGTTATTTCCTTTCCGATTGAGACATAATATTTTATAAGTTAATTGGGTGAGTAGAGGTAAATATTTCCATGTAGATGATGAACCCTACCACACTTACATTCCTGGAAAGTCATTCGACCGTTGGGAGATCGAAGGGTTAAAAAACGGTCTCGCATAGGGTTAAAGCATCTATATTTGAACGGGATCAGCTATTGGAACACTGATCAGAGTTTGGTAAATTACGATAGAAGGCAATATATAAGGTGGGAGGGAATAACAGCGTTGTTGAGGTAAAGGAAAGTGAGCAGCAGGGGAGAGCAGGGCAGTAAACTATTGCTGAACCTAAGACTATGAAAGTGACGGCGGTACCATTCGGAGAACTTCAGTTTAGCCCTTACCCTCCAGGAGATCATCCGTATTTGAAGATTCCCCATAGCCAACCCTTCACGGCCAACGGAGCTTTCGGCCTTTTTTTCTACCAGCTAATTGAAACGAAGCACTATACCTATTGGTATAGCATTTACCGGCCGGCGACGGACCTGACCGTGCATGTGCGGACAGAGCACCCGTGGTTGGGGATTCGGCTATTGTTGAAAAATCATATCCGGTATCAATCCAGGCTCAGCGGAGAGACCTATTTGCAGCAAGGGCAATTCAATCTTTCTTACGCACCGGCTGGAGACAGTACATTTTTTCTAAAGAAGGGAGAAGAATACGTGGTATTTGATATGTCGGTGCGGCCCGGCTTTATCAAGGGATTACACACAAACCTACAATCGGTAGACGATTTGTTGGCAGCGGAGGCCAGTGGGAAACCGACAACCCTGGCGTTGGCGTCATGGGCGAATATACGCTTGCTGGATGTGGTGGATCAAATCTGCGTATTTCCGATGTGGGAATCGGTAGCTGCCGAGATGTTGCGGAGGGCCATCCACGTCGTAGTACCAAAGGCAGGATCTATGGAATTGTCCGACGAGCGCGTTGAAAGCCTGTTCCTAGTCCGGGAAGCGATCCGGCAAAACATACGGACTCACCTGCACATTCCCTACCTGGCGCACCGGGCAGGGATGAATGAGCAATATTTTAAGAGTGGATTTCGGCAAGTGTTTGGCATGACCCCTTTTAAATACCTGGAATATGAACGGTTAAAGGCGGCAAAGAAAATGTTGAAAGAAAGCAGAGAGTCTATCCAACTGATAGCGGAGCATACGGGATTCAAAGAAGCAAGTTCCTTTATACGAGTGTTCATCAAAGCAGAAGGAATTTCGCCTAGCGAGTGGCGCAGGAGGTCTCGAACTTCTGACTTTTTGTAAAGAGACGGGGGTAAAAAAACGGGGTGTAGAAACACCCCGAGGACTTAAAAATACGAATGATATAACCAAGTGTAGAAACACCTGGCAACTTAACCCTATAGAAAGATGGTACGGGCTAAAAATGGGCAAACTACCAATCAGAGATATTGTATATCGGCAGAGATGTCGGACCTGGACGGAGCGTGCCGAAATGATAGACATTTACACTCTACTAGGGACCATACATTAAGTATCCTTTTTCTTATTACTGCGCCGCTTTTCTTTTTTCTGCGCAGAGTTCTCCAGTGTTTGGTTGAATCGTGTAATGATAATACAGCGCCTTTCCGGACATGCTTCGATAAAATGTTGCTCGGTGCGGCCGCTTTTTACAAAGGTGACTAGATGAATATTGCCTTTTTGTAAGGACATAATTAAATTACGTCGAATTTCTTCCTCTTGAAGCTCGCGAATGGGATATTGTGCCAGCGCTTTTTCCAAATCAAATCCGGAACGATATTTTATGACTTTGAACCCGTCTTCATCGCCCTCAAGCAGGTTCAATTTGATCCAGGCATAATATCGCTCTCCTTCAGGCGTCCATTGTTGTTTATACACAGATCGGCCCATCAATAAATTGTATGCCTCTTTAAGCGTCATGCCGGTGCCTTTGTTAACATAAAATGTATGAAATTTTTTAAAATTGGGGCCTTCGTCAGCATCTATGGTCACCGTATAGTAGGAGAAGTAAAACTGGCCGGTGGTCTTGGATCGCTTAAAATATACAGATAGGTCCAGGCGACGGGCTTCATCAAACTGAATTTCACCAGCAATAGAGAGCATAATAGTATTGTCGTTCACTCGGTCAAAGAACTCTTCTGTTAATGGAATACATTCTGCAAATCCGAGGAATCGGAGCACCCTTAGAAGGGACTCTATATTTTCAGGGGACATAAAAATAGAATTAGTGATGAATAAATAATTTCACTTTGAGCAACTATCTTAAGGCGGGTGTTTCGCCTTTTTATAAATTTGGATAGTCTTATGCTCCGGATCGGCGGATATAAGGCATTGTCTTCGCCTCCGGTGATCATGGAAAGTGACCATCTCGATATTGCCTTCATGGAGGGATAGGAGCAATTGATCCTCCGCTTCCTTATTCCGACATTCAAGAATAGGAAGTCGCCGAAGCATTTTTTTTAACTTAAAATGGGGAGAGGCAGGAAACTCCTGTAGTTTTGCATATTTACTGTTTCTGCCCGCCTTTACTTTTATCCAGGCGTTATAGGTATTGAATTGGTAGTCGATGGATGCTGCCAAGACATAGCGGCCTTGGAAGAGGTTGCAAACTTCATGCAGACTGACTTGAAACCCATTACGCAAATCAATTTTAATGGCGAAATCTTTCGTGTCGTCCCCAAAACCGGCATGTCGGGCGATATAAGAGTGCCAATAATATTTTCCCTCAGCGATGGACCATTTAAAATTGAGCGTTAATTCAATCTCAAACCGGATAGCTGAATACGATGTATAAATGGCAAATTGAGATTTACCCTTTTTTAGTTCATTCTCTAAGAGACTACCTAGTAAGAGGGGATCAATTGTAAAGCCGGAGAGAAAGAGACGGTGTTTTAGATCGGAAAGATCATTGACATTCGCTTTAACTACATGATCTAGCATGTTGCTTTAGGAATTGTTCGATCCAATAAAGTTTTGAAATAGTTGTTGGATCGAGCAGCGAATAGTTGTTTGCCTCGAATAAGTGAGGAACAGAACGTAGATTAACGGAGGCGTGGTGAGACTGTAAGGTCAGCTTAGAGACGGCGATGGCGATGGAAGCGTTATTGGATTCGAAGGTGTGGATCAGCCAGAGGAATCGGGTGTTAAAATGAATGATCCTGGTTGATACAGTGAATCGCTCAAATACCCGGAGGGGGGCTCGGTGGCTGATAGAGCAGCTAACCAGCTGTGCCCGCCAGGATCCAAAAAGTAATTTTCTCCACCAGCCGAGGACAAGGGCCACATGAAACCTGCAAAGGTCAAGAAAGGCATGATAGCGGTCGTTGCCGGCCAGGAGAACAACACAGTCGAAGGGCATTAGCCAAAAATGCAGGACATAACGTCCGTCAGGTGGAATATCCTCCTTTTTTAATACCGCTCTCAATAAGAGCCAAAGAAATCGAAAACGAAGTCTCATATCAATAATAGTTTAGATTAATTAATGGAACCGGCTACTTCTGGATTTTTGCATCCCATTTTATGCGCCATGCCTCGAAGTATTTGGCTTGCATTTCGTAATAATTGCCTGCATTTTTTGCAGTGACTGCATTAGCTGGAGGAAATATCGACATAACGGAGTTTAATTCCTGGAGCATTTGCTCAATTTCGTATTGTGCATACTTTCTGCCATAACCTCTATGCATTAGATAACGGGTCATATAATAGTTCGGCCAGGAACTAACATCGCTAATTCTTCCACCGACATGGAGCAGGAAATCTTGAATCAGCGCTAGTGGGGTTATTTTTACCATTTGGCAAAAATTCCAAAATGCCGGAGGCAGATAAAGTTGAATGCTCAAAGAAAGCGGGTCTTGGGTGACCTCATTTAGTTCTTGTTTTTCCTCTTTGTTCTTTTTTGTAGACATGATGTTCGTTTTATAAATGATGATTAAATGGATGAAAAAATTGCACTCTATTATCGATTGGAATTTAGGGTCGCGTACCCTAGGCCGTGTCGAATGTAGACGATGTGAGATGTTTCTATCAGGCGCTGAAAATATAAATACAATAAGACAGGGTTCTCATTATGGATGGATAGGAGATTAAGTTCATCGGTAGTAGTAGCCGAACGAAATAAGGCGTCGACAATTTCGACCCAAGCTGAAAGTTCTTTGTATGCAAAAAAGGCTTGATAGAAGGAATGGGGCGTGATAAAATCTTTTTTAGAGATGAAGCGGGGATAAAAATCCCATTGATCAATTGGCTCATTCAACTTTGTAGGGCAGTAAAATGCAGCTTTAGGCGCGCCGTCATCATAGAATGCTTTTTGCGCAGCCGGCAGTGTATTAAGCGCTCCAGTGACGAAGGAGCGGTATGTCTGTTCAATCAGTTCCTTCAGCTTAGTTTTGAAACTATGATACAAGGGAGTTTGTTCATGTTGGAGTAGGACTTCGGGAGGACCGGATGCGATCAGTATCAGCATATGTAAGGTCATCTTCGATGCAGGAAAACCACCAACCGAAGAAAAGAAATCGTGGAGCGAAAGATAATAGGCCGTAAGGTCTTGCAGAAATAGTGGGCGGAGTCGTTTTGTCTGGTTCATATTTTAAATATTTAGATGGAAAATTGACCCATTGGGCATAGGAGTGCCTTCCTTGCTTGAGGTCACCCTCCTGGGATAGATGTACCTGGATCTACCTATTGCTCCCGGGAGAGGTCCTGGAAAATAAATGGATCAATGACTACATGGAAGTAATTGCTGAAAGTGAGCAGATGGGTGCAGGTAATAGCAACTTTGCCTTTTTCGATACGTCTCAGCTCCCCTACGTCGAGATGGGTTTCTGCGGCTAATTTCCTTATGGTGAGATTATGGAATCTCCGCAAATAGGTGACATTCTTACCAATCCGAATATGGCGGCTCTTTAGGGTAAGAGGTAAGATCGTTTTGCGGTAATCAGAGGCGGGGTTTTTGTGAGAAATATCCTCATAGTAGATGGAGAAGAATTTCCTGCCGTTTCGGCCGATGGAATTGACTCCCTCTTTGATAGGCTTGGGTAGCTGGCGGAGCGCGAGTTTTGAAGGATGCATGACACTTACATTTTTAGGTTTAAAGAATGTAAGTCTACAGTAAGAAGAGCCAGGCGACTAGAAAAACAAAGGGCGGGCCGCGTCTTACCGAACAGAGGCACCGCGAGGGCCTGAAACCGATAAGCTGATAGAGGCCCACCCTATGTTTATAGAGCAGGCTTTCACTATCATCTCGGCTTCATGAAAATTCGCGGTTTTCTGTTCGAGACTTATAGCGAAGTCCTTCAAATAGATGAAGAACGTCAAAAATAGTACTTATTTGTAAGTATTGTACTTCCGTATACTTACTTGATGCAAGTTAATCTATGAATCCAGCCGCTACCAAAAGATTTAAGGTGTAAAATAGCTGAAAGGGCATGTAAAATACACGGCTAATTTATTTATATTTGTAGTATTAGACCTTGTCTGAATATGCACGATAGTATACATATGGGAATGAACGTGAGGAATATTCGGCGTTTACAGGGGATGAAGCAATCTACTTTTGCCCTCCGATTGGGCATCGCTCAACAAAATGTATCTAAAATGGAAAAACAAAAGGAGCTTCCCCTTGAAAAGCTGGAAGCTGCCGCAAAAGTTCTTGGCATTACAGTAGAAACCATCAAAGAATTTAATGAGAAGGTTTTGTTCAACAATAACATTGCCCTGGTTGAAAATTCAGGGCAGGTAGTTCATCCCGTAAAAGATATAATCGAGTATTTCAAAGGAGAACTGTCAAAGAAAGATGCTATCATAGAGAGACAGCGTAAAGAACTGGAAGACTATCGAGCGGGAAGAAAAAAAATGATCAAACCAGCCTCGAAATCTTCTAAAGGCTTGCGTAGTGTTCCCGGTAAGCGTTCAACTCGATGACCTATATGTATCACTTCTTTTAGGTTTTGTGCATCTCGCAAGCGATAATCATCCCATCTTTACTATTTTACATCACTGAAGTATTCCTGCGGTGAATTATTTTCGGAATTGCCAATTAATTCTCCCGATCTGCTAATCCTACGTACTTGATTTGCACGCGATTTGTATCTATCCGAGTATAGATATAACCATTAACGTGAGGAATGGTATGGCCAGTAATCCCTTTTTTAACACTGTCTACAGCGAAGTCACAGCGGACTTAGAGCAGATCGGATCAGAGGAAAACAGCGTGATCCGGGTAGCTGAGCGGAGCATTCGATCCGTCCGTACAGGGCTAGAACGTATTCGACAGTACGTCGTTGAAAAGCCTTTTCCATCGGAAAGCGATGAAATTCATTTCTTTAAGGTCGATAAGCCGTTACTAGCCGGGAAATTGATCTACTATCTTAAGCTATACAGAATTGAGAGCCGACGGCCAGTCGGCAGCCTAGAGCTGCAAACCCGGCATCTTGCCACCGAACTACAGAATATAGATCAGTTTTTCATCAACCACCAGGACTTCTACCATTACTACCGAAGTGGGGCGATCTTCCTGGATGAACTGTATTTTGTCCGCGGCAAGCAGGATCTACCGGTCCTCATGGACTTGGATTGGGTTTACGCGGATCCCACATTCAGCACGGGGTATGATTTGTTACTTGGGGAGATGCAAGCTAATGAGTCCCTTGTTCAATATATAAATCATGCCATCCGAAGCGTAGAGCAGGCTCCCCCATCGGATATAGAAACGGGGGAAAATGGCAAGGAAGGCATGACCCGGGATACCCGGCATTTTGTCCAGACACCCTACAAAGGCGCCGAAGTTTATGTCATCTTAAAGGCCCTCATAGATTCTCAGGCCATCGTCAATCATACCTATAAGAGCTTTTTTGAACTGGTAGTGCCGGGCATAGCCAACATGCAGCAAAAATCATTTACACCTGGTAGTCTACTGAAATATAGTGACAAAGTAGACCCTGAAACCAGGGAAAATGCCAAACGGCTTTTGCAAAAAATGATCAGAAATATTGATACTTATTAATAAGAAGTTCCGAAAACTCGACTGCACTTCGATGGGAGTTCTTTGAAATTTCGGTGAACCTTCGAAGACATACTTTTCCTGTTCAATATGTGGCTGATAAATCTAAGGATTATTCGACCTCTCTTCACCTGGCTTCCACTATATCGGCTATTTCTAAAGGTAATTTGCAGCATATAATTAAATGCAAAAAAACCATGAATACAATTACCTGGAATACCTATTTGCTCGTCATAGTGGTATCATTGGTCGTTTATCTCGTTCTAGTATTCCTATACTTTAGTGGTATTCGAAGGTTGCTATCCAATAAAAAGGAAGCAAGTAAAAGTCCGCAGCCCATCTCAGCTACGACGACTGTAAGGGTTGAGAAGTCCAAAGGTGTGGAAAGTGCCGGGAACAGGGGAGTTTCCACGTACAAGGAAGACGTGCAAAATAAAAGAATACAATCCCAGGTGCATGATATGGTCAATGAGGTGACTGCTTATATAAAGCAGGCCGGTCAGGAGGATATAGAAAAAGAAGAGCTTAAGCAGGCGTTGTATAGTATTGCTGAGAAGTACCCGGACATAAAAGGGTCAGCCTTCCAGGACGGGATACGAAATCTAGCAGCGACAACTGTCGAAGATTATTGTACCTATCGTCTTAGTGCGGATGAACTGGCGGTGTTGTGGGGAGGCGAGCAGGTATAATAAAACCTCACCCATACCGTAGTGCAGGAAAACCAAGTGCGTAGGAATTGTGTATGGGTGAGGCTTTTTTAAATGGTTTAAAATTGTTTAGATATGACATGACCAATTTTTAAATCAAAAAAGCAATGTGTGTATGAAATGGTGGAGAGCGGATTGCTATGAATGCAAAAAGTGGACGCTATGGGCGTCGATGAACGTAATGTTGTTGATATTGTCTTTGGAATCAATGGCCCAGGATGGTGTCGCAGGCATTACGGAAGCAAACAATAAGGTAAGAAGCTATTTTGACGTCGGCTGTAACCTAATGTATGCTGTGGGGGCAATTCTCGGATTAATTGGAGCGGTCCGGGTCTATCAGAAGTGGAGCAATGGGCATCCTGACACCGGATCAACGGCGGCGGCCTGGTTTGGCTCCTGTGTGTTCCTGGTAGTCGTAGCAACAGTGCTGAAGTCTTTTTTTGGTCTGTAAGCGCAGTTTCATAGGATAAGGTTTAATAAACCGCTTGCCCAGCCCTTTCCAGGGAGAGGTTAAAAAGCGGTTTTTTTAAAATTACTGTATGAGCAACAGCATATATAATATTAATAAAGGAGTAAACGAACCCGTAAAATTCAAGGGATTGAAAGCGCAGTATATCTGGTATCTCGGCGGCGGCTTAGTGATCTTACTTGTCATCTTTGCCATTCTGTATATGGTAGGCGTCAACGCATTTATTTGTATCGGAATTATTGGAGGCGCAGGCACCTATCTATTTGTCAAGGTGTATAAAATGAGCAACACATACGGGGAATATGGTATCATGAAGAAAACCGCCCGAAGAATGTTGCCAGATGTTATTCGAAATAATTCAAGAAAACATTTTATAAAATAGGTTATGGAGAAATGGTTGAAAGATATGTCGCCGATTATGGACGTTGAACATGACTGTATAATATCTAAAAAGGGAGATATTTCCATCGTCTTCAAGGTGATCTTGCCGGAAGTATTTACGATGTTTGACGACGATTTTGAAGCGTTGCATCAAGGGTTTATAAAAGCGATCAAAGTGCTTCCCAAGGAATGTATTTTCCACAAACAGGACTGGTATATTCGATCTACTTACCAGGGAGAGCCGGATACGGCTTCCAGCAGCTTTTTATCTGTCAGCAGCAATCGTTATTTTAAAGGGCGCTCATTTATGAAACATGACAGCTACATTATTCTTACGAAAAAGCCAGCCAATAGAAAGACCTCTACATCACTTTTATCAAGTCTTGTTCGCCCGAGCCTGGTCTCGCCGGAAATGCTTTCGGCCGTTACGCTGAGGGAAATGGAGGATAGTGCAGGACAGTTCCAAACTATCCTTAACGGAAGTGGTTTATACCTGGAAAGAATGCGGGAAGAGGAATTAGTAAGCGAACCAGGCCGCATCGGCTTTATTGAACGATATTATTCCCTATCAGAAGATCCGTCCAATTTGGTAGTAAAGGACCTGGAGCTTAAGCCTGATCTCCGAATTGGTGACCAGTATTGTCAGGTTTACACCCTGGCAGACACAGATCATCTACCTCCGATGTGCGGCTCCCGGATCACTTATAATCCGTATAGTACAGATCGGACCAAGTACCCTGGGGCTATTGCTCGATTGCAATCACATTTATAATCAGTTCATTTTCATAGGAGATACGCAGACAACGCTTAAAAGGTTTGAGAGTAAGCGACTGCGCCTACAGTCCCTGGCTGCTTACAGCCGAGAGAACGCAATAGCGCGTGATGCTGTCAATGAATTCCTAAACGAGTGCATTACGGAGCAGCGTACGCCAGTTAAGGCGCATTTTAATCTGCTGGTCTGGGGGGATCAGCCGGAATACCTGGCAGATTGTAAAAACCTGGTTACTGCGGGAATGGCGCAAATGGAGGCTACGGTAAAATTAGAGACAGCAGGAGCCCCACAAATATGGTGGGCCGGAATCCCCGGTAATGCAGCTGATTTTCCTTTAAATGAAACCTTTGACACTTTTGCGGAGCAAGCGTGCTGTTTCATAGCCGTAGAAACCAACTATCGGGGAACAACGCCGGATCAAGGAATTCGCTTTGGTGACCGCTTAACGGGAAAGCCTGTATTTGCCGATTTTTTTGATGGTGTAAGGAAGGATGGGACCACCTCGAATATGGGCACCCTGGTCTGCGGCACTTCTGGGGGAGGTAAAAGTATGACAGTAAACCATATCCTTCGTTCACTGTATGATCAGGGCGCTCACTGTGTCGTGGTTGACATCGGAGGTAGCTACAGGGGGCTTTGTGAGTTGCTACATGGATATTACTTTACTTATGAGGAAGCGAGCCCTATCCGATTCAATCCCTTTTTTATCCCTACGGGGGAAACGTTGGATACGGAAAAGAAGGAAAGCCTAAAAGCTCTATTGATAGGGTTATGGAAGCAGGAAAATGAGCAATACAATAGAGCTGAATATGTCGCACTCTCTAATGCACTTGACGGATATTACCGTTTACTGTCAAAGAATACAGAAGTTTTTGCATGTTTTGATACCTTCTATGAATATCTGGAGGGAAGCTATTCGGATATTCTTAAAGAACAGCGGGTGAAAGATAAGGACTTCGACCTTGATAATTTCCTCTATGTCCTGCGACCGTTTGCTAAGGGCGGCGAATTCGACTATCTGCTGAACGCCCGGGAGAACCTGGATCTAATGCAGACGCGATTCGTTGTGGTAGAGTTGGACAATATTAAAGATCACCCAATTTTATTCGGAGTTGTGACCATGACGGTTATGTCGATGTTTATAGCGAAAATGAGGAAGCTGGGCGGCATTAGGAAAGTCTTGGCAATTGACGAGGCGTGGAAGGCTATTGCCAAAAGCGGCATGGCATCCTTTGCACAATATGCCTGGAAGACATTTCGTAAGTTTAATGCGGTTCCAATTGTCATTACCCAGGAATTGGATGATCTCATTAGTAATCCTATCATTAAGGAAACGATCATTGCCAATTCAGATATAAAAATTCTCATGGATATGAGAAAATTTATCAACAAGTTCGATAGGCTTCAGGAAACATTGGGTCTTTCAGAAAAAGGCAAGGCGATATTATTGTCAGTGGACAAGGAGAAACGAGAAATATTTGTTGACCTCGGAGGAAAAATTATGAAAGTGTATAAAAATGAACTGTGCCCGGAGGAATATTATGCCTATACAACCGAGGGAAAGGAAAGGGTAAGGGTAAGAGAGCTGTCCGAAAAATACGGAAATATGCAGCTTGGCATTGAAGCTCTCATCAGAGAAAAATGAATGGAGCTTGAATAAAAATTGAGTTTGAATAAAGTAAATATTGACTTAAATTTCATTTATTAAACTATCATGCCATGAAAAAACAATTTCTATTTTTCGCTATCGTTTACATCTGCGGGGCTTCTTCTTGTCACAACTCGCAATCCGATACAGTCCGTGAATTTATTCCGGGAACGTACGTCAGACCAATTAAGAATGAATTTACCTCGGGGAGTGATTCTTTGATCATCACCGTCCTGGACAATGATGGAGGAACTTTCCTGATCGTACATCGTTCGGGCTATCAGCAAAAGGTAAACGGAAATGCATTGCCGCCGGTAAATAAATCGGAACGGTGGACGGGTGTTTATGACAAGGAGCATCATCAACTGGAAGTGCAGCAACAAGAAAAGATATTTACTTTTCTTCCCGATAAAGGTTTGCTAATGACAGCCGGCGGTACAGAATATAAGAAGATTCGGTAAAACTTAATATAAGCAGCGATGAAAAAGGTATGGATAGTGATTGGGCTATGTGCTGGTATATCCTTTACACCGACGGGCACCTGCAAGGCGCAATTTACAGACATTATAAAGGCCATCATTAAAGCGATTGATATTGGTGTTCAAAAAGCTCAAAATAGAATTATCGATCTTCAAAATGCGCAAAAGGCCGTCGAGAACGTTCTTTCACAAACAAAACTCGGTGAGATCGGAGATTGGGTTGAGAAACATCGGGCTCAATATGCGGAATATTTTGATGAACTGAAGCAAGTGAAGGAAGCGATCAACGGGTTTAACGAGGTAAAGGAGATAATGAAAAGGCAGGTTGGGCTGGTAAATGAATATAAACAGGCATTTGCTCTTTTTAAATCCGATAATCATTTCTCTCCTGCCGAACTTCAATATATGCTTTCAGTATATACGGGTATCATTGATCAAAGTTTAAAGAACCTCGACCAACTTTTTTTAGTAGTTAATGCTTTTAAGACAGAAATGACAGACGGGAAGCGTCTGGAAATCATTAACGTTGTGTCCAGTCATATTGCCGATAACCTGAATGATCTTCGGCAATTTAATACTGAAAATGCATTGCTGAGTTTGCAGCGCGCCAGGAGCCAAAATGAAGTCGAACGACTAAAGGTAATGTATGGATTGGAATAAACAGCATTCTCAAAACAGCATAGGATGAAAAAGTATTTTGTAATTGCTTTATTGGTTCTGTTCGGTGTTGCCGGTAATGCTCAGGTCCAGGAGAAAATCGAGCAGATTTTGAAATTGCAGGTCTATATCCGGCAATTGGAGCAAGGATATGCGATTGTGCAGAAAGGACTTAAGGTGATCGGAGACATTAAAAGTGGCCATTTATCCTTGGATAATGATTTCTTCGCTTCCCTGGAGATGATTAACCCTGCAATAGAAGGCTATGGAAAGGTAGCAGACATTGCAACAATGAAGCAGGCGGTAATGGAGGGAGACGCGGCAGCTGCTAAGAAGATTAAGGAGAGTGGGTTGTTTAGCCTGGCAGAACTTGCCTATTTCAAGGCGGTTTATAGTAAGCTCGAAGGAGGATGTGCAGACATTTCTATTGAAATAGATCGAGTATTGATGCCGTCCTTATTGAAAATGGCCGATGATGCCCGGATCCGTCAAATAGATAGACTGTACGAACTAATGCGGGAGCATTATGAGTTTGCTAGATCTTTTTCGAATGATTTACACATCCAAATGTTACAGCGATCGCGGCGACGGCAAGAGGCTGCAACGCTTCGGATTTTATTGTCAAATTAGATACAGATTTAGGATTATTCAAATATTTGTCATGAAAAGGTTAGTGTGTATTGTTATGGTGGCGATGTTTTCGTTCGTTGGGGCTAAGAAGGCAGAAGCCCAGGCTCAGGAATTGGAAGAACTGGCTTTGGACATTGAGAAACTCGCTCAGTTTAAGCAAATCCTTTCAGATTTAAAAAAGGGATACGAAATTTTATCTGGTGGGTATAACACGATCAGGGATATATCAAAAGGACAGTTTCAGCTTCATAAATTGTTTTTGGATGGACTGCTGGCGGTTAGCCCCGAAGTACGTAATTATAAGCGGGTAGTCGATATTATAGAAATGCAGATAAAAATTGTCTCGGAGTACAAGGCCGCCAACAATTGGTTTCGAACTGGTTCCTGGTTTAATCCTTCGGAACTGGGGTATATTGGTAGCGTGTATGGTAACTTAGTGAACCTTTCACTTAAAAACCTGGATGATCTGACAACCATCCTGACGGCTGGTAAGTTAAGAATGAGTGATGACGAACGCATTGCCGGAATAGATAAAATATACCTGGACATGCAGGATAAGCTCGTATTTCTGCGACATTTTAATAATAGTACAAAGGTATTGGCACTGCAAAAGGCCAGAGAACTACAAGGCACTTCTACGCTAAAACAGTTTTACAATTTTAAGTAACCTGTTGACTGAGTAAGGTTGGAAGAGATTGTGTGAATGAAAATGACGGACTGAAAATTAGTTAACATGAACAAGATAATAAGCATTACCGCTATGGTGATGATTGGGCTGGGTATACCTACTCTCGTACATGCACAGGATGGCGGCGTGGCGGGTGAAATTAACAGTCTCGAAAGCGTTCTCGACAGGCTCTATGACGAAATGATCCCATTATGTGGACAGTTGACGGGAGTTGCCAGGGGTATCGGAGGTTTTGCAGCACTCTGGTACATTGCGGCAAGAGTGTGGAAACATTTGGCTAATGCTGAACAAATTGATTTTTACCCTTTGTTTCGGCCATTTGTCATAGGTTTTGCAATTATAATTTTCCCCTCTGTAATATCTCTGATCAATGGTGTTATGAAGCCGACGGTCACCGGAACCGCTGCTATGGTGAGTAACAGCAACCAGGCTGTAGCGGCTCTTCTTAAGGATAAGGAAGAAGCTGTAAAGAACAGCGATTTTTGGAAGATGTATGTCGGACCGACCGGTGACGGCGACCGCGATAAGTGGTATAAATATACGCACCCCGATGAACAGCCGTCGGATGAGGGTTTTTGGGCCAGCATTGGTAACGATGTCCGTTTTGCCCTGGCTAAGGTCTCATACAATTTTCGCAATGCGATCAAAGAGGCAATTTCGGAAGTGCTGCAAGTCATTTTTGCTGCGGCATCGCTTTGCATAAATACGATGCGGACCTTTAATTTGATAATCTTGGCGATCATTGGTCCGCTTGCTTTCGCTTTCAGTATTTTCGATGGACTTCACCACACCCTCCGGCATTGGCTTGCCCGTTATCTCAATATCTTTTTATGGTTGCCCGTCGCCAATATATTTGGCGCCCTGATTGGTAAAATTCAGGAGAATATGCTTAAGCTCGATCTTGCTCAGATCAGCCAGACGGGGGATACTTTTTTTAGTTCTACCGACATGGCCTACCTCGTATTCCTGGTGATTGGAATTATTGGTTATACCACTGTCCCATCCATAGCGAATCACATTATTTGGGTAGGGGGAGGCGATGCTTTGACAGGAAAATCGAGCGCGATAGCTGGAGCTGTGGCCGGATCGACCACCTCAGCCGTCATGCAGGCCGGTGCCGGGGGCGGCAATGGTGCTGGTCTGGTTGCTAATGCAATGGGTAATGCTTTGGACCCCGTCTCGTCTCGGGAACAATCTGGGTCTGGTACGAAAGAAGTTCGTAGCAGCGGTCAAGTCAGACGCTATCTCAGAAATAAATTATCTGGAAAATAAATTGTGAAGCATGTTTACGAAAATGAGGGCAGTCGATACTGCATTTCGGTATGTTCGAGGATTTTCCATTGTAGTAATGGTTTGTTTGAGCGGTTTAGTTGCAGTCATCTTATATCAACGGCATGTTGAAATTATGGCAGGACAAAATAGGCTTTATATCCTTGCCAATGGTAAGGCAATAGAAGCGTTCGCAACCAGCAGGAAAGATAATATCGTCGTAGAGGCTCGCGACCATATTATGACTTTTCATGATGCTTTCTTCACATTAGATCCTGATGAAAAGGTTATTCAGGAACATATTACAAAGGCATTGTATTTGGCCGATGAATCAGCAAAAAAGCAATATGATAATCTAAAAGAGAGCGGGTATTATTCCGATATAATTGCCGGAAATATCACCCAGCGTATAACGGTTGATAGCGTAGCGGTAGATATTAATCAATATCCTTATTATTTCAGGCTTTACGGTAAGGAACGAATTATCAGAACGACAAGCACCGTATCCAGAAGCCTCATAACGGAAGGCTATTTGCGAGAAACTTCCCGCTCAGATCATAACCCTCATGGCTTTTTAATAAGCAAATGGGCTACCCTGGAGAATAGAGATTTGTCATCCAATAATCATTGACATTTATGTTCAACATATTTAAACGTAGATTTTCCGACAAGGCTCTGACCCCGATTTGGAATGCTGCTACCAAAATAATTGCGCATTATTTGCACCGACTGGCCGGTATTTTGGCAAAGAAGTCCGAACGCTTCAGTAAAAATCAAAAATGGTTTTTGTTGGCTGTATTTATCCTGTGTTTTGGTACTGCATGCATATGTATCATTTATAACGCGGCGACTAAGAAGTCCGGCATCCTTCCGGTGGATCGTCTCGCCGTTCCGGCATATGTAGTGCCTCAGCCATCGTTCCCAGCTAAGGAGCCTTCTACCGACTTTACAGATGGAGAATTGCGCCATCTTCAGGCCCTCGCGCATTATGTTGATAGCCTGCGAGAGAATGATACATCCGCATACGATAGTATCCTTACCAGTAATCCAGGTTTCGGAAAAAATCTTGCCGAATTGAAGGAAATTCTTAAAACATATAAAATTAAGTGAAATGGAACCGAAGAAGACGGATAATATAGTAAAGCAACGCAAGAAGAAGCTGTTGCTATTTGCACCATTTGTTGTTCTACCGTTAATAACGCTTATGCTGTGGTCTTTTGGGGTGATCCGGCAGGAGAAAAGTCGTGTAGTAGCGGAGGCAAAGGTAGGAATTAATACAAAGCTGCCCGGAGCTAGAATAGGTAAGGATAGCAATTGGAACAAGTTGCGCTTTTATGAGCAATCGGATCGGGATTCGGCAAGGTATCGCTCATTGATGAAGACTGACCCTTATTATAAAAATAATTTGGCGTCTGCCGATAATCAGCCTATAAGGGATTCTAATACTTTTTCGATGCGGCAATATGAAGGTAAAGCGTTGCAAAGGACGTATGATCCATATCCATCTGGTAGTTCACCTGGGCGCGACCAGAACGAAGAAAAGGTGTACAGGAAATTAGCTCAGTTAAATGAGGCGTTGAAAGCTGCTGAAACTAAAAGCGATACTTTGACCCCTTCCGGAAAACATATTTTTCCAGCCAGGAACGACAGCCATTCTGGCTTGGAACGGTTAGCCTTGGATTCAATTCCACGGACGAGCGATGACGAGCAGTTGAGGCGCATGGAGGGGATGCTGGACAAGATTATTGACATTCAGCATCCAGACCGGATTAAGACAAGTGTGCCGTTGCATGAAGACAGTGCTCTCCTGGTTACGGGGTCATCCGAAGATCGTATCTCTTTAATGGGCAGCCATAAGGCAGGGAGCAGCGGTAGGAGCGCAGAAATTGATAATACCGGTATAAAGAAGAATGGCTTTTTTTCACTTAATGATGACGAAGCTGTGGATCTTCTCGGCAATGCTATCCACGCTGTTATTCCTGAAATCCAAACGCTTGTGAATGGTTCAACGGTAAAACTTCGCTTATCTACGGAAATACATATAAATGGTATCGTTATTCCGGCTAACGTCTTCATTCACGGTACAGCAACCCTGAGTAATGAGCGACTTATGGTACATATCGCTTCTATCCGGTATAAGGACAATATCTTACCCGTATCGTTATCGGTCTATGATCTGGACGGTATGGCGGGTATTTATATTCCCGGCACAATAACCCGTGACGTTGCGAAACAATCAACAGATCAGGCGATACAGTCCCTTTCACTGGCTACATTGGACCAGTCAGTAGGAGCCCAGGCGGCGACCGCAGGCATAGAGGCTGCTAAAACCTTAATAAGTCGCAAAGTTAAGCTCATTAAAGTGACAGTACCCGGCGAGTACCAGGTATTGTTGCGGGATGATAATCAAAAAGGTAAATAGCTATTCAATCATTATTAAATATTCAATGTGTATGAAACGGTTTTGTGTTGTATTGGTAATAGGGTATTTATGTCTGCTTAGGCCCGTGTATGGTCAGGCAGTGGCAAACAGCTGGGGCGCAGAGAGGATTTGCTCAAACCGGCTGTCGGTTGGCTTCAATAAGACGACCAATTTGATCTTTCCTTTCCCTTTAAAAAGCGTCGATCGAGGAAGCCAGGATATTATCGTACAAAAAGCTAAAGGTGTAACCAACATTTTGCAGGTGAAAGCTGATCGGGAGGGGTTCCCCGAAACAAATCTTTCAATTGTGACGACGGACGGGAAATTTTATTCTTTCCTGGTGAACTATAACCAGAATCCTGATACTTTGAATTTGTCCTTTGCGGCCGACTCACTGAAGCGCGGGGACCGATCAATATTGGCAGGTGAAGAACTTGATGCGGAAAGTTTTGAGTTGCTGAAACATGCGGTGGAAGGGAAAAAGAGTTTTCTACACTTGCATAAAAGCCAGCAGAGGGTTGATCTGGCGCTCTCCGGGATCTATTTAGTTAATAATGCCATGTTGTTTTCTTTTAAAGTTCGGAATAAGTCCCTTGTCGGATATGTCCCTGAGTTTACCCGGTTTTCGGTCGTGGACAAACGTCGCGCAAAAAGAACAGCTATTCAGGAGCGGGAGATCATTCCATTGTATGGGCGCGAAGGCAATGCTATCGGAGGTAGCCAGTCGGTGAGCATGGTCGTTGCGTTCGAGGCTTTTACGATTGCTTCATCACAGGAACTATTAGTACAAATTGGTGAGAAGAATGGTGGTAGATTATTACAGCTCCATATTAGCGCCAGGCGTCTATTGAAAGCAAGACCACTTAATTATTAAAAGGATCACAGGATAAGGAAAGGGTATGCAATTCGAAAAAAACGAGTTCAAAGGGATTTTGAGGCGAGTGAGAGACCAATTCGAGTATGGGGCAAAAGACGTCTTTTTTGTGGACGGGAAAATAGGCAAGGACGATCTACACTTTACCTACAATTGGGACGAGATCCAATGGCTTTATCAGGAAAATCATTTTGAATCCGACAAGTATGTGAATTGGGATGTAAGGAGCTTTTACGAAGCTCTTGTGATGATTGATAACGGCAAGTTGCCGGCGGGCGAGTATTTATATTCAAATTCTAAAACTTTAAAAATGGAAGACAAGCCTATTGCTTTTGCAGAAGGACAGTTGAGGAGGGTAGGAATGGCAGAAGCGATGACCCCAGAGCTTCGGGATAAAATGAAGCAAAAACCTCCTTTCTTAGATCATTCCTTTAGTAAGGAGTACGGGAATGATAAAGTAAATGTGACCTTGCATTTTAAGAAATCGACCTATTCTGATAATATGTTCTTGAATAAGTACGATATGGAACTGACCAGGGCTGGACAGACAAATCCAATTAAACAGACCTTTTATGTCCCTCCCCAGGTAAATGTGGAAACGACAGACAGCGGCAAGCAAGTCAGACATGACAATAAATATACTATGAAAGAAGGGTATAATTTGTTGTCAGGCCGGCCCGTCTTGAAAAACCTGGTTTCAAAGGATGGCGCGAGTTACCAGGCTTGGGTAAAATTGGATCGGAAAAATGTCCTTGCTAACGGCAACCATGAATTAAAGCAATACAACGAGAACTACGGATTTAGTCTTCAGGAGGTGCTTAAACAATATCCTATAAAAGAGTTGACCAATGAGCAATACAGTAAAAACCTGCTAGATTCTTTGCAGCGGGGAAATCTTCAAAAAGTAACATTCGTAGGGAAGGAAGGGAAAGAGCAAAGCCTATATATATCCCCGAGTATTACGACTTCGTCTCTGAATGTTTTTGATACTGGTGGTAAAAGGGTACCCTTGGAGAAGTTGGTAAATGATGGTCATATCTCTGAGGGCCTGGTTCAGAATTTAAAGGAGAAGTTCGGACAGAAACAGGATCAAGGGCTAGGGGCCGTGCAAACGCCACCTGGAAAAGAAGTGCAGAAGCAGGAGCAAACACCGGCTCAGGGAGAAAAGCAAAATAAGAGGCAAAGACGACGTCAGAAAATGTGATTGTATGGAATTGGGGAGTATTTTTTTGAATTTTTTAGAGAGAGCTGTTGACGACCCTGTTATCGGGCCTTCACACATTAGTCTTTTTGCGGCCCTATTGTATATGTATGATAGACAGGACGGGAAATTGCCTATTTCTGCCTTCAGCAGGGATCTAAAGAAACAGGCTAAAATATCGAATCGCACTTATCATGCATGCATCAATGATCTGCGAAAAGGGGGCTATATCAAGTATATCCCCTCTTATAATCCATTCCTGGGAAGTTTAATTTATTTATGAATATCAAGGACAAGAATGCGACTGGGGAGGCTTTTGCTTGATCCCTACCATTCCTTAATGCCATTTTGTATGATGAAGCATAATGATCTAACAGTAATGAAGGCTGTGGCGCTATGTTATAAGCCTTATTTGAAGCCGGAAGAGGCGTTGATTTATTGTGATCTTGGCCGAACACAATTTGCAAAAAGGTGCGAAGAGTTTGGCATCTATAAAAACAACAGCGGCTATTATAAGCGGGAAGAACTGGATATTATGCTGTCCGGCGGGCCTTCGAATATCAAGGAAGCGGTCGGATAAGCACCGGAGCCCTATTTTTTCAGGAGCTTATCAAAGATCCAGGTCATGATGGTAGCTGCGGCAAAGATGGTAGCCCACTTTGCCCATTTAAGGGTGGCCTTTTCCCGTTCCTCTTTTTTGCGAGCTTCCTTCTTCTGTGTTACATACCCTGCGATTTCAGGGTTGGTCATAACGAACCAACCTTTGCGGGTCATGGAGATATACGGGACTGGATCATTGCTTTCTTTCAGGACCTCGTCGCCAATGAGACGGTTAAGGTGATTTTCTACGACAAAGTAGTCTGAATTCAGGCTTTCATAGAAGGCTTTGGTTTGAAAGTCCTTCCAGGTGTAGGATAGGTTACCTTCAAATTTTTTCAAAATTGCATCTAATAATTCTTCATGTTCCACAGGCAGTAGTTTAGATTTATTAGATGCTAAGATACGAAAATGCAGGCTGCTCCTTTTAGAGCAGCCTGCATCGTTTTAACTATTCAGGAAGTACGGCATTTCCGCTGGTGCAGGCAATTGCGCCACGGAGGCCGTCTGATCTACCGGGCGGTATCTTTTATAAGTCCTAAATACATGCTCGGTAGTAGTATGTCCCATTAGGTAGGCTACCGTGGCCAAGTCTACTTTTTTATCCTGCAATAAAATGGAAAAGCTCAGCCTGGCGCAGGACCAGGTAATATATTTCTCAATTCCAGCGCTTTTCATCCACTGTTGGAGTAATTTGTTACACCCGTCGTTGGAGGGTATTTGAAAGACTTTGCTTATCGGCTCAGTTGAGCACAATTTCCTCCTTTTGTTCAATATGGCTTCCGCAATAGGATGTAAGGTAATAACAACCGGTTGCCCCGTTTTCCGCTGAATGATACGAGTGGTAAGCTGATTTCCTCTAAGGTCTTGCCATTTTAGCCACTTTACATCTACATAGCGCAGACCCGTATAGCAGGAGAAGATGAATGCGTCTTTCAGGGCCTCGTTCAGGCAAGGCGTATTCAAAAGCCTGATATATTCGTCAGCCTCCAGGTTCTCTTTCATGGTCGTAGAAGGATTCATGCGGGATTGAACACCTTCCACGGGATTATTCCGCCAATAATTATCTTTTGTAGCTGCCCTTATGACTTGTTTAAAATTATAGAAGTAATTGGCCGGCGTCGCCCCCGTATATTTACTCAAGAGATGTTTTCGGAAACGTTTACACAACTCTTCCGTGATTTCTATGGGAGCAATAAAATTTTTCTTCAGGAAAAGCTCGAATTGTGTTCGACTGTTTGCTAAATGCCGATTACCCTTACGAACATTGTTTTTTACGAACTCATCATAATAGTCCAGAAAATTCGCCTTGAACTTGTGACTAGGAATGAATCCTGTGCCGATGGCCTGGTGTTCCAGCAATAATTCTGATTTTTTGGTGGCTATCAGGACCAGTGCTTCTTTGTTGTGATTTTTTTCCAATTGGTCTTTGGGGCGGGTATAAATAAATATCCCGGTGGCCTGGCGTTCTCCGGCGTTGCGTCCATACTCGATGGAGAAATAGGCTTTATCCCCCTTACTGTTTGCTCTTTTCACGATATTCATAACGCTTCATTTTGTAAGGTGATGAAATAGGGCGACAAGGAATATGCCATTTGCGGGGAAATAGGCGGGTACTTAAGGTAAGCCGGGCGGCTCTTTTCAGCTGAGTTAGGAAGTGAAAAAAAGCGAATGGAACTAACAGTCCAGCTTTCGAATCTTTTTTCCAAGTTTTTTAAGGAAGTGGATCCTCTCTGCCAGCAGGTACCAGGTTCTGCCAAATTGGGAAGATAAGTCATGAGGTCTCTGATCTGAAATAAGGAGCGCGGCGTGTGGCATACCTTGTGACGAGGCGCGGAATTCAGGGCAAAAAACAGGCTTTTTGCCCTTGATGTCAAAGGCAATTTAAAGCGGAAACTGCCGCTCTTGCTTCTCCCATGTGCTAGTAAGAATCCAGCATTTTCGTGTGTCATGGCGTGTGTCATTTATGTGTCAATAAATAAGGGAGAAAGCGAAAAAAAGCGGGAAAATTTGACACATGGACATAAAAAAGGCCCTGTAAATCAATTGTTTACAAGGCCATTTAGTGCGCGGGATGAGATTCGAACTCACACGCCCTTTCGAGCGCTACCACCTCAAAGTAGTGCGTCTACCAATTTCGCCACCCACGCAGCCGAAATTTTTGAAGTGGGTGCAAAAATAGGATTTTCAGGGAGATTTTCCACGCAGGTAAGCAGGAATTTATATTGAGAGAGCCGAATCTCCGGCAGATAAGACAGAGCCTCCCAGACAGCATTGCCTATTTCTTCAATACGATCCGGAAGGTGGTGCCCTTGCCCTGTTCGGATTGCCGGACGAAGAGCTCTCCCTGGTGGTATTGCTCGATCACCCGCTTCGAAAGGCTTAGCCCCAGCCCCCAGCCGCGCTTTTTAGTAGTAAAACCGGGCTTGAAGACCTTCGCCAGGTTCTTGGCGGCGATGCCTTTGCCGGTATCCGTGACATCGATCTGGATCTCTTTTTCCTGCTGCCGGATGGCGACCGTGATCTGGCCTCTTCCTTCTATGGCGTCCAGGGCATTTTTAAGGAGGTTCTCGATGACCCAATCGAATAAGGGCCCCGAGATCCGGGCGATGATCTTTTCGCCTTCGCCCTTTTGCAGGCCATCCCCCGTCTGCAGGTGGAACTGTACTTTTTCGGTGGCTCTTTTTTTAATATAGTCCACCATATTCCGCACCTGCAGGACGAGGTCCCTTTCTTCCAGCTGCGGCTTGCTGCCGATCTTGCCAAAGCGGTCGGACACCAGTTTGAGCCTGTCCACATCTTTCTGGATCTCCTGCACCGTGCGGGGATCGGGATGGGTCTCTTTCAGCATTTCCACCCAGCCTTCCAGGGAACTGACAGGGGTGCCCAGCTGGTGGGCCGTCTCCTTGGCCATGCCCGCCCAGAGCTGGTTCTGCGTGGCCGTATTGCGGACGGTGATGGTATAGAGGGCGAAAAAGATAAAGAGGGCCACGATGAATAATTGCACGAGGGGATAGTATCGCACTTCGTCCAGCAGGACCGTATGACCATAATAATAGCGGTTGGCGATATAGGGAGTATCGCTTAGCTTGATCTCGAGGGGGCGATTCTCCGACCGGAATTTCTTCAGCTGCCGGGAGAGGTATTCCTTATCACCGGCGACCCGGGCGGAATCCAGGTTAATATAGCCCATGATGCTGTCCGATTCGTTGGTCTCGATGATGGGAATGGATTGTTGTTCATTATGGATCAGGTTGGGCAGGTTCATATCCGTGCCCGTGACAATGGCCTTGCTGGCGGCGACCCACTGTTCCACCTTCTGCCTTTCTTCCGCGGCGATCTTCCTGGCCAGGTATTGCGAGTAGAAAATAGTTCCGCTCACAATGATAATGGCCAGCAGGGCCAGGAGGGATCTCCAGTTAAGCAACGATCGAATCATAGACCGAATTTATAAAAACCGGCAGACTAAATCCCTATTCCCTTATTTTTGGCATTAATTTATAACCCATTAGTCAAGAGTGAGGCCAACCATCGCGATAGTTATCCTGAACTGGAACGGACGAAAATACCTGGAACAATTCCTGCCTTCTGTCATCGCCAGCAGCTATCCTGCGAAAGAAGTGATCGTGGCCGATAATGCCTCCACGGACGACAGCCTGCCCTTCCTCCGGGAGAACTACCCACAGGTGCGGATCATCGCCCTGGACCGTAATTACGGATTCGCCAAAGGGTATAATGAAGCGCTCCGGCAGGTGAAAAGCGATTATTATGTATTGCTGAATTCCGACGTAGAAGTGGCGCCGGACTGGATCGGGCCTATACTGGACCTGATGGAGAAAGACCCTTCTATTGGCGCCTGCCAGCCCAAGATACGCCGCTGGGACAACCGCGAACTGTTCGAATACGCGGGCGCCGCCGGCGGCTGGCTGGACTGCCTGGGCTATCCCTTCGCCCGGGGCAGGATCTTCGATCTCTGTGAAAAGGACGAAGGCCAGTATGATACGGCGGAACCCGTCTTCTGGGCCAGCGGCGCGGCCTTATTCATCCGGGCGGAACTTTATCATGAAATAGGAGGACTGGACGGCTATTTTTTCGCGCACCAGGAAGAGATCGATCTTTGCTGGCGATTGCAGCTGGCCGGACACCAGGTCTATGCCTGCCCCGCCTCTGTCGTCTACCATGTGGGAGGAGGGACCCTCCCGAAGGGCAATGAAAGGAAGGTCTTCCTTAATTTCAGGAATAACCTCATTATGCTGGCCAAAAATCTGCCCGCGGGCCAGCTGGCCTGGAAAATGCCCTTGCGGATGCTCCTGGACGCCATTTCTGCCTGGAAATCGCTGTTCGCGGGGGAAGCCATCTATTTTAAGGCCATTCTGCAAGCCTGGATGGCCTTTTTCAAATGGCTGCTTTTTAAAAGGGGACAAAGCGTTTTCCCTCAAAAAAAGGGCGGAAAACTGCTTGGATGGTACCCCCACAGCATAGCCTGGCAACATTTTGTGCTGGGGAGGAAAACTTTTGCGGAAATTATGAAGGCCAAAAGGTGATAATTTCGGGCAAACCATTATTTTTGCGTGGCAATTAAATCACTATGGATCAATATCAAGAGACCAGGAATCCGAAACTGAAAGACATCGCTTACAGCTGGGTGAATTCTTCCGTATTCTTATTTTATCTACAGGTTTTTTGTGTGGTAGCCTTCCTGCTCGGGGGATGCTATGGACTCTATACGCATCGCTACAAGGGCAAGCCCGAAGTGAATGTTCCGTCCAATACGCTGTATACGCCCCAATACAAGTAAAAAAACGACAAAATTTTTCCGGGAATCGCGCACATTCCCTATTTTTGCCCTCCCAATAAAGTAAAGGACGGGGGAAGAATAAAAAGTTCTTTTTGAAATAGTTAGAAATTATGCGGAAGTAGCTCAGTTGGTAGAGCGCAACCTTGCCAAGGTTGAGGTCGCGGGTTCGAGCCTCGTCTTCCGCTCTAAATTCCATCCCGGAAACTCTGAGGGTGGAATTTTTTGTTTTGGGTAGAATGCCCGGAACACCTGGGTGGCGGAATTGGTAGACGCGCTGGACTTAAAATCCAGTTGCCAGCAATGGCAGTACGGGTTCAATTCCCGTCCCGGGTACTACAAAAATGGAAGCAAAAGAGATATTACGACAGCACATCGCCAGGACAGCTTCGCTGACCGATGAGCAGTTTGAGTATCTCTTTTCGCATTTTAAGCCTCTTTCCTTTAAGAAAGGCCAAACGATCATCAGCGAAGGCGATAAAGTGGAGACTGAATACTTCGTCCTCTCGGGCTGCCTGAAAGCCTTTTTCATCAATGACGAGGCTAAAATGTATATCCTGCAATTTGCCATGCCCACCTGGTGGACATCGGACTTTAACGCCCTCTACAACCAGACAAAAGCTACCATTAACATAGATTGCATCACGGACGCGGAGACGCTCTGCCTCACCAATAATGACCGGGAAAAACTTTGTAATGAATTGCACCCGGTCGAACATTTTTTCCGCTGGCGTACGAACAGAGGCTATCTCGCCTCTCAAAAAAGGCTCCTGTCCTTAATGAACAACGATACGAAAAAGCGATATGAAGAGCTCCTGGCGCTATATCCCGAACTCTATAACCTCGTCCCTAAGCACCTGATCGCCGCCTACCTGGGCGTTTCCCGGGAAACCTTGAGCAGGCTGTACAACGCACACTGATTGTGATGTACATCACGCAATCCATCGGAATTTCCTGCTTTCCTTTGAGTAAATCTTACAACTATGTGGCATCAAACAACAGCAACGGAAATATTGGGCATTCAATATCCCATCCTGCAAGGCCCCTTCGGCGGGAATCTTTCTTCAGCCGGGCTGGTAGCTGCGGTATCCGGAGCAGGTGGGCTGGGCGGATACGGGGCTTATACGTTGAGCCCGCAGGAGATCGTCGAAGTGGACCGGCAGATAAAGGCGGCTACCGATAAACCTTATAATATGAACCTGTGGATCTCGGATGCCGATGCGCCTGGCAGGGCCGTCACCGACGAGCAATACGAACGGGCCAAACAATTGTTCCAACCCTATTTTGACGAGGCAGGCATCCCTTTACCTCCAAGACCAGCGCCCTTTAAACCAAAGTTCGAAGACCAGGTGCAGGCAATACTGGATATCCGGCCAAAAGTATTCAGCTTCCTTTTCGGGGCGCCTTCCGCCGACATCCTGGAGCAATGCCGCAAACGGGGCATCCTGACCGCAGGCGCCGCCACCACGCCGGATGAGGCTATTTTCCTGGAAGCCGCGGGAGTGGATATGATCATTGCTTCCGGCTTTGAAGCCGGCGGCCACCGGCCATCCTTCCTGGCTACGGCAGAGTCATCGACGACTGGCACTTTTGTACTGCTGCAACTGATCAGGGAAAAAGTAAAGCTGCCTGTTATTGCTGCCGGGGGCATCGCCGATGGCAGGGGTATTGCAGCGGCCCTCGCGCTGGGGGCCAGCGCGGCGCAGATCGGCACCGCTTTCCTGGCCTGCGATGAGTCGAATGCCTCGCCTGTTCAGCGGCAGATGTTATTTTCCGATGCGGCAAAATATACCACCCTGTCACGGGCATTTACCGGGAGGCTCGGCCGCGGACTGACCAGCAGGATCGCGCAGGAACTGGCAGGTCATGAAAAAGGAATACTGCCCTTTCCCTTACAGCGGATCTTTATGTCATCCTTGCAGAAAGCAGCGCTGGATCAGCAAAAATGGGAGTTGGTATTGTTCTGGAGCGGCCAGGTCGCACCGATGCTTAAACATACCAGGGCCAAAGAGCTGATGCAGTCCTTAATTGAAGGAACGAACACTTATTTCAATGGACTAACTGCCTGAGATGGAAGAAAAATACTTCAGCACCTCGTTCTTATAGATCCTGCCGATGGGCAGCTCCGTATCGCCGATCTGGATGCTGGCGGAATTGAAGGATTTGATATGGTGGGTGGCCACGATGAAGGAGCGATGTATGCGTACGAACATATTCTCCGGCAGTTTCTCCTCCAGGTAGCTGATGCGCTCGTAGCTGACGATGGTCTGCTGGCGGGTGACGATCTTCACGTAGTCCTTCAGGCTTTCGATCCACAGGATGTCCTTCATGAAGACCTTCACCATTTTTTTATTGGACTTGAAATAGATGAACCGCTCGCTGTTGTTGCTATGGTTTTGGTTGCCCCGCGACGGTTCGGGTAAGGGCTGCTCGGAGGATTCGGGCTTGTATTTATTGATGGCGATGACGAACCGTTCCAGGGAGATGGGTTTCAGGAGATAGTCCAGCACGTTCAGGTCATAACTTTCAACGGCATAGTCCCGGTAGGCGGTGGTGAGGATGACCTTGGGGGGATGCAGCAATGTTTTCAACAAATTGATGCCGCTGAGCACCGGCATCTTGATATCCAGGAACAGGAGATCGACGCTATTGGTCTTCATAAAGGAGATCGCCTCCAGCGGATTGCTGAAGCGGGCGGCCAGCTGCAGGTGGGAGAACTGCCGGATATAATTTTCCAATACATCCAATGCAAGCGGCTCATCATCCAGCAATAAGCATTTTGTTACCTGCATGGTCAAAGATTTATTTTTAAGTCCGCCTCGAAATACTCCTGGTCGGAGGTGATCTCGAGGGAATGCCTGCCCGGATACAGCAAAGCTAACCTTCTTTTTATATTCTGCAAGCCTATTCCGTTCGGGGCCGGATCTTCGGTGGGGGGGACCTTGCTGATGCTGTTCCTTATTTTCATGTAGAGAATGTCCTGCTTCAGCTTCAGGTCGATGGTGACCCATACATTGTCCAGGTCGTCGCTGAGCCCATGTTTAAAAGCGTTCTCGACGAAAGGAAGCATGAGGAGGGGGGCTATCTGCCTGTTTTCCAGGTCTCCGGAGATGTTGAAAGAAAAGGTCAGGCGCTCGCCATACCGGATCTTTTCCAGCTCGATATAGCTTTTCATGTACTCGATATCCTTCTGAAGGTCGATGCTATCCTTTTGAGAGTCATAGAGCATATAGCTCATCAGGGAAGAAAGCTTTAAGACCAGGGTAGGGGCTATATCCGACTTT
>Ga0307517_10002381_pt1 | contig 30268 bp, 25 predicted proteins | sample 23_EM_MG_FD_194515 | JGI IMG/M metagenome (GOLD analysis project Ga0307517, IMG submission 194515) | Populus trichocarpa ectomycorrhiza microbial communities from riparian zone in the Pacific Northwest, United States - 23_EM | ecosystem: Host-associated > Plants > Roots > Unclassified | place... | reverse complement strand
AAAATATTGTTTTTAGTTTTTAAAAAAAAAAAAAAAAAGCTCTCCGTGCATGTCTTGTGACCTGAATGTGGATTATAATAGTTTACCTTTACAACAAAGAATTGGTCGTTGGGAGCAAAATTATCTTTTCTATAAGGTTTATTTGTCAATGTCATGTTGAACACGTATATATTATTCTTTTTATACTTTTAACACGCACTGCAATGACTTAAATATTTTTAGTTGTATAAAAAATAAAATTGAGAATTTTTTAATTTGGGATAATTAAAAATTTTGATTCGTGATTTTTTTTAATGTGTCTATTACGAGGTAAACCGATCTTATAACTCAGGTCATAAACTTTGAAGATTAACTCAGTTTGACTACGGTCTTATTTTTAGGTTCTTTTTTTAAAGTCTTTTTTTTTCATCATTTAACTTTAAATTATTGGGCCTTCATCTTTGAAATTTTTGTAGCTTCCCTTTTTTTTGGAATTGTCTCGATCTTATATCATAGATCACGGGTTAGTCAAGTTAACTCAGGTTGATTAAGTCAAGGTTTTTTTTATGTTCTTTATCGATTTTTTTCCAATCAATTTCATTTTTTTATTCAATTTACTTTGTATAGGGTTATCTCGATCTCACAATTAAGCCATGAATTTAGCATGCTGACTCAAGTCAGGTTTTTTATCCTCTTTTAAAATTGATTTTTTCTCAACTACCTCTTTAGCGTTTGATTTGCTGATAATTGAGCATCAAAAATTTTAAATTTTTTTTCTTTATGAGATTATCTCATTTACTTTTCTTTTTTTTTGTTATCAAACAATATCATTAAGATATTTTAAGATTATTTATAGGTTTTTTTTATAATATTGGCAAGAGTTATTTTTTTATTAGTTATTTTTTTTTGTTTTTTTATTGTCATTAATTTTTTATAATTATATTATTAAATTAATTGAGTTTATTAAATCTATTTGAATTAATTGAGTTTATTCGTACGAACCCAACAGAATGTAAAATAAATAGTAAACAAACTACCGCGTTTACACACACAGAGGATCGAATGTTTTGCATAAAGAAAAAAACAAATTCCTGATAGAAAGCCTAGACAAGTCGATCTTGATTTCTATAACCAAAATCTAAAATGGTACGCTAATGTCTCTCTATAATAATATCGGAATTAGGGTTTCTTTTTGTATTTTCTTTTGTTAATGATTTGGATTTAGGGTTTCGATTTCTATTCTATAATTGTAAACTCGTTCCTCGATGAAATTTTTTTCATGATTTTAATTGAATTCACTTATGAGCTTGATTTTAATTGAAAAATACGAACTACACTACAAGTTGGTTCTTGACTATGAGTGAGAAATAGGGAGAAAATCAATTTTTGGATAGTGAGATGAGGGGATGAGTTTTTTCCAGGGAGAAAAAGGTGAGGTGGAAGAGGGACGATAAGTGGTATGGAAATGATTAATTTTAAGGTTTTAATATATATGGAGATATTAATATTATTTTGTTTATTTTAAAAATTTACTTTGATCCAGGAAAAAAAATTAATATTTTAAAAATTGATTGCATAGGAAAAAAAATATTAAACATTGGAGTGCTCAATGTAATTTTTCCAAATAAAATATGACATGAAAGAAAGTTTTTTATTTTTGTTTTATATGAATTAATAGTTAGTTAAAACTTAAAATCAAATAAAAAATAATTAATTAACATATGTAATTGTTAAGAAAAAAAAATGTCACGTCATTCAAATCGATGGATAGATGGAGAATGATGCTGGGCATAACATCTTGAATTTAATGAGAAGCTATAAAGGATTGTTTTTTCTTATGTTTTAAAAATATTTTTTAAAAAATTTAAAAATTTAAATATTTTTTATTTGAAATTAATATTTTTTAGTATATTTAGATTATTTTAATGTGTTAATGTCAAAATAATTTTTTAAAAAATAAAAAAATATATTATTTTAATATATTTCAGAATAAAAAACACTTTAAAAAATAATCGCTATCACACTTCCAAACATCCTTTAAATCCAAAGCATTTAATATGTATTAGTGGATTACCCACTTGCTTATTATTGTATTTTTATATTTTAATATCTGATTTTATTAATTAGATATGTTTTATAATGATCAATTTTTATTATATAAAAAAACCTAATTTTAACACCTCTTTAGACATCGAAAGCTTTGTTTAAGAATAATATGCATATTAGATGTGTATATATTAAAAAGAACTTAACCCCTATGAAAAGTATGTGATTGTAGATTCATTGTTATTATTCATTGAAACAACATAATAATTTTTTTTTGATCTTTTTATCCAAAAAATCCAATACATGCTTACAATGACAATGAAATCTTTTTGCAAGGCTCATTTATCATTACTAAATAAAACGGGGATAAATAAATATTTTTTTATTTTGATTGTATAGTAAAAATCTCAAATACTCTTATAAATAAAAATAAAATAAAATAAACTTGGTATCAAGAGATATTTTAGTATTTTTACAATGATTTTTTTTTATTATTTTAATTTAAATTGAGAGACATGATATTTGATAAAATATAAAAATAATAAACAATTAACATATACATAAAATAGTAAAATATTTAAGACCAAGAAAAGGGGCGTTTTCTTCTTCTTCTTTTTAAATGTTTTTTTGTTGTTGTAATTATCATATCAACTTATGAACAATACAATATTTAGTTAAATAAATAAAAAACAAAAAGATAGGCGTGTGGGAAGTGTTCATGTCCTTCAAGTGATGCGGGCGACGTCTCCCAACATCCAAAAATGCAATTCTATCATGTCATTGGAAGTGTCATTGTGTTTTTTTTTTAATTGGTGCGACATATATTGCTGGTGAACTTTTCTTTTTTCTTTCTCTTTTTCTCTCTATCCTCTCCTAAAATTACAACATGATCTTTTTGTTGTTGGTATTTCAACTCTGGTTTTTATTATTTTTTATTTATAATTTTTAGTCTTGGCTTTTTTGTAAAACTTTTATTTATTTTCAGGTTCATCATTCAATCCTACTTTACCGGATATTACATTTTTCAATGCGGTCCTCTTTCTTTGAATTTCTATTTTTTTTCTTGGCCTTCTTGTAAAAATTTTAGTGGTTTTCAATTTCATTTTTCAACTCAAATTGATCGTATTATGTTTTTCAATTCGATATTTATTGTTTTTATTTATATTTTTTTCTTTGTTCTTTTGTAAAAATTATTATTCTTTTCAATTTAACCCTTTAATTACAATATTATTTTTTATATCAATTTTGATACTTAGTTTTTTTGTCCTTTTAGTAAGTTATTTTTTTTTAATTTCATCATTTAGTTAAATATAAAATTTATTTTGTATTTTAATTTTATTCTCTTTCTTTTAATTGTTATTTTTAAAATTTTTTTGTATAATTAAAATTTCATTTTTTAATTTCATCATTCAATATTTAATTGATTAGGAATTGAACTTCATGATTTTTTTCAAATTAGATGTTTTGGGTCTAGTGACTTGGATCACGGGTTTGAAAAGCTAACACTTTTTTTTTATATATATATAAAAAGCTTTATAATTCTTTTTTTTTATCAGGTTATTTGAATAACAAAAATTCGGTTAATTTGTTTACATATTTATTATGATCATGGGTTTGACGGATATTTCAATTGACTCAGCCCTAATTAACATATTTATATGTTTCTTATAATCGGTTTTTTATATAATTTTCTTATCCCATTTCAACACCTCAATATATAAGTGTTACATGTTTATTTTTGTAGTTGAAATTTTGTTTTGTGATTTTTTAAATTATTTTTTTACTTTAAATTAATTTTTTTAGTGTTTTTAAATAGTTTAGATTTTTTATATTAAAAATAATTATTTTTTAAAAATATTATTTTTATATATTTACAAGAAAAAATACTATGAAATGCATCGCTACCTCACTAACTAATTAACAACGAAAGCCAAACAGGACAAGAGACCGGCTCCTCCACCTTCAAAAACACCGAGTCACTGACCCATTCGATAAGACCCGCTGAAGTTTGCCCAGAATTTGCAAAAGATGGCTACTTTTTCTTCCTCACCTTTGCTATTTGCAAACCCAGATTCTGGTTTCTCTCTTTTAGAACGAACTTGTAAAATCAAGATGCTTAGAAGAACAACAGCTACTCCTCCATCCATTACTGCTGCTTCTTTGAATGATAATGATGATCAAAGTTCTTCATCAAAGTTGGTCACTTTTATAGGCAAAGGTGGCTCTGGAAAGACTACCTCTGCAATTTTCGCTGCCCAGGTTCTTCTTTCCTTGAATTCTTGCTATTCAACTTAAGTCAATTTGTTTCAATCTCTTTTGCCGTATTCAATCAGTTATGTTAATATTTACTTAGTGTTTTTTTCATGGGTTAAAAGTCTGAAATTTATAGTTAAAGGAAGGGCATTATGATGGAACTATGGCCTTATGATCTCTGTTCGCAGTTTTTAATAATTTATCGAAGAGACAATACTTTTATGATTTTGAACTGTCTGAATCAAATGCATGCTTGTGATGTGGTAGACTGGAATGTAATGTGATTGAATCAAAGTAGATGAATGATATCTAGGAGACTTTAAGAAAAATAAACCAAAGTTTTTTCCAGATGGAATTTCCTTTTGGTCACTGTTTTCTACTGTAGATTAATTTGAAGATAGTTAATACACCGTATTTCTTCTTACTAGTTTAGACTGGATAGTATGATGGGAATGTAGAAGTTTAAACATTGGTTTTATTTTCTTTGCATAGTTTTTGTTTTTATTTTTTACGCAATTTGTGCAAGTTATGGTGGGATCTTAATTTTTTTTTTGCTTTGTTTTGCCGATTTTCATTCAGCATTATGCAATGTCTGGGCTTCGGACATGCTTGGTGATACAGACCCAAGATCCCTCTGCTGAATATCTACTGAACTATAAGATTGGAACTTCTCCTACCGAGTGCAGTGACAACCTTTGGGCTGTTAGGTTGGAAACCAGTAAAGTGTGTTTTTTCACTTCTTTTTTCTTGTTTCTTTATGGAACTTCAAACTTTTAATGTAAATGGTGCAGGTGCATTGATAATTGCTCTTGATATCTGCAGATGCTTCTTGAGCCTCTTGATCGGCTGAAGCAAGCCGATTCTCGTCTTAAGATGACTCAAGGAGTTCTCGAAGGGGTAGGTATGTAGTGGCTCTCTCAATATGCTTGTGCTGTATCATAGTCATCAAATAGTGCACTTCCCACTGAATGTTCTGTATCTTTTATCATAATGTGAAGGTGGTTGGAGAAGAGCTTGGTGTGCTTCCTGCAATGGATTCTATTTTTGCAGTATATGCACTTGCAGGGCTTGTAGGATCATTAAATGTTAACCAGACCAACAGAGATAAATTTGACATAATAGTATATGATGGAGTCAGCACTGATGAAACACTTCGAGTGATAGGAGCAGCTAGTAAAGCAAGGTTAGTTGAATTTCTAACCTCCCCAACTCAACTCTCTCTCATATTTTTGTCTGTATTGAACAACATAACTGTGCTCAGATTGTATTTGAAATATCTGAGGAATTTGGCCGAGAAGACTGATCTTGGGAGATTGGCTGGTCCTTCACTCGTGAGCCTTGTTGATGAAGCATTGAGTTTAAGTGGTAGCAAATATAATTTGAACAGGAAAACGAGTGCTGAAATATGGGACAGTTTGGAAACAATGTTAATGGTAAATGTGATTCATGCTTCTTGCTTCTCCATTTCTACACAAACTTGATAGCATTTTGTGTTGATTATACTGCAGCAAGGATCTTCTGCTTTTTATGAACCATCTAGATTTGGATGCTATCTTGTGATGGACCCTAACATTCCAACATCAGTGAATGCTGCTTTGCGTTATTGGGGCTGTACCCTCCAAGCTGGTGCGCAAGTTTCTGGTGCAATTGGAATTTCTTCACCACGTTTCAATGAAGAATCATTGGAAGGAGTCAAGAAAAACTTTTTGCCCTTGCCTTTTGCTTTCATTCCACATCTCTCAATAGGTTACCCTCCTGAATGGAATTCAGTCATGCTAAACACTGTTGGTCATGATGCAAGAACTTTATTTTCCTTGCCAGCAAGTCACAGCAATAGCATGGCACCACCAGTAAAGTTTGACGCAGCTGAAAAATCAGTTACTCTTTTCATGCCAGGTTTTGACAAGTCAGAGATCAAGCTATACCAAGTATATCCCTTTCCTTCATATGTTCTTTTTTCCAAAGATCTTTATCATGTTTCACAAACTGTCCAAATTTGTTTTCGTTACTTCAGTTTGCAATAGTTAAATGGCTGGAAAAACCTCCCTTTTTTTCCATATTATAGGACGGAAGGTCCTTGTGAAATCGTTTATCATAGTTCAGAAAGTGTTTTCTATAATTGCAGTTCTTTTGAGTCTTGGTTGAAAAAAGAGAAATTCATATGCCTGGGAAATTATTCCAAGGGAGACACGAGTAGCTTCATGCACTTCCAGAATTCGTTAGATATTATGGCATTTAAGTCATTGTAATTAAGAGGATACATAAAATGAACTCCTAGGAAGGATTAATCTCTTAGAATTAGTACGATATTCTGGCATTTAAGTCCATTGTAATTAAGAGGATACAGAAATCTACTTGTATCTCTTGAAATATAATAATAATCTGAGCTTAGTTTTGTAAATTGAATTCATGTTAGTTCTGCAATTGTAGTTAGCAGATTTGATTGGCGCCTTGAATAAAAGCCATGAGCCTTTAAAATGGAAAAGAAGATCCTTATTTGAACTGTAGATTTATTGCACAAGTGTTAAGTAGCTTTAATTCCAATAATGAAAAGTATGAATTCATTGTTTTATTGTGAAAAATTCACAAATTTTAATCAATTCGCTGATTTAGGCATCATCAACAGTGTATCCTGTTTTTTTTGGTGGGATAGTTGCAAAAAGATCTTTTTGCTCCTTTTTTGTTTAATCAGTTTGTTTAGTAACATTAACATAATTTTTTATGCTTTCCTGATAAATGCAGTATAGAGGAGGATCTGAATTGTTGGTTGAAGCAGGGGACCAGAGACGTGTAATCTGTCTCCCAACAAAAATTCAAGGTAAGGTGGGAGGTGCAAAGTTCTTTGACAGAAGTCTTGTAATCACAATGCGATAGTGTGACTGCAAAAGACTACTTGTCATGTATTCTTGCTTTTGTTCTTGACTGTTCAAGATTGATGTGTGGAGCATCGATAACAGATTTTATCTGATGGTGGCTATTGGTTTCGGGGTCATTCACCCTTTGGAATAAATCTGATTATTGCTCTTTACCTACAACTATTGCACATTGTGTCCAGCTTTGAGTGCATGAAAGTGTACATCAACAGTTGTAGCCTTTGAAAACAACATTTAAATTCACCATTCAACCAACAGTTGTAGAGTTGGTCAGTGACTCAATATGCAAAATCCTCCCAATAACCTTTTGGAGGTTTGCGCATGCATGGTATAATAATTTAGAGCTAAGTTCTATTGATGGGTTCAATGACCTATGTGCTAAGCTAGTGGCACGCCTTAGCACCAACATACCCCGCCAAGAAAAGCTCCACGAAACTATTTGATGTTACCTAACAAGAAGGCGAGTCTACATGTGCATATTTAAAAGGTTTAATAAGGAGATGATCAAGGTGAGAGAATTGCTTAAGCCAATAGATTTAAAAGTCTTGACAAGAGAGGTAAGAGAACATACCTTTTGGATAAAAGTTTATGCCTTACCAGTTAAAAGTTTGCTCAAGGTGAAACAAGTTATGGAAAATTACATATTGGTGGAAGAGGTTGATTTTCTATGACATGAGCCCCCTTCTTATTACATGGATAACCAAGAACCTTCAAGGTGAAATCATTCTCTTAATAGAAATGAAAGTTATAGGAAAAACCATGAAGGATTAACCCATGGTCATTTGATGTATCCTAAGAATCACTCATTTGAAGTTATCAGGGCAGTTAAAACAAACATCTTGGTGCCACCTCTAAGACATGTCACTTCTAAGAACCTCCCTTGTACATATTACTCAGATCACTTTAGGATGCATAATCCTCAATATGAATGTAAGTTTATTTTTGAAATAAAAATAATGTATCTTTGACATATATTCCATATCTACTGATTTTTAGTAGGGGCTTCCAAATACTTTCTAAGAAAGGGATTGACTTGATCTCCTTAGGGGTCTCTCATCAATTCGTCAGGGGTTGATCTAGGATTCCTATTCTCCAGGTGATGCCTGGAGGCCTCTCACCAATTCGTCAGGGGTTGATTTAGGATCCCCTATTCTTCACGTGATGCCTAGACACCTCTCACAAATTCGTTAGGGGTTAATCTGGGATCTCTCATTCTCTAAGTGATTCTTAGAGGCCTCTCACCAATTCGTTAGGGGTTGATCTTGGATCCCTATTTTTTAGGTGATGCCTAAGGGCCTCTCACCAATTCACTAGGGGTTGATCTTGGATCTTCCGCCTCTCCAATACAGTCTCGAACTGGCACCACTCTCCGATATAGAGCTCTTATGTCTCATGCCATCCTAGAAAGGTTATATATCTCTCATACACCATTGATCATTCTTCAATGAGGGGCTCCTAAGCTCCCACACCATCACAAGGGAGGTCTCAAACCTTTTACGAGCTCTCAAACCCCCACGCCATCATAAGAGAGGCTACAAATCTTCTACTATTTGGTGAGATCTTTCTTTCTTTAATTAAGAGCTTTCATGCCTCATACCATCTAGAGAGGCCACATACCTCTCATACTCCAGTGCAACCACTCTTCAAGGGATGAACTTGGTTTTTCTAGTGCAATAAGACCATCTTTAATGGATTTGTCCTCTCCCCTATTTAGAAATTCTTCTAAGTATGGGTATAACCAGGAGTTACCCTCCATGGATTTCCACCACTCTTTTTAAGTTCTCCTAAGCTCTTTAAAATTTTTTCTAAGTATAGGCTTGCTCTCCATAGGTTTCCACTAACCACTTAAATTTTTTTCTAAGTATGAAGTCTTTTATATCCCAACTTACCTTCTTAAAATTTTTTCTAAGTATGAGTTCCTCCATGATTCCCCTCTACATACTTAGAATTTTTTTAAAACATGGTGCATATCCACACACGGGTTCTCTAGTTTATTACTCGAGGTTTCAACCCCTCTTCTTATATGAAGAAAATTCGATGAACTCGTCATGGTAATCAGGTATTGTTATAAGTTTTTATGGATTAATACCACAAAAAGTTAGATGGCTGCTGATGGATCCAAATAAAATGGACTCAAACCCCCTTACGATGGACCAAAAAAATTTCCTCAAAATAGACCCAACAAGAACACTCTTTAAGCTCAGGCTTAGTATTCTGAGCCCCAAGTGCAGCAGAGGGGCAAAGAAGTGGGCTCGAGCATGGTAGCTTGAACCCAACTCCTAAGGAGCTTGGGCTCCGACTCCTGCCCGAACCCAACTCCTTAGAGGACATGGGCTCAGGCATGAAGCCCGATCCCATGCTGGGCGTGCACCCCAGCACCCTCGTGGGCTCGGGAGCTGGCCCCGAGCCCAGCATGCTTGGGTCCAGGCAGTTCATCTGGACCCGTTTCTCACCTCTAATGGGCTTGAGCCCAACATTTGCTAGAGATTTTTCCGAAACCCCATGCGAGTCCCTTAATATTTTCTATTGATCCAATATGTATTATTTTGAGTAGAATATAATTTAAAATATCACAAAAGTAAAATTACACTCCAACTCTTTCTCTCCATAAAAGGATAAAATTCATGAGCTATAAATACACCATGAATCCTTCAAGTCAAAGGTTCACAATTTCTTCATTCTCTACTGTATATATATTTTCAGAGCATCTCTCTTTAAAATATTATTGCATTTTTTCTCTGAATAAAGTTACTGACTTTATCATCGGAGAGTCCCTACGCTTATCAAATGATACATCTTGTAGATATCAGTTACCGGTCACTTGGCTTATCAGACATTACTTGCTACTAGTTACCAACCCTCTGGTCTTTTCATATCAAGTTACTATATACTTTGATTATGAAGAATAGATCAGATTACTTAAACTAAGAGATCAATCAATTAAATAACATATTTATCTTATTTCTAAACATCTTGAATTTTGAAACTCATCAACGGAAAGAGAAATTTACCCGTTACCTATTTTGCCAACTATCTATGCATCCAAACTAAAATCTTTTCTATACGATATTTTGCATGAAGGTCATATTTGAAGAGGAAAAAAAATACCTCACAGGGTTTATGAGGGATTCTCTGTAACAGTTTCCTTCCTCGGAGAGCAAAGTACACAATATCGCCTCTTTACTTCCCACCGAGATGCGAACTTGCACCTAATATTTCATTACCGTGGATTTTCAATGTCTTTGAGACGCCATAGAGTTCATTACCTTAGCTTCTAAAGCAGGACAATGTTAATTGATAAACTAGCAGTACAGAAAACAGAAATCTTATGTGAGTCTCGACTGAGAAACCATTAACAAATATCACTCCCTCATTAACTGAACATTTAACCAAACAAGTCTAATGCCCAGGATACACTGGTGCTTATATTTTTTGGTTTCAAGTTTCTGTAACGAGGTGAAGTTGAAACTGTGATTATTCACTTGCCAAAAGTCTTGAGCAATTACAAATCCTTTTTTTCTACTTCCAGCTATTCAGCCCATGTCGACTTCATAGCATCTTAACAACGCTATGCTACCCTGAAATCCGTTTTCCTGCGTTTTTTTTCCAAACTAAACTTGAGACGGTCAAAGGACAATAAAATTTATAAATATTTCCCTGTATAAAGTAACTTTAACCTTTGTTGGCTCAAGCTGGACTGGTTTTTTCTACAATATCCAATCTATATGATGTTCTATGAAGACATGAAATGAGATGACGCAATATACAACAGAAAATTATGACCCTTCCATCTTATTCTCTTCTCCCATTTGTGAACGTACACGGCTCCTCAGTTCCTCAAAAGCCTTCATGCTCTCTGCATCAAAGCCTCCAGCAAACTGGAAATAGATCCACGTCAAGAGACAAAATTGCAGATTGATAAGAAACTTGCATTTCAATGTTATAAGGTTAACCTGTGATTAAATGCTATGGAAATATAGACACCAGAGATAATTTGCTACCACCCTGGCAGTACCATACAGTTTCCATCTAATCACCATCCGGATAATTTGCATTCCAGTATTCAAATTTAACATGGAGATAAAATATACCTGATGAACACGGAAAGCGAAACGAACACCTTGCAGTACCAAAAACTCTCTGTTTGGTTCTTTCTCAGGTCCACTCATTGTATCTAGTTCTGATGCAACACGCTTCATGTACTTTCTTGCCAACTGCACGGATGAGAGCTTGATCTGCAATGAGAAAGATGTCACGTGACCAACTTCGGTATTGAAACAATGGAAGTTTTTCCCTTGAATGATCTGCATTTTTATGGATACTTGATACAATCATAAATTATTCTCGTATCACGAGTAAATTTTGTATCCATCGCTAAAAAAAAGGCTGTCACAGCAATGGCATAAAGCTGTCTTCAAGGCCATATTTTTAACAAGAAAAAATGTGTCTTGCTGAATCATCGGCATATATGAGTTTTGGTCATAAACTTGCTCATCATATCTATCAACAGATAAAAAAAATATAACCTGTTAAATATGCAACTGTTGAGGAAAACGTGATTCTATGAGCCAAAAGATAGAGAACACAAACATTTTCATAACTAATTCCATGTATACATACATCAAAATTTATATCTTCTCGTTTTAAGCATACCTTGCCAACAACTCCTGAATCTAATAACCAATTAGTTGGGATCCCAAACTCTCTGTATCGGGAAACAGCCATGTCTCTTGTACGCAATAGTGCATATACGCTGTTTTCCACTCTGGCAAAGAATAAAAGAAAAATAAGACGGGAAATTAGGCCAGTTGAAAGAATAAACTATCTCCTAACAGTTTATTATGGTAGAAGATATCAGGCCACCACGACACCTCCTAGGGGAATACTATTTATTATTTGAAATGCCATACACAAAATATGTTAGTAAGTTTCCAATCTTCTCAGAGTTCTATAATCTATTTAACAAGCATGAGAAGAAGAATGTACTTACTTTTCGAGCAATTTGTACATCTTTTTTAAAGCAGCTTCACATGGGAGGTTGGGATCATCAACAAAAGAGGTTACTTGCCTCTCCAATTTCATGAGATCCTGGTACTCAAAAGCTGCTTCTCTCAATGCATCAGCTTTACTTTCAGGCCAATCAAAGTGCTTGAGAACTGCTCGTTCATCAACCTAAAGAAATAAAAAAATAAAAAAATGAATTGATATGATCAGAGTCTTGAACAATAACCTAGCAGCCAAGGAAATGTTACATTTGGAAATATTTGGCAGGTGAAGTTTCTCTTTATTCTTCCATTGTGCCAGTTAAAGCACTGAAGGAAGCAAAGAGTTCGTAGCTTTTCTGGAGGTGAGTTATTGCTAAAAGAAAATTCTGAATGAGATAATAGTATTAAAAGCTATATTACTAAGGGTTCAGCGTGATGATTTGAATGTGGCATGTATATGTGTTCCATATTTCCTGAAAATATCTTTGCGCTTGAACCGCATGAGATCCCTCATCCCTTTTCTTATTTTAAAAAGTCGTTAGCTCTGATAGATAACTACCAAATTTTTGCCACTAGGAAGTAAATGACATACCAAGAAAGATAATTCCTCATCGAGCCAGTTTACAAAGGCCACCAAGTCATCTATGGTGGAGAAGGAAGCTGCTCGAACTTCAGTTGCCAATGACTGGACGAAATCACCTTGAGTTTCTACATCTGCTTTCACCTGGATCCAGCACATGGAATTTTGCATTAGCAGATCAGGGCAGTGAGACTATTTTATGAGAAAAATAAGAAGGAAAACAAAAATAAAGGCAAATATTTAACGCACAGCCAACAGGAAAGACGATCTGTTCTCAATTTCCCCTATCATGTTGCTGCGAGCATGTGATACATTAGATGTTGAAGAAATCAAAGATGATGTATCCTTCTTTGCCTCGCGTTTCATCAAACTCTGATAAAATTCTACTAGTTCCGGAGCCCGGTGAACTTTATCACCACTTCCTGCTCCTCTTGGCAAGCTTCCAGGTGGAGGAGGTGGACGAGGTGGTCCACCAGGTGGAGGAGGTGGTGGTGGCGGTGCACCTGGTGGTGGAGGTGGCACTCCACCTGAAGGATTGGCATTTGTAGCAACTGGAGCACCAGCAGATGATTTAGGAGGAGGCCGCGGCACCCTAGGAGCCCTCTTCTCGGTGTGGGCAAGTTTCATCTTGCTTACTGTCTGCGAATCAACATCCTTACCATCACTAGATTGTTCACTTGACTCACCAGAGGCAACTGGTTTCTCTTTTATTTGGGAAAGTTTAGCTGGCAAAGTTATGGGTATAACTTTCTCCCCCTTTGTTCCAAACTGAAAATTTGAACTGTCACTAAACTTCACTGCTCTTGCTTTTTCTGCTTTTTCCTTAATATGCTTCTCCCTTTCTAAGGCCAACTTGTGTCTGTCTTTATAGGCAGGATACTTCTCATCTAAAACTCCTTCCACCGATTTAGACATTACTTGGAAAGATGAAGCAACAGAATTTAGTGAGTCACCAGGAGAGTCAGGAGCATCCTGATCCATCTTTCCAAATGAAGTTATGGCTACAGTATCACTTGCATTCCTTATCATCAAGGATTCCAACGGACCCCTTGGACGGTGGCTCATGCTAGACCTGCTTGGAGATACTCCTGAGAAGGATCTGGACGGTGAAGAAAAGGCACTTGAATCATCTTTGCTTCTGCCCCATTTCTTCAGTTTTTGAATTAAATTAGGTTTCTTACTGAAACTGTATCTGCTAGAAGAACTGTCAATGGAAGTATTGTCAAAGTCCTCACTTCCAGGAGAAGATGGGTGAGAATAGTTGCTTTCCATATCTGTGTCTCCTTGTCCTCGTTCTGATCCGGCATATTCTAACAGTAGTTGTTTAGCCCTCTCTTGGGACTTGGGGCTCAGACTTTTATTGAGATCACGAGCTGAAACTTTTCCTGAAGGTGTTTGGTAGTTCCGGAGCTCATACCTCAAGCATGCATTGACCCAACGAAGGTACACTAGCTCTTCAACTTCACTAAACCTGTTCATTTGAAGTCCTTCCACTTGTTTTAACAGGTCTTCATTTGCGTGCTTTAAATTATTGACCTCCTCTCTTACCTTGGCAACCATTTCTGTCTGCAGCACCATTAGACAAAGCACAGAGAGGAAAATTTAAGTAATCATGTAAACAAACGCAGATCATAAGTTTAAGATATAAAACAAAAATTTAATTATTCTGTCCACTGAATATGTTTAACTATATTCTAGAAATAAGCTTTTCCAAAATATCTATGAATACTATATTTTGTTCTACTTCGTATCTCAAACTTGCCGAAACTAAATATCCTTTACTGCGTAGCAGTTACTAGAGAAAAGATGTTAACTACAAAGGTGATTAGGAGAAAATATAGCCCAAACACCTAGCATGTTTAATTGTTCCTCAATTCTCCAGAATATTTATGCACTACTGAACCCATTGTCAAAAGGAAACATGTTGCGCTTTACAGATTGGATAAGACGACAGCATCTCTCTTGAAATGAAAGGCGAGCATAAACAATACGCCACCATCCACCCTCAGAATGTACAGAGGAAAAAAGATGAAAAAACCTCAAGAATGTGCTTAAGAATTTCTTGAGCGAAAACTACGGCTCTTACCTCTGACAAATTGGAGAGGGATGTTAATTTAGCTTCAGCAGCACCCAGCTTAATAATCAACTCTCTCTTTTCATGTTGAAGCTCTTTGTTCTTCCTCTTAAGTTCCACAACTTCTACCTCCAACTCCTTCACAGCCTTCAGCCTCTTTTCAACCTCTGCATCCTTTTTCACAGCTTCTTGCTCTTTTGCCTGAAGACCAGAAACTTGTTGTTTGAGCAATAACAACTGGCCCTTCGTCTGGTTAGCATCAAGCTGAATTTGCCTCTGAAACTCCTTTATCTTGTTCCTTGCCAATTCCAATTCCTTCTTGGAAGAAGCTCCATGCGAAATCTCTTCTTGAAGCTTCTTCCTCTCAGCTTGCAGGGAATTGATGGTAATATTTAGCATGTCAATCTCAACGGTCTTAATTTTGAGCTGCCTTTGCAATTCAACGACGTCTGATTCCTGTTCCTTCAACCCATAGTACTCGAGCAATTCACCTTCAAGCTTTACCTCTCTCTCCTCCAATTCTCTTACTAGGTTGCGCAAACATTCCAGCTCACTTGCATTGTTTGCCATCTCAGTTTCATAAATTTTGTCCTTCTCTGCTTGGTCAAACTTTTCCCCAGGTAATGGATAATCGATTTCCCCAGACAGAAGATCTTCGAATTCAGGTAGAATATCTTCATCTTCCATACCAGGTGGAGTACCTTGAGCATGGTTAAATATGCTATTAATCAATTTGACCTCTTCTTCCTCTTCTTCTTCCTCCACCTGCAATATATATTGCACATTAATTCAAAGAAAATAATGGAAAACATCACCTCACATACTTATGTGGTCTAAATTGAGATAAAAAATTGATTTAAGTTTGTGTATACACTTACATCCTTCTCTTTAATGCTATCATCAAAATATGTAAACTGTTCTCTGTCATCTCCTTTGATTTGATGTTGCTCAATGCTTGCTTCACCATTTTCTGAGTTTCAATTCGACCAGAGAGTAACCACGAAATGCAAGAAGCATGTAAGCATATCAGCATAGAAAAGAAGTCTTTTAAGTAAGTTTTTCTATCTACAATACATTAACTTCATGTCTTATATTATGTGTTTATGTAGATATCAGCATAGATGCACTCTTTCAGCTTTCTGATAAAAGACAAAATTATGACTAAAACTTGTAGAATTTGTTACCTGAACGCTTGGCTGAAGAGTCTGTTGACTTTGCAGTTTTTACATGAAGCTGTTTAGCTGCAAAGGCTGCAATTGAAGCAGCAACCAGGAAGCCTAACCTGACTATCATGTAGGTATTGTCGGTAGCAGAATCCTAACCTTCCACTCATCTATAGAAACAAACCAATCCCAAAGCAACTCTCCACCCATGTCTCCCTATCTCCATAACTGAGAATTCAAGCCATCATGTCTCCGGAAATGCACCAAGAGCTACCCAGACTCTGCAACAGCCAATAGCGCTTAATAAGAAACACCAGTGCAAAGCCTGTATAAAACCCAGATTACCAAACTTAAAATTATTTGCAAATTCAGTGGCTTTATCTATATAGTTTCTAGGAAAATCTGCATTATCATCTTATCAGGTTTACGGACCTCTCAAACAACGACTTGTTTGTCCACGAAGAGTTCCTGATAAGCAGAATTCCATCCAACTGTCTTGCTAAGAGCTACAGCAACCACCAGTATAACTAGTGGCCAGTTTTGCTCCAGAAGGATGTTAACAAATCGCAAAAATTTGGTTGGTATATCATTTTACCATTTCGTTTCATAGGAATATATATAGAGCTAAGAAAACCAGAAAACAACCTGAAAGAGACAACCACCACTGTAAAAAATTTTTAGCAACTACTTGAGCCCACCCCTAACGCATCTAGTTTCTTACCTACGTATCACATCTAATTGTTGTATAAGTTTAAAAAAGAAAAAAGATGTTAAATATGAAGAGAGCTGTGGGGTCTTTTTTTTTTCTTTTTTCTTTTTTCAAGCCTCCTAATAAATGATTCTGTTGGCTGCTATTAGCAGGCAATACTTGGGTGTTTGTCTGTCCAGTTAAAAACCCTAGCTAGCTTCAAGTTGATCAAAACTCAAAGATCAAACTATGCATCAGAAAATCCTAACCATCCGATTGAACTTGACCTTTTCTGGATAGTCGTTTTCATTGGAGGAGTGACCACAGTTTAATTGGTGTAATTTAAGAAAAATGGATTTACTCCAGATAAAGCCATGCTTCCTAGACATTGGATGCTTCGTTGGCAGAAAGTAAAAATCTTTGGTACTTAGGAGTGGAGTAAGGACATAATATTAAGAAGCGGGTCTAGTTCAAAGGGCATGGAGATCGGTGGATCCCCTCTTCTTGGGATTGAAACAGGAGGAAGGGGAAAGATAGAACAAGTGGGTTTGTAGAAGCAAGGTTGAAATTTAATTCCCATCTGTTTGCTTAATGGACTGGAGCATATGTAAGAAGTTAGCCAAGCATATAAAAAGTGAGGCAAAGTTTTTTGTGAATGATTGATCATTTCACACTTTGCCCTTTTTTGGCTTTTCTCTAGAATTTCTTATCTCTAGCTAAAAAGTTTTGGTTTATTTGGTGAAATTCATGGGTTCCTTCGACCTTTTACTCTCATTTTGGATTTTTTTTTATGGCATATTTGGGGGAAACTCCAGGATATGATAAGCTCACAAAGCAACATCTTCGTACAGCAATCTATTTGTCTTTGCTTTCTAGTCATGAATTAAGCACCATTGACAAAATAATGCAAATGAATCCAACAAAACAAAATTCTATCAAGAGGGTGAGCTGGCAAATTCAGGAGCAGACAAATTTGACAGAAACGCTAGCACTCATCAATATCCATTGTTGGCCGAGGAATTTGTTGGTGTAAATCGAAGAAGCCCAAAAAAAAAATGAAGCAAAACAAAAACACGAGCAAATATCCCTTTTCTGCTTCATGAGAAATGAGTGGTCACCACTGTCTAACACTGTAGCAGCCAAATTAGCATCCAAAAAGACCAAGCCAATCCAGAAGAATGGGCTCTCATTATTTTTGTTTTTTTTTTTTTTTTTGTGGTCTCCTGAAAATAATATAATTATAACCACATGGGGTCTGTTTAGGCACCTCGTTCTGGAGAAGACAAATTAAGTAGTCTCTTCCTAACAAAAAAAAAAAGAAGGAAAAATCTACATTTGCATTTACAGAGGAAAAAACAAAATTGAGGGCGGGGTAAAAGAAGGCATACCAGGTATGGTGTTATGAAGAAAATGGGCAAAGAAACTGGAGCCAAAGCATGGTTGAATACTGAAGAGCTGAGCATGAGTGAAGCCCAGATTGAACCACAAATCTTGGCTTTTGCCTTATGGTGGAAGCACGCACATAGACAAGGGAAAGTGGAGTGGATAGCATTGCAATTTGCAGCGCCAACTCAAGTGCATGGGCGGCAATGACTTTTTTTGAAAGCTTTCGGTAATTGAGTTCAGTAAGTCATGCAAAAGCACTCATCTTCCCCAAATGACTAGTTTGCCCTAACTTGATGGCTTAATCACTTGATGCCAGCACTTTCTTGGTGGGCATGCTTGGGGTAAATTGACAAGAATGTGAAGTCGAGCACAGCCAGGGCAGTGAGCCCAGAGATGTGAGCTCCCATCCTGATGTTAACTTTCTTCCTGTAATCATAGCATTTCCATGATTCGTTCGCCGTCCAAAGAATTGATAGGAGCTCGCAGCATCTTCAACTTAAAGGGTTTCGTTGGAAACTTTCTATGGCACATTACTTATTGTCCTGGAGATTTCCTAGCCTTCCCCATACATGGAACTACGAAAGGTGTAATATGAAAACTTGTTTTTCTGCATATTCTTCAGATGAACACCATTGATGAAAACACTCTTCCAACCTTTCGTTTCAATTTGGTATTCTCGAAGAGCAGATAGAGAATACATTTTGAATTCATTCATCGAGAAGTCATCATACAGACAAGCATGGAAACAGCGGCCGTCCCAACCTGAGGCATTTATCACTACAGCTCTAACTGGCATCGACTCTCGGGTTAAACAAACTACTAAAGGCTAGCCACCAAATGGAAACAAATTGGAGGAAGAAATGCTCCTCATATATCCCCTAGTATCTCATCTATTCTCAAATTGCTTGATTAATTAATCCAGAAGTAGCAACATACATGGTGACTATATTACAAAGAAGAAGAGAAACCAAAATCCCCCATAACAATTCACCAATCAATTTTCACATCCACGGTATCTTATACAACCCTACATGAAAAAACATGGGGGTAATTATTGGAAGTCCTGCTAAGGCACTGGTATGTTCAGGCTTGATTGTCCCATTTCCACCTTCGTCCAACCTCCTCCAGAACTCTAGCTCGGGCTTGGCTTTTCCTTGCCTCATCTTCTACCCAAGATCTGCACTAATTGCTTCCAGTCATTAGAAAAGGAGAACCGTGAACATATCATAAAATTAACAGAAAGGGAGATTATCAAACACGGGAAAAGAAAAAAAAAGGTTTATTCAGTGCAAAATTATGCTATCACAAAAAATAGAATAACTTGGAATAGCATGATTTCTTAGACGATCTTCATTAAATATAGCATCAGATCCAAGATGAAAACAGGTATCAGTTAAGGTTAGGAACTGATTATTGTTTGAAATAGTAGAAAATACATCATGTTTATCAATAGATTTCTTAGACATCCACTTCCAGCTCTGCATGCCATGATGGAAAGCAGACTTCCAATTCATCACAGATGCCATTACTTCTCATACTGACAGAGCAAATTCCAAATTGAAAACAACCAAATCAGTGGTGAATAATGATAGCATTGATTATATCCTCTAGTAGAAGAATTAGTTCTGTGTTAAAAAGAGAAACTATAAATCCAGAACAGCTTCAGAAAATTATTACAACAGCCATACAGCAAATGAGTATAAAGACAATCAAGATGAAGACTGAATTGTAATACTTACCTGAGGATTCGAAGAGCTTCAATTTCAGCTTCCAGTATAGATTTTGTATCAAGCATCACTTCCTGCTTAAACTGTAATTTACTAAGCAATTCCTGCAGATTACACTGCTCAGCTGCATACACAGACCTCTCAGATGCAAGCCTTTCTGACATCTCATCAACCTCTTCCTTCAGATGGAGCAGCAGTTGCCTCTGACAATCCATAGCTGCCTTCTCCTTCAAATACTCTTCGTAAGTTTTCACCTGTACAATTTTCTCCTCTTCCAAATCATGTAAAGCGGCAATATAAAGCTTCTCAACCTCAAAACCTCGGATTTTTTCTTCATTCATCTTCTCATCCCAAAACCTTTTTATATCTCCTCTCTCAAGAAATTCATTCCTAATTTCTTTCACTGTAGCTTGCCTTAAAGACTTCTCTGCTTCCAGCCTCAATATTTCATTGTAAACTGCTTCAGACATCCTGCCACTTATCAGAGCAACTGCTGCTTGTGCCTTTGTTAAAGGTTTATTTGGTTGAAACCGCCTGCTCTGTCCTGTGCAGATTTGAACAAGGAATCATAGTCTTCATATGTAATTCTATGACATGAGCATTTGCTTTGAAATCGCTAAACTCTGAATCCTACAGAGACTTGTACAAGCCTAAGGTTTCTTTTTCTGTGTGGTGGTAATCCACAGGGGAGGAGTTAAATATACAAGTGCATGTGGGTCTTGCATAAGGTAGTCAACAGAATGCATTAATAACTTGAGTTTTATGTTGTCAAAAAGTTAAAAGGCTAAAAAACTCTAATTATAGTCACAGGAACAGAAATAAGGGGAGGGGAAAGAGAAGGGGAAGATACCAAAAACTTTTCTGATGATGCTCTTGTCCCCGGCCAACATGTCAGTAAGAAGTTCAGGTGTTGCATCTGAGCTTATCTCCTTTACATCCATATAATATACTTTAGTCTTTGACATCTGGACTGTAGACAAGTCAGGTTTTAATAGACATGAAAGGCTGGTGAAAATACCAAGCTCATTTTTACTTTGTTTTAAGCAATTTAATAAATCTAAGAATCAAATTTGAAACCTGTTCTGTTATTCCTGGTAAAAAACCATACTCTAATTGAGCTTTCCAGTTGATCAGATCCTGCCGAGAAATAAACCTGCACCTCCAGACACGTTATATTAAGAAGAAAGGGTAAAAGAAAAGGACCAGTTCTTAAAAGAGGAAGAAGAGAAGGCTCATGTGGAAAAGATGGAAAAATGTATGGTTTAGTGCATGTTCCATACCTCTCGGGGTAAAAGCAGAAGCTTCTACCATCAGAACTGTCAGCACAGGAATTCGTCCCTGATAGCTTGCTGGGTATGATGCCAGACTCAGCAAGGGCTTTTTGCAACCCAGAAACAAGTGTTTTAGAACTCCTTAACAACAAACTCAATCTTTGATTAGAAACAAAAATCAAGATTAAGCCTTACCTTGGATGGATTCAAAATCTGGATCTTCAACGCCCAAATCATCAAATGCAGCTATTACTGAACCAGAAAGTGATATGGATGGAACAATTCTATGCTTCTGATTCCTAAAACCAAAAAAAGCTGCTGAGGCAGACTTGCAAAAAGCATTCACAATTATAATTCCATCAGACGCATAGACAGGTTGCTACCTTTCCAACATTGAATTTAGACGGAGTAACCATCTTGCATATTCCCTCCTAGTGCATAATTCATCAGCCGCTACATCATCTTCAATGATCTGTGTACCTTAATTACAGTCAAGAAATTCATGCTCAGAACTGGACATAAGGCCTCGAAGATTTAAAAAAAATAAAAAACCGCAATGAAGTTGCAGAACTTAGGGTTGAAAGAATACAATCCATAGATTACCAGAATCACAATATAACAACGATTATAATCAAGTAGAAATATGCTTTAGCAATTGTGGACATCTACTTGACAATGAAGGAAGTAATTTTCTATCCAACTCTGGCAGATCATATATCTCTATGGTATTCGTCTGAGGTGCACATCCATAAGTTCTATCCCTACACTCCTCCCAATCAGCCAGGAGATAGAATTTTTAAAGGGTTTGGCATATGCCTCTCAAGGTTTGTTTAGGCATTCGAAGTAGAGACAGCAAGATTGAAGTAAATCAAATGACTTTGTACAACTTCACATGTTAAATTGAGAATAACACAACGAGTCTTTGTAAGAAACAAGCTTTTCTAATTGCATAAAAAGTCTCTGAAAACAAACCTTCAGTTTCTTTAACGCCAATAGAGTTTCCAGTTGGTTAGAATCCACATAAACCGACACTTTCACACGTTCAAGCTTCTCTGCAGGTTCTGAAGTACAGACAAATGGATACATTCAAGAACCAAAATCAAAACACTTCAGAGGAATTTGACCAACATTGCAACATTTTCGTTATAGAAAAAGGAAATAAAAGACAATGGAAAGACATGAAAGGAGAAATATCTTCATAATAAGCTTCAATTATAGACCCATTATGATAACAACACAAACCAATTTGTATATTGCAGATAACGCTGGCTTCTTTTCTACTAAAATAAAGTTCGCAAAACCCTAGAAATGAGCAATGCCATTAACAGAACTGAAGAGCAACGAAACACTCGAGAGGAGACATGATTTAATGTACCCTTATGGAGAGTTATGCCGGTGGCATCAGATACACCCTCCATGGCTGCGTCAGACGCAGCAGCAGCATTTTCGTCAGACATATTAGTTTCAATTTTATCATATACGGTGGTCTCAGTTGAACTTGGACTATGAAATCGGAACTCGAATCCTGTAATAACAGTAGATTATATTAATATATGTATATATATAAAGCACCGAAGCAACACGAAATTGGCATAATTGAAGCAGTGAGGAGGCCGACCTTTTCTAGAGAGCAAGAAATATGCAATGGCAGCTAACAGAGCAGTAACACAGGTCCCAATCCCAGCAATAATTACAATTTTCGGCAACCCTAGAAATCCATAATGAATAAAAACTTAAACTAAAGTGAAATTGAGGAAAAGCAAGAAGGTAAAAAGAAGAGGAGAAAAACCTTTCTTGTTGTTGTTGCTTTGTGGAGGGGATTCGGGAAAGGCCCAGCCTCTGAAATGGTCATCGTCAGTTGGAGGTGGAGGAGAGGACCAGGAGAAGTGGGGGTGCGTGTCGGTGAGTGAAGCGGAGAGGCGGAGGTGTTTGTTAGGGTTTTCGGATCTCAGAACTGAAAGATTACGGCGTCGTAGGAGTAGGAGTGACGGAGTGACGGCTGTGCGGAGGAAGAGAGAGGAAGGAGCGCCCGTAGCAGTAGCAGTAGCAGTAGAATAGAACATTTTTTTTTAATGCTGGAAATGAAATGATCAAAGCATTAGACAAGTTAGCGAAATTGGATGCTGGAGTTCCTTCCTCTTCTTTTAACTGTACTGCTTTGGTAGGTCTGCGTCTCTCTCTTCTTTTATCAGCAACAGCAACAGCAACAGCTACGGCAACAGCATCGGCCCAGTAATATAGCACCAAACAAAAATTTACCTGCCCTGTCTTTTACCTTTTCTTTTCTTTTCTTTTTTGATGCATGCCATGAAAAATTTTGACATCCGAATTAAAAACTTGACCCGAGTGTTGGATAAAATTATTCAACCACCATATATTTAATAAATGCAAAAATAAAAAAACGTTGGTGTATTTCGTTTCATCCAGCGTGTTAAAATGTAAACCAGTAGCCCCGTTCAAATAGCAATCTGGCTCCGACAAATTTTTCAGGTCTTCTTTGATTTAACCTTCGTTTAACCCTATTAGATTAAATATAAAATAATTAAATGTCCGATGATTGAATTATTTAAAAAAATATACAACAAAATTAAAAAACAACAATATATTATATCAAATCAAGTATATCAAACACAGCTACACACAGCTACAATGAGCTACTCAATTAGACCATTTTTCTTCTTTTATCTTTTCTTGTTTCTCCCTAATTGAGTCTTAATTGGCCCCGTATTTAATAAAATTTAAAAATTAAATTAAAAAGTTATAAAAAAATTAAAAATAAAATTTTAAAAAAATATCATATCAATCTAGATTAAACATGAAATTTACAACCTAAAAATATAACCTAGTTAATCAATGTCATTTTCTGATTTATTTTATTTCCAGTTGGACCTTAATTAGCATTGGGTTAGATGAAATTTATAACTAAATTGAAAAGTTATTAAATATATCAAATTGAAGAGTTGGGGATAATTTTTTTAAAAAAAAATATCATATTGTATCGACCTGATCAATCTAGATTAATCGTGAAATTCACGATCCAAACTCAATTAGACAATCCTTTCTTATCTCTTATTTTTCTTGGGTTTTAATGAACCTCTGCTGGGATAAAATTTGGGATTAAATTAAAGAGTTATCAAAGAAACTAAATTGAAAAGCGGTAAAAGAATTAGGGATATATTTTTTAAGAAAAAAATCATATTGTATCGATAATGGTTAACCTTGGTTTGCAATATATCTCCTTCTTTTCCCCGGTACGACCTTAATTCGCCTAGAGTAAGAAGAAATTTGGGATTAAATTAAAAAGTTATCAAAGAATTGGAGACCAAACAAAACAATTATGTGAAATATAGGACTAAATTAAAATGGAATAAATGAAACGGGAGCAAAAAAATATTATTTGATGTGTAAGTTACACACGTCAACGAGCAAAAAGGCCAAAGTATTGAGGTGGCGCGTGCAGGCCCTCCTTGTGCTGCCAAAACCCAAAATCCTTTTATGGTAGCGCATGTCACCGGTGAAATCATGGCGTGGCTCCAACGAAATTTTCTTTGCTCCCCTCTTCTCCTTATTCACTTAGTTTTTGTGCACAACTGGAAAAAAAAAAAAAAAAACCAATGTGGTGATCCACAACGTTGTATCAGTGTTTGCACTCAATTTGTTTCACTCTATTATTCCGTAGTTAGAAAATAGATGCAAGACGTTATCTTCACCGCTATCAATAACAGGCACTTAATTTGCACGATGTACATAAAACATCACTAAGCGCACAGCACATCATATTGTCATCATTTTCTTTGATTCAGAGTACGTAAGGTCCCTTTGAAACTTGGGAGAAACTGCGGCTAATATTATAATGCCACTCAGCAAAGCTAAACTCAGTCCTAAACTATTGACAACCATGGATTCCGAGGAGTGTTTGGATGCATCTTTCTTTGTTTGCAAGAATGTAATCTTTTCTAGTAGTCCTGTTTCTGCTGTTGCCACGGCTAACCCATATGTGTAGAGACCAAGAAAGACGTGCCATGGTAACACTCTTATCCTCACTGTTCGCATTTCGCCTCGGTGCCAAAAGCTCATGAAACCCATCAACCACTGCACATTGAAACCAGCAGAAAATCTTTAATTCACAACATTAGCCAACCAAATGAATAGTAATTCCAATACATGAAAGCAGTCCTGGATGGTTCCGCGCACCAATTTCATTCTTGAACAAATCGAAACAACAACGCCACGAAACAATCATTAGTCAATAGTTAACTGACTCATAGGGGCCATTTTCATCCCTCGTTTTGCTGCTTTTCTGATGTTCACTGCTGCAGAACCAATCAAGATTTGAAACTATTTGCCCAAACTTCAATCCACTTAAAGTCTAAGGATTTTAACTGGGATTTTTCTCTTCTTTTTTATTTTATGATCAAGAGTATTCTCAGATCAGACTTCGGACACCTCTTTTGTCCAGTCAAAGGCGGTCAAAAGCAGTATTAGGAGAAGACTGACGTTCTTCAAGAAGAAAATAAACATAGATACTTCGTTACGTTTTGCTGTCATGGTGGGACAGTTATTGGGCTTCCTTCTGGTCCAAAATCACTGAGTTTCTCGTAGCCCAAAAGCATAAAAAGACAATGATTCCACCGCATGCTTCTCCCTCAAAAGCATCCATTTCCGAAAGGGTAACGTTATTGAATTACAAAATGCTTTGTCATTAGTTAGTAAAAGATAATAATATTGCTTATACTAATAAATAACTGAATAATCAATAATAATGTAGCTTAGTTGCTTTTCCAATTTGAATTAAGGGAATGTACACGTGAGGGTCCACGGCGACAATGGCCTTATCTAGTGATGATTACAGGAAATGACGACCCTCACCACAACGACATCACTAATAATTCAATTTCCAAATGAGCAAGAAAAGGAAAAAAAAAAAAAGAGTAAAAAAATCAGGAGTGAAGAACAAACCTGAGCTCCGAACAAGGATATGCAGATTAAACCCATCCAGGAATGCAAACTAAAGAAATTTGCCACAATCCCATCGTTGCCATGAAACTTTGTCCATATCCCAAAAATCCCACAAGCCAAAGCCAGTCCTTGAAGACACAAATGCACTGATTTCTTGAAACCCCTTGAACCAGGCAACCATCTATGTACCAAGATTGCTGAAAGTACCAAAAAAGAAGAGGAAGAGGAAGGAGCAACAAAAGCAAGAATCAACCTCCATTTTGGAGACCACTTCCATATTATAATAAGTCAAGCTAATTAAGCTTCTATCCATCAATTAGTACAGATCATGGGTAAATTAATGCCAAAATTACCTTCTCCACTGATGAGAATGAAACCAATCACCATTAGCAAAGGATGGAGAACCTGTAAAAAGAACATAAGAAAAGAAAGAAAGCCATCAATATAACTGAAGTTCAAGAAATGCTTTTTCTCTGTGGTTAAGAAATGTGAGACAGGAGGAAGGGAGGAAAGTGCATACTGCATAAACGAGGTCTTCTTGAGAGGTAGATTGAGGTAGAAAGCTAGACTTGAAAACAAGAGCCCAATAAATGACTAAAGCTGCAGCCAAAAGACCCGAGATTCTTGCAAAGAAGAGAAGTGGGACTAGCGATGAAGAAACTGAGGTTGCCATTTTCGAACATTCAGAGACAGAAGTCTCCACCGACACTTGAGTACTGGATCTATAGTGTTACTGGCATGCCCTTTGTATTTCTTTATTAGAAAGAGGCCAAAGGTATACTATTTTTTTTAAACAAAATTTGGACATGATATTATGAAGTAGATGGCACTGCCGAGAGTTGCGAGACCAATATTCTGAATTATTGAGTAATGGTTAATTATTTTTATTAAAGTGATATTGCTTTATTTTTTACTAAATTTTATTTTAATGTTTATTCAATTAGGTTTGAACTTAGTTACGAGTCAATCTAATATCATCGGAGTTGCATGAAATTAATATTTTTTCAATTTAATTTTAAAGTTAATTTAAATCAGTTTTGATGAATTTTTCAGATAAAATAAAATGTCAGGTTTAACAAATATGATCATTAATACGTTGATTTGGATAAGGTAAAATTGCAATTTACTTATTAATGTAATAGCCGTTGGAAATTGGAATTGGAGAAACATTGACTGACTGACTTGGAATTTGGGACCTAGGAGCCTATTGACATCCACCATTCTGCGGTTGAATTGAAAAAAACTTTAATTCTTGAGGTGAATGAAATGATATATATTTTTTATTTGAATAATTCAAATATAATTTAAATTATTAGTGAAAATCTAATCTAATTTAAAATAATATTTTTTTATAAACATTAAAATTACAATATATTAAATTAATTTTGGTTAACATGTAGAGTCATTTGATTATGATAAGTGTATACAAAACAAATCAAAACAAATTATATAGTTTAATTTTTAATAAATACAATGTTGAATGATGAAATAAAAAAATACAAATAATTATTCAAGTCAACTCGAGTTAATACGTCAAACCCGCAATCCAGATCATGAGACCGGGATAATCCAATAAAAAATTAAAAAAATTATAAAGTACAATCCTCAATAAACCTAATGTTAAAGAATGTAACTGAGATTGAAAAAACAATTGAAAAAAAAAAAAACATTTAATAGTACTTCAGGAGGAGAGTATTATTATTATTATTATTATTATTATTTTTAATGTTAGTGATTATTATTATTATTTTTTTAGTTTTAGGCCAGCGACCCACAACTGACTGGTTGATTTTCTTCGTAAATCGTTTCAAACACTAGTTGAATCTTGAGACTGTTCGGAATTCTTAATTTGTTGCTTAAAAAAAGTTGATGTTTTTTGTACTCTCTTATTTCATTGACCAAAAAGCTGGTGTTTAAATATCTATGGTTCTCTAATCGTTATAATTAAAGTTTTATTTTGTTATCTTCTATCTTGCACCTGAGTTTCTCTAATCTTACATTGCATCGTTAACGACTAGTTTTAATAAAATAGAACATTCACATTCCATTGAAAATATCAGAATTACGAAATTTTCTAAGAATAAATATTAAGATTTAATGATTAATAATATATACTTTGAAGTTTATAATTTAAAATCAAATTTGCACAATATTTTTTACTCGTTGAATATTCAAAAGAATGAATAAATAGTTTTAGATAATGAATTTAACGTATCCGTAACCACAAATTGTCAAGTCCTCGATCGCCAAAATGTCATTTGCGTTGCTGGACATGTATAATTAGAGAAATATTTGATTTTCATAAATTATATATGTGTTCATCCTATGATCGAAGATCATTATAGCAGTACTGTATAGTTGATAACTTTAATTTTTTTCAAAGATAAGATATTTCAATTTAGACAATCACTAGTTTACAAGCTTGGAATTATTTCACGTAACGAAGATCCCATTCAAGATGCCGCAGTTATATATATGCAATTAAAGAACGAGAGGAGGTTGGTCTGCATGTTGAATTCTTTGTGATGCCTACAGAAAATTGACCTCTAAGAAGCTACATTAATATTTGTTTTTGATACAATATAATATTTCTTCTTTTTAGGAACCTGTTTAGGATGAAGACGATATTGTAAAGCTCTGTGAAGAAACACGTTTAACTGCATCACTTGATGAAAACCATCGACAAGTTCAAGAGTGCTGTCTTAGGATGCGTTTGGCAACGTGCACCTTAACAAACGCGCCCTAACATGCTTTCAAAGTATACCGATGACCCCAGAACGGTTGCTGTTGTGAGCGGTGCTGATCATAGTCACTTTATTTTTTTTATCAGCATTCATGTGGCAGCAGAGATTCTGGTAGCTTATGTATGCATTGCTTTATTGAGACGAAGCACTCACTTTTATAAGTTTTAGCAGTAGATTTCTAATTTTCTAGACATGAAATTAACCCAGTCAGCTGTGTTTGATAGTCATGAGAGCACTTTATAATTCATATCAATTGGTAATATTTTTAAAAGTATCAATTACAGGTTAAATCAGCTTGTGATGGCTAAATGGCTAAGTACTTTTAAAGACTAGCTGCCGACAGTCTGAAAGCATTCTGGTTTTCTAGACTTGCTGCCGTCTATTATCTTTGTTTTCTGAATAGCGGTTCTCGTCATTTCATCACCACTGGATTCTAAATAATTATGAGTATCTGCTGTTGAGAATTAAATTTTTTATTACTTTTGGCATATATATATCCGGAACCAAAACCACTCGATTCAGATCAATGCACTGATAAATCCTCATAAGACAAAAAGTAGCCAACAAACTCTCTTCTCGTATCCGAGTTTCATTCTTTACGGGTATCTTTCTTAGAATTCTCAGCAATAAGCTGGAGGTAGTTTGTTGGTGCGACCCTGGCCCTGATTTAAATTTGTTTTTCAGTCCTATACTCCTAATAGGTTACCAAAGCAACTGTGATTGCACGATGGACTCAGAAGCATGGGAAAATGGCTGCTGTTAGTGCTGCATTTGAAAGTGGCCTAGGTTTTCGACTTATATTCTGCTGTCCTATTACCTAGAGCAGAAGAAATCATAGATTTCCGAAGTTATTTTTACGAACAGTTAAATCGGCCCATCTGTAGCCCATGGTCTCGGAACTTGTAGATAACTTAAACAAGATGCACAGCAATATCTCCTGGGATTCGTTATGATCCATGTAGTGGCTTTGTGGAAGCGCCTGCTGCTGCTGCCACTCAAATCCTGCACAAGTTTCAAGCCAATCATTCATTAAACTTTAACTCAAGAGCAAGTTCGTTGCCACTAAATTCAAAGGATTTCTCGCACCCATCCAAGTCCATAGGCTTGGACGAAACACCAATGTCAGTAAGTGTAGGAGTTTCATGATATTTGTCTCACATGGCTTCTTCTTTTTCCAGTCTTTTCCCTTCTAAAAGGACTGAAAAAAATTCTTAAAAGTATTATGGAAAATCAAAACTTGTTGATATACATATAAACATTTAGATATAAGTGTATTAGAGTTTATCTCAGTGGCTGGCTGTTGGATACAAAATTCTTAGACATTATGGAAAATCGAAACTTGTTGCAGCTTGCAAGCACAAGAATTTACCGTATGATGAATAGATTAGAAATGAGGGGATGTTTTCAATTCTGTTTTTGCTTGATATAGGATCTTGCTTAATTTTGCTGAACAGAAACCTGGCTACTGTCCTGATGATAATTTCACACACACACACACACACACACACACACATATATATATATATAAAGGTCAAATTCA